>Ga0116170_10001808_pt1 | contig 21272 bp, 20 predicted proteins | sample AD_JPNHW1_MetaG_FD_89797 | JGI IMG/M metagenome (GOLD analysis project Ga0116170, IMG submission 89797) | Active sludge microbial communities of municipal wastewater-treating anaerobic digesters from Japan - AD_JPNHW1_MetaG | ecosystem: Engineered > Bioreactor > Anaerobic > Digestate | place...
CGCGGCACCCGTTTCCACGCCGGTGAAGGCGTCGACATGGGCCGCGACCACACCCTCTTCGCGATCCGCGACGGCGTGGTGACCTTCGACAAGGAACACCGCACGGTCACCGTCGGCTGATCCGTCCTCGGAACACTCTCCAGCGCACCGCCTCAAGCGGTGCGCTTTTTTGTGCCCTGCGGCGGGCCCCCGCTCGCACTGTTCACTTTCTCCGCCGCCGTCCTTGCCTCCACTCCCCCCGCACGCTATCCGCTCTGCCATGTCTCCGCGTCTCGTCGTCGCTTCGCTTCTCATCGCCATCCCCGCCCTGCTCCAGGGGGCCACCAGCATCGTCCGCGTCTGGCCCGCCTATCGCGACGCCGATTCCTTCCGCCGCATCACCGAGTACATGGGCGGCAACGAGAGCACCGGCAACGAGATCGTCCTGCGCACGCAGACCGCATCCCGCGACGGCTACTATTTCCTCACCCGGCTCAAGACCGACTCCGCCACCCAGGGATCCAGCCTGGTCCTCGAAGTCATTCTGCCCGGCAACCCCGCCATCCACACCTTCACATTTAACGCCGACCTGCCGACCGGGCACCAAGTCTACCAGCTCGGCGTCACCGGCGCCGACTGGCCCGGCAAGGGCACCCGCCCCTCCGCCTGGCGCGTGACCATCCGCTCGTCGGAGGGGGCCATCCTCGCCGAGCGCACCAGCTTCCTCTGGACCGCCCCCGCTGCCACCACGGCCGCGAAGTAACGCCGCTCGCTCCCTCCGGCCGCATGTCAGCCTCCGCTGCGCGCTGCCTCATCGCTACGAGCGAGCCCCCGCGCTGGTCGCCGTGGCGGCGGCTCGATCTCGAGCACCGGTTCACCGCCGAAAGCCTGCGCGAGACGCTCGATGGCGGCCAAGCCTTCCGCTGGCGCTGGCTCGAGGAGGTTCAGGCATGGCGTGGCATCTTCGCCGAACACGCCGTCGAGCTGCACCTCGCCACCAGCACCGCCGCTGGCCCGCTCGAGTATCGAGCCGTCACCGAGCCCACCGCCGCCCACTCCGCGCTACGCCAGTACCTCGGAATGGCGCGCGAGCTCCAGGGCCACCTCGCCCGGCTTCCCCTTTCAAGCGACCCTGTGCTCGCCACCGCCGTAGCCTCCTGCCCCGGGCTGATCCTGCTGCGCCAACCTTTCGCCGAGACGCTACTGGAGTTCATCCTCAGCTCGACGAAACAGATCCCGCAGATCCGGCAGTGCTGTGAGAACCTCGCAACGCGCTTCGGCACCCCGCTCGCACCCGGCATCCACGCATTGCCCACGTGGGAACGCCTCGCAGCGACCAGCGAACACGAGCTGCGCGCCTGCGCCCTCGGTTTTCGCGCCGCCTACGTGCACGAGACGGCGCTATATCTCGCCGCCCACCCCGGCTGGCTCCACCACGTGGAGACCGCCCCCTACGCGGAAGCCAAGACCGCCCTCTGCGAACTGCCGGGCGTCGGCGAGAAGGTCGCCGACTGTGCCCTCCTCTTCGGCGCCGGCCGGCTCGAGGCGTTTCCCGTCGATGTTTGGATCCTGCGCACGCTCGCCGAGCACTATGGCCTGCACGGCTGGCGCCCCGCCCAGCTCGCCCACTTCGGCCGCGTCCACTTCGGCCCCTTCGCCGGCCTGGCCCAGCAATACCTCTTCGCCGCCGCCCGCCGGCTACTCCCCCGGCCCTGACCGGCCCCGGTTCCGCGCCGCCGTCACCACTAGACCAGGGCATACGCGGCAAGGCGGGCCGCGGCCGCCAGCACGCTCCTTGCGGCCGACACGCCGTCGCCGCCGTCCGACCACATCGCCCGCAGCCGAATCCGCCTATGCATTACAAAATGCACCGTGAGGCGAATTCGCGCTTGCTGCGCGCATCCCGTTGTGGAGCCTGCCACTCGCCCCCTGCGCCCTAAACCCCACGCAAACCCGTAACCTCAAGGATACGTCATGCGTAAGCGCACTAGATCACCCGAGGGTTTCACCCTCGTCGAACTGCTCACCGTCATCGCGATCATCGGCGTCCTCGCCGCGATCCTGATTCCCGTCGTCGGCAAGGTACGCGAGAACGCCCAGCGCGCCTCCGATCTCGCCAACATCCGCAGCATCGGACAGGCCGCCCTCGTCTACGCCCAGGAGCACAACGGCAGCCTCCCGGCCACCAACCTCCCCGCCACCGCAGGCACCACCGGTTTCGTCCCATCCGGTACCAGCGCCACAACCACGCTCTACGCCTACGCCGCCGCCCTCGCCCTCTCCGGCGGGCTCAACAACGGCGCAGTCTGGGTCTCCCCCGCCGACCTCACCGCCACCCAGGGTCTCGGCAACATCCTCGACAACGCCCAGCCCCGCGCCTTCACCGCCGACAACCCCGCCTTCAACGGCGCCGTCCTCAGCTTCCAGGCCTTCAGCGGCCTGCGCACATCCATGGGCGCAAACACCCCCGTCGTCTGGACACGCGGCCTCACCGCCGCCAGCGGCAGCTGGGACGCCAACCGCCAGAACTCCGTCTACGGCTCCGACGGCGGCCACGTCTTCTTCATCGGCGGCCACGTCCAGTTCTTCGACAACCTTGGAGTCGACGACGCCAACGGCCGCCTCGTGGCCTCCAACGGCTCCCGTACCCGACAGATCCTCACAACCGCCCCCGCCTTCACCGGCACCACCGCCTGGCAGACCCCGCGCGTGCTCTCCGCCACCGGCGCGGGCACCGGCACCGGACTTGCGGCCGACACCGCCGCCACCGGATCCCTCTGATCCTCGACCCATAGGCCAGCCCCCAAGGGCCCCCGCAACCAGCAGCGGGGGCCCTTTTTCGTTTCGCCGCGCCACCGCCGCGCCCCCTAGCGTCGCTGGCAATGCCGCTCTCCCCGTCCGCCACACGCGCCCTGCTCGAACAACTAGGCCACAGGCCCAACCGCCAGCTCGGGCAGAACTTCCTCATCGACGGCAACATTGTCCGCAAATCCCTCGACCTCGCCGCCGTGCGCCCCGGCGACCGCGTCGTCGAGATCGGGCCCGGACTCGGCACACTCACCGGAGAGCTCCTCGCCGCCGGCGCAGAGGTCTGGGCCATCGAGTTCGACCCGCGCCTCCACGCCCACCTCGCCGCCACCGTCGTCCCCTCCGCTGCGGGGAGACTGCACCTCCTCCACGGCGACGCCGTCGAGCATCCGCTCGCCGGCTACGACACCGCCCTCGGCGACTTCAAGATCGTCGCCAACCTCCCCTACGCCATCTCCACCCCGTGGTTCGACGGCGTGCTCTCCGGCGCGCTGCCCGAGCGCACCGTGCTCATGGTCCAGCGCGAAGCCGCCGACCGTTTCCTCGCCTCGCCCGGCACGAAGAGTTTCGGCGCCATCTCCATCTTCCTCCAGTCCGCCTTCGCCGCCGCGCCCGGGCACTCCGTGAGCCGTAACTGCTTCTACCCCGCACCCGACATCGACTCCTACCTGCTCAACCTTCAGCGCCGCCCGGAGCCGTTCCTCTTCCGCAACACCACTCGCCAGCTCGTCCGCGCCTGTTTCCAGCAACGCCGCAAGCAGATCGGCGCCCTCCTGCGTCGCCACGCCCCCACCACCGTCGAGCCCTGGGGCGCCGTCCTTGCCGCCGCCGGCCTCGATCTTCTGGCCCGTCCCGAGCAAATCCCCACGACCTGCTGGCAGCAGCTGGACACCCTCCTCGGCTAGGGCGGTGGACACACCACGTTCCAGGGCGCCCGTTTGCGCGCGCCGCTCCGACGGCTAGGATTCCGCTCCAAGCGGCGCACGCACGCGCCGCCGGCCCGGAATCCGCACATGTCGCCAGAACTCGAATCCATCATCAGGCACCCCGACGGTTCAGAGCCGACGGGGACGCACTTCGCCCCACCCCAGCGCCTCGCGGAGGCGAGCCTGCACGAACAGATCGCTCGGATCACGGAGCATCCCCTCCTCGAGGTTCTGCTCACGACCGTCGGCGGCCTGCTTGCCGTCCTCAACGCCCAGCGGCAGGTCCTCACGCTCAACAAGGGGCTGCTCGACTACCTCGGGATCGATGCACCCGAGAAAGCCCTCGGGCTGCGCCTCGGCGAAGCCCTCCACTGCCCACATGCCGCCGAGATGTCCGCCGGCTGCGGCACCAGCCGCTTCTGCAGCACCTGCGGCGCCGCCATCGCCCAGGCGATCGCCCTCGACTACCACACCAGCGCCGAGCGCCTCTGCGCGCTGGAGATCCCGCACGACGGGTCGACCTCCAATCTTTTCCTGCGAATCCGTGCCACCCCGCTGCGCCTGGAGGGATTCGATCTGATCCTCGTCTTCATCGACGACGTCACGCGCCAGCAGACCAGCGCCCTGGCCGAGCGCGCATTCTTCCACGACCTCAACAACACGCTCACCTGCCTGCTCAACGCCAGCGAGACGCTCGCCGAGCGCGCCTCGGCGGACCTCGCCCCGTCGGCATCCAACGTCCACAAGCTCACGCTGCGCGTCGTCCGCGAGCTTCAACTCCAGCGCGAACTCATGCTGGCCGACGACATCGCCCAGCTCACCGCCGCCCCCGCGCCGACGAGCCCCGGCGAGATCCTCGGCGACCTTCAACGCATGCTCCGACACCATCCGTCCTCGACAGGACGCCGCGTGGACATCTCGTCCGAGGAGCCCGGCATCACATTCGTCGCCGACTCCACCCTCCTCCTGCGAGTGCTCGCCAACATGGCCATCAACGCCCTCGAGGCCACGCACACCGGCGGCGAGATCCGCATCCGCGCCCAGGTCACGCCCAAAGGGCTCGAGTTCAGCGTGTGGAACGAGACTCCGATCCCGCCGGAGATCGCCCGCCGCATTTTCCAGCGCAACTTCAGCACCAAAGGCGTGCTCGGCCGCGGTCTCGGTACCCACTCGATGAAGCTCGTCGGCGAACGCCTGCTCGGCGGCCGCGTTTCCTTCGACTCCTCCGCCATCGACGGCACGACCTTCCGATTCCTGGTCCCGCTGCAACCGCCTACACCGACGGTCCCCTCGGGCGACTGAGCCTCGTCCCGGCCAAACCTCGACCGGATGCAACCAACTCCGGTCCCGGCGGTCACACGCAGCCTCCGGCTACGCCCTTGCCACGCGCACCCGCCGCCGGCACACCAATCGCCGTTCCGATGACGCTCCGCACTCTCGCCCTGTCCATTCTGGTCGCCGGTACCGCCCTCCGCTCCGAACCCACGCCCACCGCCACGCCGGCACCGCTCCCGCCCGCAGCCTCGGCTCCCGCTCCGGCACCCGCGCGCAGGCTCCACGGCCGCATCGAGGCCGAGCGCTACTTCGCTCCGGGGGATCTCTACTCGGTGCCGCTTCCCGTCTTCCACGGCACCGATTCAGCCGTGATGGACACCGCCGAGATCGTCGTCTTCAAGGACAAGGTCTCCACGCTGCTCACGATCGCCGCGTTCAAGATGCCCGCCTACGAGAAATGGCGGTTCGAGGGCATGGAGCCCAAGGAGTATTTCATCGAGTTCTTCCGCGACAGTATCCTGCGCGACTACCGTCACGAATTCCCGGAGTCATCCATCGAGAGCGCCCGTTATCTGCCCGAAGTCTTCGCCGGCGCGATGGTCGCCTTCACCCGCATGCCCGGCGGCTCCGCCTTCGTCCCGCCACCGCCCGCCAATCCCCTCGCCCCGGCGCCCGTGGCCAAACGCGGCCACCTCGTCTTCATCCGCAACGGCTACATCTACGTCGTCGCCATCGAGCTGGCCGAACGCGTCACCCAGCCCACCGCCTACAAGCTGACCACGCAGGAAGAGGACCGCCTTCTCTTCGGCCGTCTCGTCACCGTGCTCGAAGCCCTCCGTTTCGGCCCCGAAGTCCAGGCCGCGCCCATCCCGGACGACGACAAGGAAGACGATGTCGCCCCGGCTCAGCCCACCACGGCGCCATCAGAGGCCAAACCCGGCAACTGAGAACTGAGCGCCGGACCTCTCGCGTGCGCCCTCCCTGCCGCGGCCCGGCCACAAGAACCTGAGGTCAGCGGCAGTGGCATGGCGCCCGACCGACGAGCGACAGGTCGCGACTTGGCCTGTAAGAATCGGTGCCAGCAGGGATCCTTCGTGAGGACTGGGTCAGGCTTCCAAACGGCCATTGTGCCGTTGAAGAGTGCGCGACCCGCCGGCATCGGCGATGCCGCGCTCGATCCGCTTCTCGCCACGCCCATGCCTCCGCTCACTTCCGCCCTCTCGCGCCGCGACGCCCTGCGCTGTCTCGGCCTCGCCGGTGCCGCCACCTGCCTGCCGGGCCTCCGCACCCATGCCCAAGCTTCGGATTCAGCGCTCGCGCTCGCAGCACCGGCCGAGCCCGACCGCAACGACGCGATAAACAAGGGCGCGCCGCCCAGCCTCGCCGGCGAACAGGCCGGCTACTTCCGCTTCAGGATCGGCGACTTCGAAGCCGTCGCCATCGACGACGGCGGCTTCGGCGGCCCGCTCGCCCAATCCCCCTGGCCCTCCGCCGATCCCGAGATGCTCGCCGCCGAGCTCTCCGCCGCCGGCATGCCGGCGGACCGCTACGGGCTCCCCTTCAACATCCTCCTCGTCCGCATGGGCTCGGAACTGGTGCTCGTCGACGCCGGTTGCGGTACCCTCTACCGCCCGGGTCAGGGCAACGGGAAACTCCTCCGGCGCCTCGCCACACTCGGCGTGCAGCCCCAGCACATCACAGCCGTCATCCTCACGCACGCGCACGGCGACCACTTCGGCGGGCTGATCGACACCGCGACAGGAGCGCCGGTCTTCTCGCACGCTCGGCACTTCATCGACCGCCGCGAGTTCGAGTTCTGGACCGGTGCCAGCCCCGAACTTTCCGCTATACCGCCTGCCGCCCGCGCCGCTTCGGCAGCCAACGCCCGCCGCGCACTCGGCGCCCTCGCCGACCGCTGGCACTTCGTGTCGCCCGGAGACACTCCGATCCCCGGTCTCGAGATCCTCGATGCCGCCGGCCACACCCCCGGCCATATCGCGCTCCGTTTCACCTCCGCCAGCACCCAACTGCTGCATCTGGCCGACACCGCCCACCACCACGCCATCTCGTTCGCCCATCCCGAGGTCCCCTTCGCCTACGACATCGCACCACAGCTGGCCGTAGCCACCCGGCTGCAGCTCCTCGCCCACGCAGCTGCAGCGCGCTCCCGAGTCTTCGGCTCCCACCTTCCATTCCCCGGGCTGGGTTTCATCCGAAAAGTCGGCGATCGCTACGAGCACCAGATCGAGCCGTGGCCCGCGGCCTGATCGGCGGGCCCGAGCAGCCCAGAACGCCGCACGCACCGGGCGCATCCCGGCACCGCCGACCACCGGGCACCTGTTCGCGACAACCCGCGGACCAACCCAGGAGTTGCTCCGCCCGACCTTCATTTGCCGCCGGGGCGTTTCGCACTACCCTGCGCTCCGCCTGCGAGGCCGCGGCAGCCCGCCCCGACTTCGCCGGCCAGTCAATCGTTGGTCTTGGGAGTTGGGATGCACCATCCGCGCACCGTCCTCGTCTTCACTCGCCACACCCCATTCCCGTGGGAGGACGGCTCCGGCGCGTACCTCTTCGATATCCTCCGCTATCTCCACGCCCATGGCTACGCCGTCCATGTGGCCTGGCTCAATCCCCCCGCCCCACTCCAGCGGCACGCGATCTTCGCGCTGCCCGGCAGCTACGCCCGGATCGTCCATCTACATCTGCCCGGGGCTGTGCGCATCGGCAGACACCTGCTCATTCCCGGCACCTGGCTGCGCCGGGCCATGAGGTGGGTCCGGAACCCGCACACCGGCCACGGTCCCACCCGGCAATCCTGCGCCCTCGAACCGGAGGAAACCGTTTCACTCACCCCTGCCCTGCGAGCCTACGCCAGCCGGCTGTGCGCCGAGCTCCGTCCCACAGCGGTGATCGCCAACTTCGCCTGGCTCGCACCGCTCTTCACCGCAGCGCCGCCCGAGTTCTCATTCCGCCGCATCTGCCTGCACCCGGAAGTCGCTTGGAAGCGTGCAGCGGCCCGGTCGGCCCGCACCGGTAGCCCGGCGACCATAACCGCCGGCACAGAGATCGCCCTCCTCGGCTCTGCCGATGCCATCGTCTGTCCTTCGAGCTCGGTCATCGGCGCATTCCGCCAGCTCCTGCCCGACGGCGACTATATCCTGACACCGCCCGCCCAACGACCCCAGCCACTGCCCCCGGCAAGAAACCAGCGTCTCCTCTTCGTCGGCAGCCGCACCGCCGCCAATGCCGAAGGCCTCGCGTGGTTTCTCTCCGAGGTCTGGCCGCTCGTCCGCACCGCAAACCCCGCCGCGGAGCTCGACATCTGCGGCAGCGTGGCGGAGCACCTCCACATCCGTCCTCCGGGCACGGTTTTCCACGGCAACGTCCCCGACCTCGTCCCCTACTACCGCAATGCCTCCCTGGTCGTCGTCCCCCTGCGCCGTGGTGACGGGTTCTGCCTGAAGCTCCTCGAGGCGGCCGCCAATGGGCGCGCCGTCGTCACCGCCCGGGCGCCGCTCGAAGGTGCGCCGTTTCTTGCCGGCACCGTGGCCGTCGCGGATACGGCGGCCGATTTTGCGATGCACACCGCCTCGCTGCTCGCGACTCCAGCCGCACGCCTCGAGCTGGCCGAGCGCGCACTCGCCGCCGTCCGCGGCCGCCTCGATCCGGACAGCTGTTACGCCACGCTCCTGGCATCCCTGGGCCCGTAGTGTCCGGCTCCCCGCAAATTCACAATCCATTCCCGGCGTCCCGCCTCGCCAGGATGCGTGTGAATCCATACTTCAAACGCCTCGAATCCGATAAGGCCCGCCAATGGCCACAACCGTCAGCGTCCTCATCCCCGCATCCGGCGCCGCATCGCTCCTGCCGCTCGCCCTGGAGGGGTTGCGCACACAAAGCCATCACGCCTGGGAACTGATCGTCTCCTCGGTCGACCCGCGCGACGGCTCCGGCTCGCTCCTCCGGGAGTTCTCCGCCGAGATGTCGCAGCCGGTCCGCCACATCACGCTCGGCGGCGATTCTGACCGCGCCGTCGCGCGCAACCGCCTCCTCGATGCCGCCGAGGGCGATCTCGTGGCCTTTCTCGACCCGGGCGACTTCTGGCAACCCGCGCACCTCATCACGCTGATCACTTGCCTGGCCCGCGGCAGCCACACGCTCGCCTGCTCCGACGTCGAACTCTGGGACATCGAGGCGCGCCGCCACCTCGGCGACGAACGCCTCGGAGCCGCCATCACCACAAACCCCCGCGGCAGCCTTTTCATCCGCCCATTCCTCTCCACAGCCTCCGCGGCGATGTTTCCCCGTGCCATCGCCACACGCACCGGTCGTTTCGATGAAACGCTTCGCAGCGCAGCCTGTCGCGACTACTGGTTCCGCGCCCTCGCCGACGGCGGCACTCTCGGCCTGACGAGCGACACCACTTGCCGGCACTCCTGGCACGCCACGGTCGAACCGCTCGGACTCCTCCGCAATGCCGAGGACACCGTGCGCTTCCACGAGAAACACGTGCAGGCCGGCGACATCCCCGCCCGGCTGCGCCGCCACCTTCTGGCCGACGCCCGCTGGCAGCTCGCCCGCATTCTCCGCGACATCGAGCCCGCCAAGTCCCGCGAGCTGGGCTGGCGCGCATGGCGTGCCACGCCGCTGCGCCCGCTGCTGTTGGGATGGTGTCTGGCAAACGCGTTTTCCCGGCGCAGCAACTGAACGGCGCACCGCCGGCCAACGCATTCCGGCGCGGCATCGTCGTGCCGATTCGACCACCGGCACTTTTGGCATAGGCTGCCGCATGCGCATCACCATCGTCCAAGGCGCATTCCTGCCGGTCCCTCCCATCCAGGGTGGTGAGACCGAACGAATCTGGCACGAGCTCGGCCGGGAGTTCGCCCGTCGCGGGCACGAAGTCCTGCACCTCTCCCGGCGCCATCCCAAGCTTCCGTACATGGAGACGGCCGGAGGCGTGCGGTACTTCCGCATCCACGGTTTCGCTCCGCCGCGCTCGCTGCGATGGCTCCGGCTCGAGGATCTGCTCTACACCTTCTCCGCACGGCGCTTCCTGATCCCGGCGGACATCATCGTCGGGCACCCGCTTTGGCTGCCGCGCGTCGTGCGCTCCTCGAAGTATGGGAAGATGATCGTGCCGGTCTCGCATTTCGTGCCGGGGCAGTTCCGCCGCTGCCGACGCGACATCGCGATCCAGGCCAGTTCGAAGGATATCGCGACGAAGATTCGCGCCGAGCTCTCGCAACGTGCACCCGAGCACATCTACGCCGTGCCCAACCCCGTGGCGCGACGGGCCGGGCAGATGCCCTCGCCTCTCGAACGCGCACCGGTGGTGCTCTATTCCGGCCCGCTCCACGAGAACAAGGGGGTCGATCTGCTCATCTTCGCCTGGCGACGGGCCGCCCCGCATCTGCCCGGCTGGCGTCTCCGCATCGTGGGTTCGGCAAAACGCGAGGCCGGCGGAGGCGGCGTCGGTTACATCGACAACCTCGTCCGCGAGGCGGGCGAGCTGCCGATCGATTTCGTCGAGCCATCGTCCGACCCCGTCTCGATCGAACGCGAGTACCGCAGCGCCGCATTTTTCATCTACCCGGCAATCGCCGCCACCGACATCGGAACCGGGCTGGCCCCGCTCGAGGCCATGGCATTCGGGCTTCCGGTCGTCGTCTCAAGGCACGCCTGCTTCAACGACTATCTCGTCCCCGAGACGAACGGGCTGACCTTCGACCATGGCGACGGCAACGCCGCCGGCGAGCTTGCCGAGCGCATGGTCCGGCTCGCCACCGAACATGAGTTCCGGCTCAAGCTCGGCACCGCAGCCTGGGACACCTCGGGGAACTACACGGTGTCCGCGGTGGCCGCCGCGCATCTGGCGAAATTCGCCGAGCTGCTCTAGCCGCCCCGGCCCCGGCCGCGAGCCACCGACCGCCGATTGGCGCGCGCCGCCGGATTTCGCTTTTCCCCCGCGCCGGCACTCCTACGCTGCCGGGGTTTCCATGCTCGCGCCCACCGACATCCAGCTCATCGGCAACGAAATCGCCATTCGTTGGAGCGACGGTGCGGAGAGCTACTTCACCCACGAGTTTCTCCGCGCCGCCTCCCCCAGCGCCGAGAACATCGGCGAACGCGACATCCTCGGCCGGCAGATCGGCGGCGACTCTCGCACCTCGTTTCCCGGAGTGACCGTCCTCGGCTGGAAACGCATCGGCAACTACGCCCTCAATTTCGAGTTCAGCGACGGCCACCGCTCCGGCCTCTACTCCTTCGAGTACCTGCGCCGCCTGGCCGACAATCCCGGGGCAAACCCGAAGGCCACCTGAGCACACCAGACGTCCGCACCTTGAATCCGCCCGTACAGGTACCGTCCACGCAACCGACTCCAGTTTTATTCCGCACATGAACACGCCCGCTTCGTTCCCCGCCCGCACCAACACCGCCGAGATCGAGCTTGGGAAGCTTTTCCAGCCCAAGTTCGACGCCGACGGTCTCATCCCCTGCATCGCCCAGGACATCAAGTCCGGCGAGGTCGTGATGTTCGCGTTCATGAACGCCGAATCCCTCGCGCACACGCTCAAGACCGGCAAAGCCACCTACTGGAGCCGCTCCCGCAAGAAGCTCTGGCTGAAGGGCGAGGAGTCCGGCAACGTGCAGATCGTGAAGGAGCTCCGCTCCGACTGCGACCAGGACGTGATCCTCATCAAGGTCGAGCAGGCCGGCATCGGCGCCGCCTGCCACAACGGCTACGAGTCCTGCTTCTACCGCCGCCTCGCCGACAAGGAGACCTTCGCGCTCGAGTTCATCTCCCAGCCGAAGTTCGACCCGAAGCAGGTCTACAAGAAGTAAGCCGCCCCCTCGTGGCACGGGTCTCCAGACCCGTGTTCGCCCTTCGGCAGGCCAACGTCACCGTGTTTCCCAGGCGCCGCCACCCGCGGCGCCTTTCTCGTGTCCCCGCATCGCTCCGCGCCGCGCGGAGTCAAACGCCCCACCATCGCCAGCGCGCCCGATCTCCGAGGTAGATGCGCTATCTTGCAGCGCCCTCTCGGGGCAATCACACGCTCTCTCGCAAGCATTGCGTCTTCTCGCCCCAGCGAGACACCGCCGCTCGGCCGCCACCTCGCGCCCACACTTTGTTCCGCATTCCGCAATCCCGGAGCACACGCACGCAGTGAATGCGTACGTCATTCCGCATTCCGAAATCCGCATTCCGCAATCGGGTGCCCCGTCACACTGCGATCGGCGCCTTGATGGCCGGATGAGGGTCGTAGCCGGAGAGCGTGAAGTCCTCGAAGCGGAAGCCGAAGATGTCCTTCACCTCCGGATTGAGCGCCATCTTCGGCAGCGCGCGCGGCTCGCGCGAGAGCTGGAGCTTCGCCTGCTCGAGATGGTTCGAGTAGAGGTGCAGGTCGCCGAAGGTGTGCACGAACTCCGCCGGTTTCAGCCCGCACACCTGCGCCACCATCAGCGTGAGCAGAGCATACGAGGCGATGTTGAACGGCACGCCGAGAAACAGGTCCGCACTACGTTGGTACAGTTGGCACGAGAGATCGCCGTCGACCACGAAGAACTGGAACATCGCGTGGCACGGCGTGAGCGCCATCTGCTCGAGCTCGCCCGGGTTCCACGCCGACACGATGTGCCGCCGACTGTTTGGATCCTTCTTCAGCCCCTCGATGAGTTTCGCGATCTGGTCGACCGAGGTGCCGTCGGGCCGCCGCCAGTCGCGCCACTGCGCGCCGTACACGCGGCCGAGGTTGCCGTCCTTGTCCGCCCACTCGTCCCAGATCGAGACGTTGTTGGCGTGCAGGTAGCCGACATTGGTATCGCCTTTCAGGAACCAGAGCAGCTCATGGATGATCGAGCGCAGGTGGAGCTTCTTGGTCGTGAGCACGGGGAAGCTGTCGCGCAGGTCGAACCGCGCCTGCGCGCCGAACACCGAATAGCACCCGGTGCCGGTGCGGTCACCCTTGTAGCGACCCTTGTCGAGGACGAGTTGGAGCAACTGGCGGTACTGCTGCATCGCGCCCCACTCCACCGTGCCGCATCGCGCAAACCAAGGAAAAACCAGCGTCGCCCGGTAGTGCAAAGCTCAGCTGCTTCTGATCACGGTGGCGATGGCTAGCCACGCATTGCGCCGTCACCGCGCGACCGACGTCGCCGGAGGTATCGCCGCCGCTTCAAGGATCAGCCCTGCCAGCTTGTCGTAGTCGCGGTTGAAATGATGGTCGCCGGGCACCTTCTCGAAACGCCCCACATCCTGCGCGAGCTCCGCGGCGCATGAGTCTTCGTCCTTCTCCCCATGGATGATCAACAGCGGCAGCCCGCGGAGCTTCGCCACCTCGGGTGGCACCGGCAGTGCCGTCTTCGGGTCGGGATCCTTCACTAGATCGGCCACATGAAACTCGAAATCGATCGTGCGCCCCGGACCGAGCAGCGCCACCAATTGCAGCGCCGACCGGTCCTCCGGCGACAGCCGCGACACGAGAAACGCGAGCACGTCCGCCCCGCGCGAGTAGCCGATGATGATCACCCGCTCCCGTTTCCATTCCGCACAGAACCTGCGGATCAGGTTTCCGAGATCGGCCGCGGCCTCCTCCGGCGTGCGCCGTGTCCAGAAATAGGAACGAGCATTCCAGCCGACGACCGGCACATCGGCGCGCTCCAGCCGAGCGCTCACGGCACGGTCGAGCGCCGCCCAACCGCCGTCGCCGGTGATGAAGATGGCAAACGTCTTGCCGGCCGGCGGCGTCTGCGTCGGCAGTTCGAGCGTGTCCTCGAGTTTCGCCGGCGCGGCCCCGAGGGCGATGCAAACGCAGATCGAGGCGATCGTGAGCAGGATGCGTTTCATTTCCGTATAATGCCGGAGAGCCCGCCCGAGACGAGCGAGCCGACATCGGCCAGCACCCGCGGCAACTGCAGCCCTCCCGGCGAGGCGAGGTAACGCGGCCGCCACTCCGGATCGAACTTCTCCTTGTAGCGGCGCAGGCCCTGGAAGTTGTAGAACTCGCCGCCTCGCTCGAAAAGCAGCGCGCCGATCCGGTTCCACAGCGGCGCGAGCGGATGCGTCTCGATGCCGGAGAACGGAGCCATTCCGAGATTGAACCACCGATACCCGCCGGCAGCTCCCCACAGCATGAGCTGGACGAACAGGAACTCCATCGCACTCGGCGGCGCATCCTCGCTGTGGCGCATGAGATCGACGGAGAGCTCGTGCCGGCCACCGCCTCGCCACACGGTCGCAAACGCAACAATCTTGCCTTCCCGGAAGACCACCGCCGCCGGAAACAAGCCCACATACTCGGGCGTAAAGAAGCCGAGCGAGAAGCCCTTTTCACGCGTCTTCCGACTCGCCAACCACGCATCGGACACGAGCTGCAGCTCGCCGAGCCGCGCCCGCACCTCCTCCGGTTCCCAGAGCGCGAACGAGCACCCCTCGCGCAATAGCCGGGCGTTGGTCTGCCGCAGGCCCTTGCGCGACGGTCCCTCCAGCGAGAACCCCGCCAGCGGCACGCACGCTTCCTCGCCGAGCTTGAAGAGCGACAGCCCGAGGTCGACGTACAGCGGCAGCCGATCGGCAGCCACCTCGTAGAACACCGGCATCGCCCCCACCGCATCGCACTGCTCGCGGAACGACCATGCCAGTTCTTCCGACTCGTCGGGATCGCCCGCCGGGTCGCCGAGTGCGATCCACGAGCTGCCCGCCGTGCCATACATCACGAAGCTCCGCCGCGTCTCGCTGAACAGAACCTCCTTGTCCCCGAGCGCCACAAGCTGCGGCTGCGTCTCCGGCGATGCCGCAGCGATCGCCCACGCTTCCGCCACCACCTCCGGCGACGCCGGCTGCGCCGGCCGCCGCGCCGGCCGCAACAAGCGCGCCAGCCCGTACGCAGCAAGCACCGCCGCCACACCCACCGACGCACGCAGGAAGCGCGGAGCATTGCGTTGGAATTCGAACGTCCACCACAGGTCGCTCGAGTACTCGACATGTTTGAAGGCGAAGAAGCCCAGCCAGGTCGTCCCCGCCACGACCAAGACGATCGCCACCATCCAGCCCGTCGTGAAACGATGGTCCCACAGCGACGACCTCCGGCGATAATGCCGACGGCTCAACGCCAGCGCAGCCGCCGTCGCCGCCAACGCAGCCGCCTCCTCGTAATCGATGCCCTTCAGCAGCGACAGCACCGCCCCGGATAGGAGCAGCACCAGCGTCAACGCCCAAGCGGCATTCAGCCGCAACTGCAGCGCCCGCGCCAGGAACAGCAGCCCCACGCCGGCAACACTCGACAGGAAGTGCGACAACTCGACGACTCCCAGCGGCAGCACGCCGTTGAGCAGGTGCAGTCGGCTGCCCACCCCTGGAGTCGCCCCCGAGGCCAGCAAGATCGCACCGGCCAGAAACGTGGCGACCGTCAGAGCCCGCGGCGCGACCAGCCCGATGCCGCGCGAGAGCGCTCCGGCATAGCGGGAGACGCGTTTCCGGTGTCTCAGCACAGAGTTGCCGACCACCACGCACAGACCGAGCGCAAACGGGATCAGATAGTAGATCGCCCGGTAGGCGACCAGCGACGCCAGCACCTGCGGATTGCTTCCATCCGTCGGCAGTCCGAGCAGGATCACCGACTCGAAAACGCCAAGGCCTCCGGGGATGTGGCTGACCAGCCCCGCCGCCACCGCAGCCAGATAGACGCCCAGGAAGCGCAGGAACGGCACGTCCCCGGCCGGCAGCAACGCGTAAAGCACAGCGCCGGCGAGCGCCATGTCGAGCGCCGCAAGCGCAAGCTGTCCTAACGCCAGCCGCGGCTCAGGTAAGGTGAGCTCCCAGTCCCGGATACGCACGGCACGGCGAACCTTCCAGCAAGCGGCGACATAGCCGGCGAGCAGCGCCAACAGCCCGACGCCGAGCAGCCGGGGCCAGACACAACCCACGGCAAATCCGGGGACCCCCGCCGGTGAGAGCAACACCACGCCCCCCGCACCCGCCATACCGAGCCAGAACGTCAGCGTGCCGAACAGCACCACCTTGCCGATCTCCAGCGCCGAGAGCCCCCACCCCGTATACAGCCGGTAGCGGACCGCCGCACCGCCGAGCACGGATATCCCCACGTTGTAGCTGAAGACATAGGCAGTGAACGACGCCAGCGCCACGCGCGGATACGGCAGTCGCCGTCCCGCATAGCTCAGTCCGCACCAGTCGTAGAGTGTCAGGAGCGCATAGCTCGCCACCGTCAGAGCCGCCGCCGCCCAAAGCTGCACCCGCGGAATCTGCGCGATCGCATCCGCAATCTCCCGCGGGTGGTGCTGCCTGAACTCGTGGGTGATCGCCCACAATGCCGCAAGAAACAGCAGCGGGATCACTACCACCGGCAACCAGCGTAGAGCGCGAGTCATCGTCCCGAGCAAAGCGCTTCGCCACCCCGCTGCAACGGAGCAATGGCAGGCTCGCCCGGCCCGCGCGCTTGGCAGCGCGCCCGATTCCGCCACGCTGCGCTCGCATGAAGTCCCACCGCAAGGAGCTCTGGTTCGAGGTGCCCGCGCGGCGCGCGTTCCTCAACATCACCCCGCAGGTCGAGGCCGAGCTGCGCGCCAGCGGCATCCGCGAGGGACTCTGCCTCGTCAATGCCATGCACATCTCCGCCTCCGTCTTCGTCAACGACGACGAGGCCGGCCTGCATGCCGACTTCGAGAAGTGGCTGGAGAAGCTCGCGCCCGAGAAACCGCACTCCCAGTACGCCCACAACCACGGCGAGGACAACGCCGACGCCCACCTCAAGCGACAGATAATGGGCCGCGAGATCGTCGCCGCCGTGACCGACGGACGGCTCGATTTCGGTCCCTGGGAGCAGATCTTCTACGGCGAGTTCGACGGTCTGCGCCGCAAACGCGTCCTCGTGAAGATCATCGGCGAGTAGTGTGGTTCAGAGACCAGCGACCGGCAGCCCTTCCGGCGGCAGCGGGTGCGTGACGGCAATCCACTCGGTCACCGGGCGTCCGCCTTGCAGGTGCTCGACAACGATCCGCTCGCAACGCTCCAGCGTCACGCCGCCGTACCACACTCCCTCGGGATAGACCAGCAGCCATGGCCCTCCACGGCAGATGCGCAGGCAGCCGGCCCGCGTACGCAACACCGGCAGTTCAAGTTCCTTGATGCGGCGTTTCAGGAGATCCCATGTCGCCTGGCCTTCCGCGGACTCGCAGCAGTTCGGGCCTTGGCAGAGGAAGACGTGGCGCTGGGTCTCGCCGAGCTTCATCGCGGCAAAGGCGGCAGTGGGATCTTTCGGTGAAGACATAAGTTCAAGAAACGCGGTTTAAGGGCGTGCGAATGACCATGAACTTCACCGGAGCGGCTCCGGCGTTTCGCAAGCCGTGGACGACGTGCGCGGGGCAAAACACCGAGGTCATCGGGCCAACCGTCCGGCGTTCCTCCCCGAGAAGCACCTCGGCCTCGCCCTCGAGGATGTAGAGAATCTCTTCGCCCGCATGTTCGTGCGGCGGATGCGGCTCCTCGCCGGAATTGATCACCGACACGTGCATCCGCAACTGCCGCGCGCCGCACCCCTCGTCGACATACGGCATCTTCAGCCCTCGCTCGTGGCGATAGGCGCGACGCTCGTCCCAAGAGGAGATCCATGGGTGTTCGGCTTGGCGCATAATCTCAGCCTACGGCAACCACAGCTGGAGGCCAGCCGCGAGGCGACGCATCTACCGAGCACAGCAACAGGCCAAGCCGCCATGGCTTGGCCTGCGAGGATGACGCTACGCGCGAACGCGAAGCGCAGCCGGGGCCGTCGACGGCTCAATGCCGCTGCTGGTTCTCGTCCTTGTTCGGATCCTTCGGTTCTTCCTTCGGCGGAGGCGTCCTGCGCAGCTCACGCGGCGACGGCTGTCTCACCTCGTCGTGCTTCGGCTGCGGCTGGACTTTCCTCGTATCCTCAGGGTTCCGCCGCTCCATGCGGCTCCGGTTCGGATCGCCTCGCGGCGGCTGTGGACGCACTTCATGACCACCTTGGTTCGGTGGCCGCACCTGCTGGCTCGGCCGCACGGGCTGCTGCTGAACGGGGTGCGCACTGGGCGGCTGAGGCGCCGGACGAGTAACCATCACGCCACCACCAGGAACAGCGATCGTCTGTGGCCGGCGGCCGGGCGGATTGGCGACCGGCGGTTGTTGCGGCGGCTGCGGCGCGGGATGCGGCTGCGAAGGAGCAACGCCGGGGCGGCCGGCCGGTGGCGGCGGCACGGGACGGTTGTGCGGATGCTGCGGTGCAGGCGGCACCGCCGGCTGCGGCCGCTGTGCCGGAGGCTTGGTGGCAAATGGGGTGCTCGGCGGAGGAGGCTGGACCATGCCCGCAGGCTTGCCCGGGCGGGGTACCGAAGTGTCGTCATGCCGATTGTGCGGACGGTTGCCGTCGCGACGGTCTGCGGGTCGCTCGGGCGGGCGCACATTCTCCGGCCGGTGGTTGTCGGAAGGCCCCACGCCGGGACGGCGATCATGGTCGCTGCGCCGGTTGTCTCCACGATCCAAGTCGGGACGCCGATCCGGTTGCCAGCGATCGGGCCGATGGTGGCGGCGCTCTTCGCGCCAGCGGTTGTCGCGATAGCGGTCGTGGTGCCTCGGCGGCGGACAGATACGGAGATGCCCGCGATGCCATGGGCTGTCCCATGCATCGAACCAGATCGGGTAGAACGCCCCGAAGCCGATATGCGAATAAGTCGTCACCGAATAGCTGTCGTCCTCGACGATGCCGGCGGGCCAGTCGTAGTCGTCGCCATAAACCGAGCTCAGGCTGTGCGCGGAATAGGTGTCGACGACGGTCCATTCGGAGGGGTCGGAGGGGTTGCGGCGTTCGAGCACGGCATGCACGAGGTAGTCGGCATTGGCCGGGTTCTCGACGAGGACGGAGCCCTTGCCGGCCAGATAGTCGGCAAGGAGCGCGATCACATCGGCGCGTTCGTCGGGCGACGGCGTGCCGCCACGAAACTCCAACACGAGGGCCACCCGGCTGGCGGCCGGCAGAGTGGTTCCCGAATAAGCCGTCGTCGTGGAGACCGTCTGGTACTCGGTCACGCAACCGGAGGCGCCAAACGCAAAGCCGCCGAGCAGAAGCATCGAGGCGGCAGAGAGGGTGGATTTCATGGATGGGGTAACGCAGCTGGGAAGTAACGCGAATGGGCGGGACTGGAGCGAAGCACCTGGGAGTAAACGGTACAAGTCCGCCGATTCCCGGGGTAAAGCGCTCTATCGACAGGATGGGTACTCGGCAGTTCCACGGCATGCACCAGTACCACGCACCGGCCAGCAGCTTGCCCAGGTGCATATGGCATAGCAGAGTCGTCCAAAACCCCAGATGCACGCCCTTCTCGCGATAGCCGTCCTGCCCGTTTCCGCCATCGGTCTCGCCGCTCTCAACTGGATCGCCCTGCGGCCATGGCGGCGTTGCCAGCACCAACACTGGACCGAACAGTCCCGCCGCCTCTGGCCGGTGCTCGTCTCCGCGCGTTCGGCAATCTGGACCGTGCCGCTGATCGCGATCGTTTCGCTGGTGCTGCTCCGGCCGGACGCATCCCTGTGGCTGTACTTCGCCGCCGGCGTGTCCGGGCTGGTCGGGGCAATGGCGGGCGCCCTGCCGCTCAGCCGCGAGCTCTTCCCACGGCTCGGCTGGCGGGAGCTGCTCCGCCAGAGCGCGATCGGGCTCTGCCTGCAACTGCTGCTCTGGATCGCGTTCGCGGCGCTCGCCCTGGCCATGCCGGACACCTTCGGCTGGCGGGCACTGGCGCTCGGGACCGCCGCCCTCGGCCTGCAACTCTTCTGGTTGTTCTCCGGCTGGCTGCGGATCGGCCTGCGCCTCGGGCTCTTCGCTCCGGCGCCGGAGCGGCTGCGGCGCATCGTCGCCGAAGTCTCGGCACGGACCGGCATCGCCTGCCGCGCGGTCTGGGTCATGCGCGCCGGCACGTGCCAGGCGCTGGCCCTGCCGCTGTCGCGCGAGCTGGTCTTCACCGACCGGCTGCTCGAGATCATGCCCGACGAGGAGGTCGCCGCGATCTGCGCGCACGAGTTCGGCCACCTCGCCGAGTCGCGCGGCACGCTGCTGCTGCGCCTGGTGCGCGTGTGGGCCTTCCTGCCGTGGGTCTTCCTCAACCCGCTGCTGCACACCTTCGGAGCGCTCGGGCTCTACGCGCCGCTGCTGCTCATGGTCCTGGTCCCGAAACTCACCGCATCCCTCGTGCGCCGGCTGGAGGCCAGAGCGGACACCGTGGCCACCGGCCACGAATCCGTCACCGGAATCTACGCCCGCGCGCTGCTGCGGCTCAGCGAGGACAACCGCACTCCGATGGTTTTCCCGGGCAAGGGAATCACGCATCCGCACACCTACGACCGCGTGCTCGCCGCGGGGGTGACACCGGATTTCCCGCGCCCGAAGGCTCCGGCCTCGATGTCGTGGCACGGCATCCTGCTCTCGGGCCTCCTCGGCGCGGAACTGGCGGCGTTCGCCATCCGGTATATGCATTGAGCGTCACGGCGCGCCGGCCGCGGCGGCTCAGGTCGCACGCGGCCGGTCGGCGACCCGACCTATCGGCCGGGGCATGCCGGCTCGCCACGCCGCGACGCGGCGGCGGTCGGCACGGAAAACGTCAGCCGGCGGCGAGGAGCTTGCGCAGGACCTCGTCAACGAGCTTCGGGTTGGCCTTGCCCTTGCCGGCCTTCATCACCGGACCCTTGAGGGAGTTGATGGCCTTCTCGTTGCCCGACTTGTACTCGGCCACGGCCTTCGGGTTGCCGGCGATGGCGTCCTGGCACCATTTTTCCAATTCGCCGGTGTCGTTGCTCTGGCGCAGTCCGCGGCGGTCGACGATCGGCTCGGGCATCTCGCCGGACTGGAACATCTCGGCGAAGACCTCCTTGGCGCTGCTCGACGAGATCGCTCCGCCCTCGACGAGGGCGACGAGCGCGGCGATGTGCGCGGGGCGGACCTTCGACGCGGCGAGCTCCATGCCAGCGGCGCCGAGTTCGCGGAGCAGATCGTTGGCGATCCAGTTGCCCACCGCCTGAGCCTTCGCGGCACCAGCGAGCTTCGCCGTCTCCTCGAAGTAGTCACTGAGCGCGCGGTCGGGCACGAGGACGGAGGTAATCGTGTACGGGAGCTTGTAGGTATCGAAGAACCGGCGCTGCTTGTCGAACGGCAGCTCGGGCAAGCCTTCGCGCAACTGCGCCTTCCACGCCTCGTCGACCTTCACGGGCATGAGGTCGGGGTCCGGGAAGTAGCGGTAGTCGTGCGCCATCTCCTTCGA
>Ga0116170_10001810_pt1 | contig 21242 bp, 19 predicted proteins | sample AD_JPNHW1_MetaG_FD_89797 | JGI IMG/M metagenome (GOLD analysis project Ga0116170, IMG submission 89797) | Active sludge microbial communities of municipal wastewater-treating anaerobic digesters from Japan - AD_JPNHW1_MetaG | ecosystem: Engineered > Bioreactor > Anaerobic > Digestate | place...
GACGGCGGCGATCGTGGCGGATGACGGATTGATCGAGTTCATCGCGGAGGGAGATATCAAGAATACGGGAACGCTGCAGGCGAAACGCGGTTCGATCGAGATCGATGCCACAGGGGATGTGGAAACTCTCGGGACCGTTCGGGCGGGAACGTTGACGGAGCAGGCGGCTTCTTTCTCGATCGGCGGTGTGTTTGATGTGCAGAATTCCTATCACGATAATGCGGACGGCGCGATCATCTATAGCGTGAACACAACCCTAGGTGGTTATTCGGCCACGGTCATCAACGACGCATCCAACATCAAGATCAATTCCGGGGTGGTCATCACGCTTGCGGGGGATGTGACATTTCGTGCCGATTATAATACGGCGGCTGTTGCGGGTTCGGAATCGGACGGAATCGGCGCATTTTTGATGAACAGCGGTGCAACGATTTCGGGGGGGAATCATAACCTCACGATCAAATCGAGTCAGAATTCCACGATCGGCATAATCTCCGGCGTGAATGTTCTAAAATTGGACAAAAATTCCGGCAGGACCCCGGCGTATTCATCGTCAACCACCAGCAATGATCTGGGGGTCACCGCTCTTTGGACTGTGACGGGCGTGACGTTTTCCAAGAGTGTGGGGGATGGTACAGCCGGCAATCCTTTTCTTGTTTTTGATGTGAGCCAGCTTCAGAACGTGGTCTACAATCCGGATAATCCTGCGATAAGCTATAAAATCGCCAACGGGATCCAGGCGGACAGCAATATCGTGATCAATCCCAATGTAACCCTGGCTTTAGGACGCAGCCTTACCTTTACGGCTGATGCCGATGTGAACGGTAGCGGGGCGTTCCTGATGGACCCGACGGCCACGATCGTCGGAGGCGGGTACAACCTGACGTTAGCTGCCAGCGACAATTCCACGATCGGCATTCTTCAGACGGTGGGAACTCTTGAACTTACCCGGAGCGCCGTGGATGCGGTCATCATCTTCAGTTCGTCGACCACAGTGAACGACCTTGATGTGGTTTCTTTTAAAACGAATTCGACGGCTACAGGCATCACCTTCCAGAAAGTTGTGGGAAGCGGTAGCGTGAATGATCCCTACCTCGTTTTTGATATCACGCAGCTTCAAAACATGAACACCAATCTTGCGGCCTCGTACAAGCTCGCCAATAACATTGATGCTTCGGCCACTAAAAATTGGAATATCTTTTTGAGCGAGTATGGAACTCACCTTTGGCCGAAGGGCTTTACGCCGGTGGGGGATGCGGCGCATCCCTTTACGGGGAGTTTTGACGGTAATGGAAAGTCAATCACCGGAAGCACTTCCTGGGGATATTTGTTTACGAATTGGAACGACAGAGACGTCGGGATTTTCGGGGTGACGCAAAATGCAACGATCAAAAATCTGACGGTGACCAACCTGATCATTCGCGGCGATCCGGCCCAAGGTAGTATCGGGACGATTATCGGGAAGGCCATTTCTACTTCCGTTTCCGGGATAACCGTGACGGGAGGGACCTTGGGTGAGTACATCAACGCATCCGCGCCGCTTTCGGCAGGAGGCGATGGGGATGGCACTTTGTTCGAAATTGTTGACCTTGCTGCGTTGATGAATGCAGAGGTTGACTCTATCGATCTTAGCGCTAACCATGGAGTGGGGGGGCTTGTCGGCAGCGCCTGGTCCGGTACGACGATCAGCAATAGCTCCTTCAACGGGGCTGTAGGTGCGACCGACCAAGGGGTCCATTATGAAATTTCTCTGCCGGCTTATGATGACTATATGGCGGCATATTATGAAAATTGGGGCTATCCCTATACGGATGAAGAGATCGTTCGATTTGGTCTTTGGGATGTTGTTGGGGGGTTGGTTGGACAGGTGTCGGATTCTTCGGTCGTGGGATCTTCGACGGCCGGTACGGTGTTCGGGCTTTCCGGAGTCGGGGGGCTGGTGGGGATTGCCTGGAAGAGTACGATCGGGTCGTCGACTTCGAGTAGCGTTGTGACAGGAACGGAGTCGACGGGTGGGCTGGTCGGGGCGAGCATTGCTTCGACGATCACCGATAGCAGCAGTACTGGAAGCGTGACGGGAGTAGGGTTCCGTCCCGTGGATCTTTATGCTTATGATTGGGAAAATGGGGATTATATTTATTGGTTGGAAGAACAGCAGGTTGCGAATGCGAGGCAGGCTTACATGACCGGCGGCCTAGTGGGGTACAACAAAAACGGAAATATTTCTGGAGCAAGCACCGCATCCGGTACGGTGACGGGCAAGGTAAGCGTCGGAGGATTTATCGGTGAAATGCTCGGAGGAACGGTGGACGGCGGGACCGCGACCGGTGGTGTGAGCGGCACCCATAGTGTCGGCGGGTTTGTCGGGCGAACGGAACAAACCGCGACTCAGACGACGACGATCAAGAATTCAACCGCTAGCGGAGACGCGACAGGCGGGGAAGCTGTCGGGGGCTTTGTAGGATGGCACAAGAGGGCCACGATCCTGGATTCGACTGCGTCAGGCACCGTGACCGGGACCGCGGCGAATCTTGCGGCCGGGAGCTCTACGGTTCAGAGCATCGGCGGTTTCTGTGGTATGAACGACGGAGGGACGATCAAGAACTCTTCCGAAGCGGGGCTGGTTGTCGCGGATCCCGACAGTATTGCGGTCGGAGGATTTGCGGGGATCAGTGCGATCTTGCAGGAGGTGGAAGACGGCCCATTTTATACTCCGGTGTATCAGAACGATACCTGGAATGAGGAGTTGAATGCCGGACTTGCCGATGGGATTGGCGGGTTTGGGGTGCAGGCAGCGGATAACGACACGGTCACTTTCGCTCAAACCTCGGGACTTTCCTCTGAAGGGACCGGAACTGGCGCGAAGCTTATCGCTCCAACGCTTGTAAAAGATTATCTCCACGACTCAGTAAGATCGCCGCTTTTCGAGAAGATTTTGCCGTCCCTGCAACGCATGCTTCAAACGGACGCTCCCGCCATTCGAACCATTGTTGATTTAGGCGCAACGATCGCGGAACGGAATACTCAGGTTCCTCGCCAGACAATTTCCGAGTCGGTGTATGGGAACGCTATGGATAATTTCAAGGTTGATTTTGCGCCCAAATTTATGACAAAGGTTCAGGTTAAAAAAGGTGCGGTGTTTGTGGTGGATGGCGCGAACGAGCTGAGTTTCTTGGAGGAGGGGAGTGGTTTGCGGGTGAATTTCAAGCGACCCGTGCCGAATCCCGCGGAGGATGAAGGAAGGGCGGGAGAATTTGTGAAGAAGAATACGGAACCCGTGGTAGCGACTCCGGTGTTCCAGCACCGCCGGGAGGGAGCTCCGGGGATCAATCCCATGTCCCAGCCGGGCCAGTTCGGATCTTCGGGGGTCAATCCCGAACTTCTGCAGGCTCACCGGGCCGAATTGAAGGACCCCGGCCGTGACGTGTTCGTGAGAAGTCCCGGAGGACAGTGGCGGCCGGCGACGACAGGAACGGTTCTTGTCCCGGGCGATGAGCTGAGGACCATTACCGGATCGTCGGTGAAGATGCTGCTTGACGGTGGAGCGGTCGGTCAGGTGGAGGTTTCGGAGCGGAGTTTTCTCCGGATCGGTAAAGCGGAAACCAACACCGTGACCGGCGACAAGACGACGCTTCTTGAGCTTGCCGTCGGGAAAGTCCTGGTACACGCGGAGAAGCTGAAAGGGGATTCAAAATTCGAGGTTCGTACCCCGACGGCGCTGACCGGAGTCCGCGGTACTACATTCACCGTGGAGGTGAAAGAGAGGGAATAACCCCAAAACGTTTATCGGAGCGTGGATGGCGGATCGCGATAAACAAATACCCAAAGTTAGTGATTCCCGCCGTTTACTTTCCTTCTTCAGAGGCCTTCAGGATTCGAAAGAATTCTACTCTTGATATCTCTCGAAAATATGATAAAACATAGTGCTTTTTGGGGATGAAAGATCCGCTTCGTTAACCCTTCGGCAAATCAAACGGTAGGGTCCCATGGATAAAAAAGAGTTCTACGAGAAGTCGGAAAAGATCATTAACGAGACTTTCGAGACGGTGAAGAAATACGCCAAGGTGGTCGCTGAAAAGACGGGTGAGGCGGCTCACATCACAAAATTGATGATCCAAAAGGCCTCGTTGGAGCACCAGTTGGCCAAGAGTTTTTCCCAACTCGGCGGAAAGATCTATCAGAAAGGCGTCCGGCAGGGGGAGCCCATCTCCCTGGAAGAAACCGAACTCCAGAAGATCATTGCCGAAGCCAAAAAGGTTGATACGGAGTTAGGACAGGTTGAGGCCGTTCTTGAAAAGGAACGCAAGGCGAGTGTGGTCAAAGCCGCAAAGCTCAAAGCGGTCCAAAAGAGAAAAAGCAGTAAAAATTAGGGTAGCGAATAACGGATGGCGAAGGGCGCAGAGCCCGGGATAACCTCGTCCGCCATCTTCCATTCGGTTAACGGTATTCATGCGAGCGTGGTGAAACTGGCAGACACATCACCTTGAGGGGGTGACGCCGCAAGGCATGGAGGTTCAAGTCCTCTCGCTCGCATTGTTCTTTTGAATAATTGCGTTGCCGTGGCGGTTCAAGGTGGACCGTCAGGAACGAACGCCTTTGCAGGAGGACTTGAAAAAGTCCTCGGCGAAGCCGTCCTGGTTTCTTTTTGGATAATAAAAACCAGGGCTCGCTCGCACCATTTTTAACAAGATGGCGGATGACTGGCGGATGGCGTAAAGCTGGCTTGTCGCTTTCCACCATCCTCCTTCCGTAATCCAGGATTTTAAAATGATTCCCACTCATATTTTTAGAGAATACGACATCCGCGGTATCGCGGGAAAAGAACTCACCGAAGAGGTCGCTCTCGCGATCGGAAAATCTTTTGGCACGGTTCTGGTCCGCGAGGGCAAAAAGACCGTTGTGATTGGTCACGATCACCGTTGGAGCGCTGAATTCCTTTATCGCGGACTTTCCAAAGGGCTGCAGAGTTGTGGCCTGACGGTCCTTGAGATCGGGCTCGTGACGACGCCGATGGTTTATTTCTACGCGACGGTTAATAAGGTCGATGCCGGGATTTCGCTCACGGGCTCTCATAATCCTCCCGATGAAAACGGCTTCAAGTTCCATCATTCCAGTCGTCCGTTCTATGGTAAGGAAATCCAGAATCTCCGCCAGGTCATCGAAAAGGGCGATTTTGTAACAGGACAGGGAAAGGTGGAGCATCCGGACCATAAGGCCATGATCCAGGCTTATGAGGACTACATTGTCGCCGGATTCAAATTCAGCAAGAAACTCAAGGTGATCCTTGATACGGGGCATGGCATGGCCGGGATCGTTGCGCCGGAGCTTCTCCGGAGGCTCGGCCACGATGTGACCGTGCTTTATGAGAACCTTGACCCGAAGATGCCGGACCATCAGGCCGATCCTTCGGTGCCGTCCAATCTGAAAGATCTCCAGAAAAAAGTTGTCGAGGCAAAGGCGGATATCGGGATCGCTTTTGACGGTGACGCGGACCGGATCGGCGTGGTGGACGAAAAAGGCCGGGTTATTTTTGGAGACAAACTTTTGCTGCTTTACGCGCGCGAGATCCTGACCCGGAAACCCGGCGCGATCATTATCGGGGACGTTAAAAGTTCCAAACAGATCTATGATGATATCGCCAAGCGGGGCGGGAAACCCCTTATGTGGAAGACCGGCCATTCGCTGATCAAGGCCAAAATGAAGGAAACCGGCGCGGAGATGGCGGGCGAAATGAGCGGGCACATGTTCTTCAAAGACCGATGGCTTGGATTCGACGATGCGGTTTATGCGGCTTGCTGGATCCTTGAAATTCTGGATAAGGTTAACGCACCGTTCTCGTCGCTTTTGGCCGATGTTCCCCAACTCGTGAATACGCCGGAGATCCGCTTCGAGCTTCCGGAGGAGATCAAATTCAAGGTTATCGCGAAGGTGGTCGAGGACCTAAAAAAGAAATACGAGGTTGTCGATATCGACGGCGCCCGCGTTCAGTTCCCCGACGGATGGGGGCTTGTGCGCGCGTCCAACACTCAGCCGGTACTTGTCATGCGGTTTGAGGCGGAAAGCCAGAAACGCCTTGATGAAATCCGGGCGATCGTCGAGAACGAACTTAAGACCGTGATGCGCGGGATGACCGGATGAATGGGGCTGCCCCAATGCCGATCCATCGAGGCAAAGCCGCGATCGGGACTGCACGAGCTGCTGTTCAGAAAAAGAAGATAAATGCTTGGGCTGTGATCATGGCAGGGGGCAGCGGGACCCGCTTCTGGCCGGAAAGTCGCAAGCACCTTCCCAAACAGTTCCTGAATCTTTTCGGAAAAACCACCCTCCTTGAACAAACTTTCGCACGGATTCAAAAAGTAGTTCCGGCTTCCCGGATCCTTGTTTTTACCGCGCTCGATAAAGCTTCTTCTACCGCAAAACTGCTCGGGATCCCCCGGAGCCAGGTGATCGGGGAACCCGTGGGGCGTAACACCGCGCCTTGTGCGGCTTGGGCTGCGGCCTATCTTCTCAAAAAGGACCCTTCGGCGGTTCTCGGGATCTTTCCGGCGGACCATTTCATTAAAGATGAAAAGACTTTCGCAAAAGTCCTTCGTGTGGCCTACCAACAGGCCGAATGCGAGGGGATGCCTGTGACGCTCGGGATCAAACCGGACCAGCCGCATACCGGATACGGTTATCTCGAAATGGGAAAGAAAAAGGCCGGAAGCGTCGGAGCTTCCGTGTTCGTACTTAAAAGGTTTTGCGAAAAACCCGGTTTGGCTCTTGCGAAGAAGTACGTTCTCTCGAAGAAATTCCTCTGGAACGCCGGTATTTTTGTCTGGCGCGCGGACCGGTTGCTGGATGCCGTCGAGCGTTATTTACCGGCGGTTTTTAAAACAGCGAAGGCGCTGACTTCGAAAAAACTTTCTCCCGGGAGGCTGAAAACGGTCTTCGGGAAAGCGACGAGCATTTCGATCGATCACGGGCTGATGGAAAAGATTTCGGGGGGTATCTTAACGATTCCCGTTTCGATGGGGTGGAACGACGTCGGGAGCTGGGCGATGCTCCGGAATCTTCTTCCGCAAGATTCGGCGAGGAATGTTATACTGGGTTCCGTGGTGGCTGTCGATAGCTCCGGAAATTTCATCAAGAGCGGTGGCCGGTTGGTCGCTACGGTTGGGCTCAGGGACCATGTCGTCGTGGATACGGGCGACGCGGTGCTGGTTTGTCCGATGAGCGAAACCGAATCGATCCGGAGGATCGTCGGCCGGCTGCAAAAAGAAAAAATGGGCCGTTTTTTATAAAACTTTCACTGTCGAGGTTCCTATGAAGAAAACTCTCGGTTTCCTGGGTCTAGTGTTTGCGGCTCTTTTTCTCTCGGGATGTGTGGTAAGCCATTTTAAGGACAGCAAGGGGCGTGAGTGCACGCGCGGGTATTTTACGTTTTTCGGGGTTGCCGGGTATAGTTGCAGTGTTCCTGAAGCGGGGGCCGCAGCCGCTGCAGCGGACAGAACGGGCGAGACCGAACTCAAAATTGCACCGGCAGGCCAGGCTGTTCCGACGGCTTCGAGAACGCTTCCCGGCAAGGCGATCGAGCAAAACATCAAAGCCACCACCCGCGTACGCTGAAGAAAGGCGTTTCCAACCTATTATGAATTTCCTTCAGGCCTTTGTTCTCGGGGTGGTTCAAGGTTTTACAGAATTCCTTCCCGTTTCAAGCAGCGGGCACCTCGTGCTTTTCCAGACCCTGTTCGGGATGAAAGAACCGATGGTCGCTTTTGATATTGCGCTCCACGGCGGCACGCTCCTCGCGGTTTTAGTGTATTTTTGGAAAGATATCGGTGATATCTTCGGGGACCTCTGGAGTTCCTTGAAAGAACTTGCGGCGAAAAGTTCCGGCGGGACGCCCGCCGTGGAACCCCCGCACCGGGGCATTTGGGTCTGTATCCTGATCACGCTTATCCCGACCGGGATCATGGCGGTTTGTTTTAAACACTTTTTTGAGACAGCTTTTTCAAATCTGGCTTTTGTTGCTGCGGCATGGTTCGTGATGGGGCTTCTGCTTGTCCTGAGCGAGCGTTTTCAAAAAGGGCAAAAAGACCTCGGTGCGTTGCATTATGGCGACGCTTTTTGGATCGGTCTCGTGCAGGGGATCGCGCTGATGCCGGGTATCTCAAGGTCCGGGAGCACGATTCTGGCCGGCCTGATGCTTGGGTTCCGGAAAGAAACCGCGGCAAAATTCTCTTTTCTTATTTCCATCCCAGCGGTCCTGGCCGCCATCGTGATGGAGCTCCGGCATGGCGCGGATTTTTTTACGGCTTATCCGAAAGAGGTTTGGACGGGGTTCCTTTGCGCGGCGGTTGTTGGCTATCTTGTCATCTGTTGGCTGATGAACCTTGTCCGGAAGGGGCGTTTCTATCTCTTCGGATATTACTGCATCGCGATAAGCCTTTTTGCGGTGACTTATCTGATCCTTTCGTGATCGATGAAAACGGTCCGCTGCGTCCTCAAGCCAGGTAAGGAAAAACCCGTCCTGAACCGCCATCCCTGGATCTTCTCCGGGGCGATCGACTCGATCGACGAAGGATACGAAGCCGGCGACCTCGTTTATGTTCTGTCTTGCCGGGAAGAGTTCCTTGGCGTCGGTTATCTTGATCCGGAATCCCAGATCGCGGTGCGCATGCTCGCCTTTGAAGACGTCGCGATCGATGGCGCGTTCTTTGCGGGAAAGATCAGGGAAGCTGCCGGGCATCGCCGAAAATTTCTTCCACCGCAGACGACCGCTTACCGACTGATCCATTCCGAAGGGGATTTTCTCTCAGGCTTGATCGTGGATGTTTACGGAGATTTCCTGATCGTGCAGTTCCTGACGGCCGGAATGGACGTTCGCAAGGACATGATCGTGAATGCGCTTCGGGAAAACTTTCCTCAGCATTCAATCTACGAAAAAAGCGACGGAGAGGTCCGGAAACGTGAAGGGCTTCAAGCTTCCTCCGGGGTGCTGGCGGGTTCCGAACCTCCCGCGGCGATTGATATCCTCGAGAACGGTCTTGGTTTCGGTGTGGACATCCGGGGAGGGCAGAAGACCGGGTTTTTCCTGGACCAGCGTGATAACCGGGCGATGGTGCGGGATTTAAGCGCGGGACGGCGGGCCCTCAACTGTTTTGCGTATACCGGGGGTTTTTCGGTGTATGCGGCCAAGGGCGGCGCGGTCGAAGTTGTTTCCGTGGATTCTTCCGCGACGGCGGTGGCTTTAGGAAAAAAGAATTGCGGGAAGAACGGTTTTGACGAGGCGATGTGCCCGTGGGCGGAACGCGATGTTTTTGACTATTTAAGAGAAGAAAAACGCGAGTTCGATCTGATTATTCTCGATCCTCCTGCGTTCTGCAAGAACAAACAGCAGATCCAACAAGCCGCACGCGGTTACAAGGACATCAATCTTCAGGCCCTCAAGAGACTTTCCCAGGGAGGCTTGCTTTTCACGTTCTCCTGCTCCTCTCACATCACGCCGGATCTTTTCCAGAAGATCGTTTTTGGCGCGGCGGCGGATGCCGGGCGTGATGTCCGGATCCTTCGCAAGACCGCTCACGCATTCGATCATCCGGTCAACATTTTCCATCCCGAAGGGGAATATCTCAAAGGTCTGCTCTGCGAGGTTTCTTGACGCTTGGGGCTGTTCCTGCTCCCATCCGGGCGGAAGGAAAATCTAATGAGGCGGCTTTTTCATAAAGCCCTCTTCCAGCATGTGATCCCTTAGGGTTCTTAGGGGATCAGAATAACTTTCAGAGACTGTTTGGCTTCAGCGACGAGGCGGAAACCTTCCTGGGCCTGATCGAGGGGGAGTTTGTGGGTGATCAGGTCTTTCATATCGACTTTGCCCTTTTTGATCAGATCGATCGCTTCCTGAAGATCCTTGGGGGCGGCGCCGTAGGAAGACGTGACCGACATTTCGTTTCTCCACACGTCCACGGTCGGAAGCCGGATGTCCGTTTCCGGGATCGCGAAAAGGAGTAGCGTGCCTTTCCGGTCCAGCGATCGGAAAGCTTGTTCGACCGCCGGAAGCGCACCGGTGCAGAGGATCACCTTATCCGCCTTGATGTGCGGAAGGTCTCCCGGGCGATAAACTTCGTCCGCGCCGTATTTGCGGGCTTTTGCGAGGCGGGCAGCGTCCATGTCGGTGACGATGATTCGCGTGTTCTTGAGTTTTGCGACCTGGACGTTCATTAAACCCGAAACGCCGCTTCCGAGGATCAGGACCGTCTGTCCTTTTTTCACACCGATGACCCTCTGGCCGCGGATGGCGCAGGCCAAAGGCTCGATCATGGTCCCTTCTTCGTAAGAAAGATTTTTCGGAAGGACATAGATGCCCCCGTCCACGTTGATCTTTGGGACGCGGATGAATTCGCTGTATCCCCCCGGGTCGAAATTCCCGTTATGCAGGGTCTCGCACGCGGTGTGGTTTCCGTTCTCGCAGTGCTTGCAGCTGTTGCAGGGGACATGGTGGCTGACGAAAACTCTTTGGCCCGGCTTGTACTTCCGGGAGTTCGATGCGACGATGTCGCCCGCGATCTCATGGCCCAGGATGCGCGGGGCCTTTTTGATCCGGTACCATTCCATCACATCGGTGCCGCAGATTCCACTGGCCCGGACCTTGACCAGCACTTCTCCGGGGCCGATCGTGGGAACCGGACGCTCTTCGATCCGGACGTCACTATTGCGGTAATAAACGGCGACCTTCATCGCACCGGGGACGGAAGCTTTTTCGGAGGGCATCTTATTTCTTGCGGGTTTTCGTGCCGGACTTTGCTTCGTTGAAAACCGCGAAAGCTTCCTTGGCGGTCAGGTCTTCATGGACGATCGCATGGAGGGCCTTGGCCATCGGAACAGGGTTCGGGTTTTGCCAGACATTCCGTCCGAGATTGATGCCGACCGCGCCTTTTTGCATCCCGTCCGCGACAAACTGGAGCACTTCCAGATCGGTTTCGCATTTGGGGCCGCCGGCCATCACGACCGGCACGGGGCAGCCGCGGATGACTTTGTCAAAATCCTTCTCGCACCAGTAGGTTTTCACGACCCGCGCACCGAGTTCGGCGCAAATGCGACAGCAGAGCGCGAGGTACCGCGCTTCGCGTTTTTCCATCTCTTTCCCGACGGCGGTCACGGCCATGACGGGGATGCCGTAATTTTCACATTCATTGACGAGTTTCGCAAGGTTGGCAAGCGTCTGTTTTTCATAGTTGCTTCCGATGAAAACAGAAAGGCCGACGGCCGCGACATTCAGTCGGACGATCTCTTCGATCGAAGTCGTAACGACTTCGTTGGCGAGGTCCTGGCCGACCATGCTAGTGCCGCCGGAAACTCTCAGGATGATCGGTTTTCCGAGGGACGGGGGGATGGCCGCGCGAAGCGTGCCGCGGGTGCAGAAGAGTGCGTCAAAATGAGGCACAAGCGCCTTGATAGTTTCAGCCGGTTTCTCGAGACCAGTGGTTGGTCCCTGGAAATACCCGTGATCGATCGGCATGAAAAAGCAGCGGCCGTTGGGCATCAGTTGATTCAAACGGTTTTCCATTCCCCAATCCATAATAAAGCCTCCTTCGTGGTGTCTGTGGAAGATGTCTGCGGATTATACTCTGAGAGCCCTATAGGGTCATACTTCTTTTTCGGGTAGCGTGCCACGGACGACCTGAAGATTCTTGCGTCGCGCCTTGTGCGTTGCCCGTTGCGCTGATTTACGTTATACTTCCGCCTGTTAGAGTCGCCATGTGCGATTTTTCTGATTTCCTGATTTTTTTCGTTATGAATGCATTCCATAGAGGCCGGGGGCTATGCAAAACATAAATATCACTACCGAATTTACGCCGAACCCAAATTCACTAAAATTCAATGCCAGCGCGCCGCTTTGCAGCCACGGTCCGGTTCAGTTCGCGTCGCGGGCTGAGGCGGGGAAGTCGCCGCTTGCGGCAAAACTTTTTGAGATCGAAGGCGTTCAGACGGTCATGATCGGCCCCGATTTTGTGACGGTGACAAGGTCTGAAAAAATTTCGACATGGGCGCTCTTGATCCCGAAGGTTTCGGAAACAATCCGTGAATTTATCTCGTGCGGCGGGAATCCCAAGATTTGCAACAATTGCGCGGAGGTTTCGGCGCCTCATTCCGAAGTTGAAAAAAAGATCCTCGACATCTTGAACGAACAGATTCGTCCGGCGCTCGCGCGTGACGGCGGAGACGTCCGGTTCTGTGGGTTCGAGGACGGGGTCGTGAAGCTTCATCTCAAAGGAGCCTGTTCGGGGTGTCCGAGTGCTGCGATCACGCTCAAGATGGGGATCGAAGCCTACCTGAAGGAATATATCCCCGAAGTGAAAGAAGTCGTACGGGTTTGATTCTCAAGCCCGCGCTCAGCGTGCAACGCTCAACGTAAAAATGGGTTCGTTGCGCGTTGACCATTGCGCGTTGCGTTGCTTTATCCTTCCGCGAATTCGCCGATACTTTATTATCAACCAAAACTGGGGACGGTCACTTTTTGCTCAAAAATGACTGTTCCCGCGGTTAAGCGGTTAATAGGGAGGGGGCCATGGCCAAGAAAGTCCTGAAAAAACTTAGTGCAAGCAAGGTCACCACGTTCAAGATCCGGAATCGCCGGGGATACGCGGCCCTTTGTATGGCGAATCTGACTGAGGGGAATACGGTCGGCATCGCCCTGGCGCGTATGGCTAAGGCGGTCAAGCGGATGGGGTATCTTCTTTCCTAAAAAAACGGAGCACTTCGGGCGAAATCCCCGTTGTACTCCGTTTTTTAATTCTTTCTCTGCTTAAAAGTTCAATCCGAGCTTCTTTGCCAGGAACTTGGACTTCCTTAATTTTTGCCGGAATCCACCGGCTTTTCAGGGATCCGCGGGGCGTCGCTCGCTTCCACGGTGACCTCGAAAACGGTCCCTCGGACGGCGCAGATCGACGTCGGAGTTTTTACCTGGAAGGAGGAGTTTCCGCCGAACTTCTCGGCTTTAACAAGGACCCGGCCTAGCGCGAGATCCAAGAGGGTTGTCTTGTCCCCCGACACCGGATCTTGTTTCATCGTTTCGAGGCGCAGTTGGGTATTTGCGGCAAGGTTAAGCTTGCCGGTTTCGCCCCCCTTATCGAGAAGGATCTCAGCTTTTGAATTTTCTCCTGTTTTGATCTCGTCATTTTCAACGAGGAGCATGCCTTTAGTGGCCGTTTTCCAGTCCTCAGTCCCGTTTTTGCGGAACAAGACGGTTCCTTCGGTGCTGTTGATTTCAGCAATGCGGCCAGTTTTGAGCTCTCCTGTGTTGCTGCTTTCGGCGACAGGGGCAACCTCAGCATGCAGAGAAGCCGTTATGGCAAGAAGACAGAGTACAACCGTAAGAAGCACTGCAAAACATTTCCGCATATAATCCCTCCTTTTGGAAAGTGTAGCATATTATAGGCAAGATAATAGGGTGGGTGGGTGATTTTTTTATCCTGTTTTGCTATAAAGAGTTGCAAGAGGTGGTTATCTCAAGAATGAAATTGACGCCCCAAAATGACACTTGTACAATGCAGGTACCAATATGAAGAATCTTTTCCTGACTGTCCTCAGTATTTTTGTTGCGTTGTTTCTCGTGGTAGGGGTTATCCTCTTCGTGCCAACCCAAGGGTTGTTTGAAAAGGGTCCCAAGGTCCAATACCGCGTGGAAGAGGGCGTGGTGGATGTTTTTAGCGCCCGTAACGGTCAAATACAGGGGTTCCTCGGTGCTGTTAAGCCCGGAGAAACTTTGACCGCTCCGACGCTTTCCCGGGCTGCCCAAAAAGTGCCTTTTTGGTTGAGTTGGATCGAACCGGTGGTGGTCGATGTCGTCGGACGTGCCCGGTACTTCATGTATAAGGAAGGCAAGAAGACGAAAAACCAGGAGTTTACGGTCGGTTATACCAACAAGACCATCCGGAAAGGTTTCATCCAGGAGCTAGAACGCACGCGTCTTCTCAAGAATATCGAGATGGATTTTTTTCCGGAAGGTTTTTCTTTTTATACTCGGGCCATCGGGATTTCGATTACTGCCCGGGGGACCGTCAGCACGCTTGAGGGTGCCGGGGATGCGCTGTTCTTGCGGCTTAAGTGGCTGAAGGTGGGGGATTTTCAGATGCCGGAGCATGTTTTGCGAGCCGTCGAGAACCTTTTTATCAAAGCCTATACCCAGTCGGGTAATTTTTCGATTAGGCTTCTTCGCATCTCTTTTTCGGACGGGGCGATGGTCATGACTTTCCGGAAAGCATCAAAAGGTTCGGAGACGGATTTCGGACTCTAGAAATGATCTTTGCGCGTTGTCCGGCATTTTGGGATGGTTCGTTCTGATTTTTTTCGAAATTTAAAATTTACGGGGAAGAATTTTTTTATGTCTGCACGTGTTTTAAGCGGTACCCGGCCTACCGGAAAGCTTCACCTCGGGCACCTTCTCGGCGCGCTTGAAAATTACAAGAAACTGATGGGGCAGGACGCCTTCTTCATGATCGCGGATCTTCACGCCCTGACGACCGAGTACGAGTCGAAGACCACCATTGCCGCTAATGTTACGGAAATAATCATTGATTATCTGGCGAGCGGTCTGGATCCTGAGAAATGCACGATCTTCGTCCAGAGCGAAGTCCTGGAACATGCCAATCTCGCATTGCTTTTTTCGATGATCACGCCGATCGCCTGGCTCGAGCGGAATCCGACCTATAAGGATCAGATCAATGAGCTCAAGGGGAAAGAACTCCATACGCATGGCTTCCTCGGCTATCCCGTGCTGCAGGCTGCGGACATCGCGATCTACAAGGCGGAGAAAGTTCCCGTAGGTGAGGACCAATTGCCGCATCTGGAGCTTACACGCGAGATCATCCGACGGTTCCACTATCTGTACAAGGCGAACATTTTTCCGGAGCCGGAAGCGGTGCTGACACAAGTGCCGAAAGTTCCGGGACTCGACGGACGTAAGATGAGCAAAAGCTACGGCAACGGAATTTATCTTGCCGATTCGCGTGAGGAGGTCACGAAAAAAATAAAGACCATGGTGACGGATCCGGCACGCAAGCTGAAGACCGATAAAGGGCATCCGGAAGTTTGTCCGGTGTTTTTCTATCATAAGCTTTTCAATAAAGACCAGGCGGAAACCGTGGCGTATGAATGTCAGAACGCTTTGCGGGGGTGTGTGGACTGCAAAATGGCCATGGCGGCGAAACTGAACGAGTTCTTAGATCCCGTTCGGGAAAGACGTGAATTATGGATGAACAAGAAAACAGAGATCCGGCAGATCCTCGACCGGGGAGCCCAGAGGGCGCGGGAAGTCGCGGCGAAAACCCTTCGGGAGACCATGTCGGTGATGGGCCTGATCCCGTAGTCTTTCCGGCAGCGGCCGAAGTTACGGAACCGGGAGCGGTCACTCCTGCCCCGGGTTCTCCCACGCCAGTTCCGGGAGAGGATCCCTCCTCCGGGGCGGCCCGAAATCCGCTCCATGTCAAGATCTCGGCTTACGACGGCCCGCTCGATCTTCTTCTCGATCTGATCAGGAAAAACGAGATGAATATCTATGACATTCCGATCGCCGAGATCACAAAGCAATATCTGGAATATCTTCAGGAGATGCGGCAGTTGGACCTTGAGGTTGCCGGCGAATTCATCGTGATGGCCGCAACCCTCATTTTTATCAAGTCTAAAACGCTTCTCCCGACGGAAAAAGAGGACGAGGACGGTGAGGGCGGAGATCCGCGGGCGGAACTGGTTCGAAAACTGCTGGAGTATCAGGCATTCAAAGAGGCGGCGAAGGAATTGGGACTGCTTCAGACAGAACGCGGCAAAATGTTCACGCGTCAGATCTCGGACTATTATCTCGGCGAACTGGATCCGGAAGATGTCGGGATCGATACGTTTAGCGCCAATTTTTTCGATCTGGTGGTTGCGTTCCAGAATGTTCTTTCCAAAAAAGAACCCAAGAATCAGCACGATGTTTTCGAAGAGGTCATCTCAATCGAGGAGAAGATGATCCAGATCCAGTCGTATCTTGTGGAGCGGAAAAGGATCAGCTTCAACGAGCTTTTTCCCGAGAATTGGACGCGCAACGAATTGATCGCGACATTTCTCGCGGTCCTTGAAATCGTGCGGACGCGTTTTGCGTGGGTTCGGCAGGACAAGCATTACGGCGATATCCTCATTGAAAAACGCGAAGATAATGATATAACAGTTGCTCCGAGTCCGGAGCAACCCGTAACGGGTAACGAATAAGGGGTGATGAGTTTTTTCTTGTTGCTCAGCTCTCGTTACTAAAAACTCGAAGAATTTTTAACTATGAAAACCACCGCAGCCCAGGAAAGAGAAAAACAAGCAAAGCTCAAGGCCCTTCGCAAAGAGCTCGACCGGGAAATTCAGGAGCAACTCGAGGAAGCCAGCGCGGCTGAAGGCTTGGTCGATTCCCAGAAATTCCAGACCGAATCTTTGCGTGAAGAGGATCTTCAGGATCCCGCCAAGGCTAAACTGGTCGTGGAAGCCCTGATCTTTGCCTCCGGAAAGACGCTCACTGCGGCCGAGATACGTAAAGTCACTAAGGTGTTGACCGTGAGCCAGATCGAGAAGATCGCGGCCGAGATCAAGGAAGACTACAAACAGACGAATCGTTGTTTCGAACTTCTCGAGATCGCCGGCGGGTACGAGATCTCGACAAAAAAAGAATTCGCGCCGTGGATCATGCGAATCGAATTGCAGCGCAAGGCGCGCCAGGCCACGCAGTCCGCGCTTGAGACCCTCGCGATCCTAGCGTACAAGCAGCCGCTTACGCGTGCGGAGATCGAGGCGTTGCGCGGCGTCGATACGAGCGGCGTGTTGAATACTCTTATGGAAAAGAATTTCATCAGGATCGTCGGGAAAAAGGAAGTCCCCGGGCGTCCTTTTATGTACGGGACAACGGAAAAATTTTTGGAGCATTTCGGTCTGAAGGCTTTGCAAGACCTGCCGAGCATTGATGAGATCCGGCAGATCGTGGATAGCTCCGTGAAGAAGGAGCAACTCCTCGGGACCACCAAGATGGTGGATGTGCCCCAGGACAGTGTTCCGGCCAACGGTGCGTCCCAGGATAATGTGGAACCTGCTTCCGGGGACCCAGCGGGGAACTCCACGCCAGAGCTCAATGATGCTAAAAATGAAGGGGAGCAAGTCACGAGTCACGAGTGATGCGTTGTGAAAAAACCCGTCACCTAGATAGGTGGGAACATGGAACTTAGTCAAATACGCAAGAGAATTGACGAGCTGGACCAGAAGATCATGGGTCTGCTGAGCGAGCGCATGGACCTTGCGCGCGCGGTCGGTAAAAAGAAAGCCGAAACCGGGCGGGAGATTTACGCCCCCGAGCGGGAGAGCGAGATCTACCAAAAGATCGACAAGGCTGCGGCGAAAGGGAACCTTCCCAAAGACGCCCTGAAGGCGATTTATCGCGAGATCATGTCGGCGTCTTTGGCGCTGGAAAAGCCTCTCTCGATCGCGTATCTCGGGCCCGAAGCCACGTTCACGCATCTGGCGTCACTTTCCAAGTTCGGCACGAGCGTTCAGTACAAACCCTGCGGCAGCATCAATGAAGTGTTCCGCGAGGTCGAACAGGGACGCGCGGATTACGGTGTGATTCCGATCGAGAATTCCATCGAGGGTGCCGTCAGCCATACGCTCGATATGTTCATCGACTCCGAGCTCAAGATCTGTTCGGAGGTTTATTTCGAGATCGGCCATTATCTGATGTCGAACGTTGCGAACCTCAAGCAGATCCGCCGCGTTTATTCCAAGGCGGAAGTGTTTGGTCAGTGCCGGATGTGGCTTGAGTCACATTTACATCATGTAGAACTTATGGAAACGTCCAGCACGGCGGCCGCGGCCCAGCGCGCGGCGAACGAAGACGGTGCGGCGGCCATCGGTTCACGGCTCGCGGCGACGCTTTATAATGTGCCCATTCTCGCCGAAGAGATCCAGGATTTTTCACAGAACGTGACGCGGTTCCTCGTGATCGCCAAGCAGGTGCCGGCGCCTACGCAGCATGACAAGACTTCGATTATCGTTTCGATCCGGGACAAGGTGGGCGCGCTTTATGAGATGCTCCTGCCGATCAAAAAGTACAAGGTCAATATGACCAAGATTGAATCGCGGCCGTCCAAGAAAAAGGCGTGGGATTATTATTTCTACATCGATTTCGAAGGGCACGTGCAGAACGCCAAGGTCCGCAGCATGCTAGACGAGATGGAAAAGAAGGTGAAGTTCGTCAAGGTGCTCGGTTCCTATCCGGCGGCGGGAAAACCGAAAGATTAACAAACAGTGTCAGGGCGTCAGTGTATCAAAGTTTCAAATCTTTGAGACGCTGATACTTTGGCACGTTGATACTGGAGAAAATGCTTCCATTTAAGAAAAACATCCAATCGATCCGGCCATACGAACCCGGGAAGCCCATTAAGGAACTGCAGCGGGAGTACGGCATTAAGCACGTCACGAAACTGGCGTCGAACGAGAACCCGCTGGGCCCGTCCGGCAAGGCCGTGCGTGCGATGCGGCGCGCCATCCGCGACGCGCATCTTTACCCGGACGCGGGCTGTCATTATCTCCAGATCCGTCTGGCCAAAGAACTCGGGATCCCGGGCGAGCAGATCATTTTCGGGAACGGTTCCGACGAGATCATTGAGCTGATCGCGCGCGGATTCCTGTCCGAAGGCGACGAAGTGCTTTCTTCGGAAATGACCTTCCTCATTTATCCGATCTTGGCGCAAGTGTGCGGCGCAAGTTTTAAGGCCGTTCCGATGAAGGACTACCGGTACGACCTCGACGCGATCGCGGCGGCGATCACGCCGAAAACGAAAGCGATTTTCATCATCAACCCGAATAATCCGACCGGGACCTACGTGACGGCGGCGGAGATCGAGGCCTTTTTAGCGAAAGTGCCGGAGAACGTCCTGGTTTGTTTCGATGAAGCTTATTTCGATTTTGTGGACGCCGACGATTTTCCGCAAGTCATTGAGTACATTAAAAAGGGACGGTCGAACATCATGGTGCTCCGGACCTTCTCGAAAGCTTATGGGCTCGCCGGGCTGCGGATCGGTTACGGCCTGGCGTCCCGCGAGATCGTTCAGTACCTGCACAAGGTGCGCCAGCCTTTTAACGTGAATTCGATCGCGCAGGCGGCGGCGACGGCGGCTTTGGACGATTCCTTTTTCCGCTGGCGGACGAAATGGCTTGTGCTCCGCGGCCGGAAATATTTCTACCGGAAATTCAAGGGCCTCGGGCTGGAATATCTGCCGAGCCAGGCGAATTTCGTTCTGGTGAATATGAAGACGAACGGCCAGGAGCTCTACCAGGCGCTTTTGAAGCAGGGCATGATCGTCCGGCCCATGGATGCGTACAAATTGCCCGAATGGCTCCGGATCACGATCGGAAGACGCAGCCAGAACGCGCAGCTCATCAAATTGTTAAAGGCGATTTTAAGCAAGAAAAGTTAGCGCATCGTTTGAACAGGAGAACGCCATCATGATCATCGTTCTTAAGAAAACGGCGACCCCTCAGGAACTAGACCATATTTGTCAGAAGGTTCGCGAACTCGGTCTCACGCCGAATGTGTCGCGCGGGATCGAGCGCACCGTGATCGGCGTGATCGGTGACGAGGAAAAACTCCAAGTTCAACCGCTCGAGGCTTTTCCGGGCGTTGAGCATGTGATGTCGGTCTTGAAGCCCTACAAGCTCGCGAGCCGGGATTACAGGGCCGAAAACACTGAATTTGAGATGGCCCACGGCGTCAAGGTCGGCGGGAAAAGGATCGTCGTGATGGCCGGGCCGTGCTCGGTTGAAAATTACGACATGCTTTTTTCGATCGCGAAGACCGTTAAAAAGGCCGGAGCGACCTTCCTTCGCGGCGGCGCTTTCAAACCCCGCACGTCGCCTTATTCTTTTCAGGGGTTGGGGGAAGAGGGATTGAAGTATCTTCGCCAGGTTGCAGATGAAACGGGACTTTTGGTCGTGACCGAAGTTATGGACACCCGTCAGGTCGAGCTTGTTTCGCAGTATGCCGACATGCTCCAGATCGGCGCGCGCAATATGCAAAATTTCGATCTTTTAAAAGAGTGCGGGTCGATGAAAAAACCGGTTCTTTTGAAACGCGGTCTGAGCGCGACGGTGAAAGACCTGCTCATGTCTGCCGAATACCTGCTTTCGCGCGGGAATTTCAAAGTGATCCTTGGTGAACGCGGAATTCGTACGTTTGAAACCGCGACGCGGAACACGCTCGATCTGAACGCGATCCCGGTGATCAAAAAAGAAACGCATTTGCCAACGCTGGTCGATCCGTCGCATGGGACCGGCTACCGGGACTTTGTAGTGCCAATGGCCATGGCGGGGATCGCCGCCGGATGCGACGCGCTTATGGTGGAAGTCCACCACTGTCCGGAAGAAGCGAAAAGTGACGGTGAGCAGTCCCTCCTTCCGGAACAATTTGCGGACCTGATGGCGAAGGCCCGTGCCGTTGCGCAAGCGGTGGGGCGGGATCTTTAAAAGCAGGATGATGGATGACGCCTGCAGGTGGGCACGAAAAATCGTTTTCGGCATCCGTTATCTGAACTCCGACATCCAATTTTGTGGAAAGGTGATCCAGTGTTCAAAAAAATAGCCATCATTGGATTGGGACTGATGGGCGGGTCGCTCGCCGCGGCGTGCCGCAGGCGTTTTCCCGGAGCGTATGTTGCCGGGATCAGCCGTAACCCGAAAGCGCTTGCTCTGGCGAAACGCAAAAAGTGGGTTCATGAGGCCACCGACCGTTTGTTGGACGGGGTCCGGAACGCCGATGTGATTGTTCTTTGTACCCCGGTGGGCTCGTTCCTGCCGTCTCTGAGGCAGATCGACCGCGTTTGTAAAAAAGACGCGCTGGTGATGGATGTCGGAAGCGTGAAGGGGGAGGTTCTCCGGCAGGTCAATGCCGGTCAATGGAAAAACCTTTCTTTTGTCGGATGCCATCCCATGGTGGGTTCCCATGAGCGGGGGATCGGGGCCGCGTGTCCGCGGCTTTACGACGGAGGACTTATTCTTTTGACTCCGGATAAGAAGACCTGTCCCCGTAGTTTCAAGCAAGCCAAGCAGTTCTGGAATCGTTTTTCCGGGAAGATCGTCTCGATCAGCCCCGGGGTCCACGACCGGTTCGTCGGGGAGATCAGCCATCTTCCGCACGCGCTGGCGGTTTGCCTCATGCACGCAGTTTCCGCGCCGTCGCTCAAGTTCGCTGCGAC
>Ga0116170_10001812_pt1 | contig 21186 bp, 18 predicted proteins | sample AD_JPNHW1_MetaG_FD_89797 | JGI IMG/M metagenome (GOLD analysis project Ga0116170, IMG submission 89797) | Active sludge microbial communities of municipal wastewater-treating anaerobic digesters from Japan - AD_JPNHW1_MetaG | ecosystem: Engineered > Bioreactor > Anaerobic > Digestate | place...
AGCCGGAATATTTGCCATAATAATAATGTGGAATTACGATATTACCGAGAAAAAAGCGCGTGAAATCAGAGAAGAATTAGTAAGACGCAGAGGAAAATTCTAAAACCAATTAATACTATAAAATTATGTCAGTCAGAGCAGGAAAAACAATGTCGTTGGCAGGAATCTCAGGAGTAGATTACGGCAATAAAACGACCGGTGAATTAAATGAACTGTTTCACAAAGTCTTAAATGACGGTATGCACGGTATCTGCTTTAGTGCTTATGAAGAAGGACAGAAACCGGGTGATGTACTTACCGAAGAACAAATACGAAGACGGATGAAAATAATAGCCCCATATACTAAATGGGTTCGTTCTTTTTCGTGCATCGAAGGTAATGAATTAATACCACAAATAGCGAAAGAATTTGGCCTTAAAACTCTGGTAGGTGCCTGGCTGGGCAAAGACCCGAAGCTGAACGAAGAAGAAGTGGAAGGTTTGATAAAATTGGCCAAAGAGGGATTTGTAGATATAGCAGCAGTAGGCAACGAGGTGTTGTATCGTGAAGATTTGACCGAAGAGGAACTGCTCGATTTCATCAAAGGAGTAAAAGAAGCCATTCCTCATATACCAGTGGGGTATGTGGATGCCTATTATGAATTCACAGCCCGTCCCAACATAACGAAAGCCTGCGATGTCATTTTAGCCAATTGTTACCCTTTCTGGGAAAGTTGTCAGGCCGATTATTCCTTGATGTACATGAAAGAAATGTTCTATCAGGCGGTTCACGCCTGCGATGGCGATAAAAATGTAATTATAACTGAAACCGGCTGGCCAAGTCAGGGTGAGGATTATAAAGGTGCGCTGCCATCACCGGAAAATGCATTAAAATATTTCATCAACACACAACTCTGGTCAAAACAGGATGATGTAGAGATTTTTTACTTTACCTCTTTTGACGAATCGTGGAAAGTAGGTGCTGAAGGTGATGTAGGTGCGTTCTGGGGAATATGGGACAAAAATGAGCAACTTAAATACTAATACTTTTTTAGGCGTTTGATGAAAAAAAATGAGAAAATAGATTTTCCTTTCGGGAAATCAATATGCTATTCAGGTTTTAGAGACAAGCAAGCACCCGGTGAAAAATATCCAAGCTACGACGAAGTAAAGCAAGATTTATTGATACTTCAAAAACATTGGAATTATTTACGAATGTACGATTGCGATGAACACGCCGAAACGGTTTTAAATGTTATCAGGAATGAAAAATTAAACTTCAAGGTAATGTTAGGTGCGTACATCGTTGCAGAGATGAACAACTTTGGATGCCCCTGGGGAGGTTATTTTTCAGAAGAAGAGTTGATGGAGAATAAAGAAAAAAACATTCAACAAATAGAAAAACTGATAGCATTGGCAAATTCTTATTCTGAAATCATTTTTTCGCTTTCGGCAGGAAACGAAGCCTGCGTTGACTGGACAGACCACTACGTGTCCGAAGACAGTGTAATAAAGTATGTAAGAATGATAAAAGAAGGAGCAAAACAGCCGGTCACTTTTTGCGAAAACTACGTGCCCTGGGTTACCAAACTCAAACGTTTGGCGGAGGAGGTAGATTTTATATCCATTCATACATACCCCGTTTGGGAATACAAAAATATTCACGAGGCGCTGAGCTACACGCAGCAAAATTACAATGCTGTTGCCGATGCCTATCCTCACAAATTGGTGATAATAACCGAAGCCGGCTGGGCAACCAACTCCAATGGCAGAGGCATATTGCCCGATAATGTAAGTGAAGAAAACCAAATGATATATTACAACGATTTGATGGACTGGGCTGAAAAAGAGAAAAAAATAATTTTTGTATTCGAAGCGTTTGACGAACCTTGGAAAGGCTCACCCGAACCATTGGAACCGGAGAAACATTGGGGGCTGTACAATGTGGACAGAAGCCCAAAACTTGTAATGAAACAATTACACAAATAGAGATTAAACCAAATTAAATTATTAACACAAAATTTAAGTAAGAACCATGAAAAGAAACTTATTTATCATTTTCCTTTTTTTGTCTTCTTTATCAATGTTTTCGCAAACCCAAAAAGTAAAGGTATTGCTAAACGATAAAGGGATAAAACTACAAGTTGATGGAAAAGATTTCATCATCAATGGTATGAATTGGGATTATTTCCCGATTGGCACCAACTATAATTATAGTCTGTGGAAACAATCCGATGACTTTATCAAAACGGCGCTTGACAACGAAATGTCAATGTTGAAAAACATGAATGTAAACACCATCCGCGCATATGTGGGCATCCAACCAAAGTGGATTAAATACATATATGAAAATTACGGAATATACACAGTCGTAAATCACACCTTCGGGCGTTACGGTTTAAATGTAGAGGGAGTATGGTACGGGGTTACTGATTATTCCGACCCGAAAGTGATAAAAATGCTCAACAACGAGGTTTCAAATATGGTAAAAACCTATCAGGGAACTCCCGGTTTGTTAATGTATTTATTGGGTAACGAAAACAACTACGGTTTGTTTTGGGACGGAGCCGAAACAGAAGACATCCCGATAAATGACCGCAAATCAACTCGCAGAGCCGAAGCATTGTATAAAATGTTTGAACAGGGTGTACTCACAGCCAAAAAGATAGATACCAATGTACCGGTTTCTATCTGTAACGGGGATGCCTTGTTTATTGACATTATTGCCAAAGAATGTCCCGATGTGGATGTATTGGGAATAAATTCCTACCGAGGTATTTCGTTTACCGATATTTTCACCAAAATCAAAGCTGCTTGTCCAAACAAACCCATTATGTTTACCGAGTTTGGAGGCGATGCTTACAACGCACAAACACAAACAGAAGAACAACGCGGACAAGCCGTATTTGACCTTGCCAACTGGAAGGAAATTTACGAAAATGCAGCCGGAATGGGTGGCACCGGAAACGCCATCGGAGGGTTTACCTTCCAATTTAGTGACGGATGGTGGAAAACTAAGATGACTGTTGACTTGGATGTACACAATACCATTTCTACCTGGAACAATGGAGGTTACTCCTATGACTACGTGCCCGGCACCAATAATATGAACGAAGAATGGTTTGGTATCTGTGCCAAAGGCGAAACAGACGCTTTAGGACATTACCAGCTCTACCCACGTGCAGCCTATTATGCTTTGCAAGATGCACATAAATTTAATCCATATACTTCGGGTGCAACCAGAGATGCTTTGGAAAAACATTTCAGCAATATCCAAATTCAAGGCGAAATCTTGAAAGCGAGAGGTGACAAATCGGCTTTAGACAACGAACAAACAAAAAAATACAGCATCAGCATTCGTGGCGAAATTTCAACTTTCAACACAGGAGGGAAAAATATCACCACACCTCCATCAAAATACGCTTCAGAAACTGCAATTCCCAATAAATTAGGATTTGACCATATGGAATCATACTATCTTGGCTTTGATGCAAAACCAAGTGACAACTTACGCGCCAATGTAACGTTAAATGTAATTGGAAATGTGGCAAAAAATGCTATTGATGAAATATTCTATGAAAACAAAGCAAGAGAAGCTGTGTTTGTAAATCCCCAAACCGGTGAAAAATACGACTTAAATTTAGGCAAACATATTTCTATTTACAAGGCAGAATATAGTTGGGATACCAAATGGTATAATCTGAAAGGATTTTATCGTACAGGACATTTCCATTGGGGCTACGAAGGCGACTTCTTTGGCTTGTATCCCGAAACAAACTACGGACCAAACTTGGACATTTATCACGGTGAAGCGCCGTTTGGATTTGAAGTAGCAGGAAAAAAAGGACTGGATGGTTTTAAAATAGCGTTTGGACCCGAACTTTGGTGGGGAGCTAACCCAGCTGTTTTAGCAAAATATCAGAAAGAGCTGGGTAAATTCACACTTGCAGCCATATATCAAGAAGATTTAGACAGAAAAGCATACAGTACCTCATCACAAGTGCAACCACAACAGCAGACTCGTAAAGCTACCTTATATGCCAAAACAAAAGTAGGCTTACTGGGCGTAGAAGCAGGAGGCATATGGGCAGGAAATCCTTTGAACGGAATGTCATTCAATATCTGGGATGCCGATAATCAAAGATTATACCAGGATGTAGTTTCGGCAAGAGACAACTGGGGAGGTAAAGTGAAATTCACTTTACAAAGCGGGCGTATTAACTGGTACCTGCAAGCAGCCGCAAAAGGTTTAGTAGCCGAAGGTGGAGCCGACTGGACAAAAACATTTACCGGATGGAGACTTAAAGATTGCGGAAGTGGAAACCAATACAATGTACTGACAGGTTTAGCATACAATCTGGGATTTTTCCAAATTGCTCCTAACTTCTTGTACCAAAAACCATTCGTTGCAGCCATACCCGAAGGTGCAGTAGATTCACAAACCGGAGTTGTAGGTCATTCCAGAAACATCAAATTTGATCCTTTCTCCGTGAGAGGTAACCGTGAAACCGTTGCCGGTGAATTGCTTTTAGCGTATGACCCAACACCCGCCACATGGATGTGGGAATGGGATGCCGATGTTCAGGAAGACGCAACTTTTGCCGGAAGTATAGATTTTGTGTACCGATATCAACCCACACAAATGGACGCTACAACAGGTTATTCGGCTAACGGAACACCTTATGCTTTGGCAGCTCCGCCTGCGCACGATGTGTGGGAGATTAATTCACATTTAGTTTCTAAACTTACAAATGACTTTGGAATAATTGTAAATTTATTAACCGGAACAGCCCAACCAAACGGACCCGATGCACGTATCGTTACACGCTACGGTGGTGATGTAAGTGTAATTTACAATAAAATTAAATGCTTGGGAGCTCTTAAAGTAAATGACTATGGTCCTTATGATTATCACCGCGATTATAATCTGACATATCCTTTGCAGGCAATGTTAGATTTATCAACATACATTACCAAACCAAAATGGTTCGATATGCCGGATACAAAACTTGGCTTAAGATTTACTTACAGAACACTTGACCAATATTCCAACAGATATGATATAACTGCCAATGGAAACGGAAACGAGTGGGAAATAAGAACTTACGTTCATTTCAACATTGGTAAATAATCAAATTTTAATAACTAAAAATTATGAAACGCAATAAATTAAAATATTTTGTGCAAGTATCGGGATTGATACTTGCAATGGTAATAACAAGTTGCAGTCAACGAGATTTAAACTCGTTGGATCCTGCAATCAACTCTACCACAGCAGAAGTATATACCGATGGCTTGTCAGGAGGTGAAGATTTTAATGCTTGGGGAAAAGCTACCGATGGGATTATTGATTTCAGTAATACGGACGAAGTGTATAGCGGATCAAAATCCATTAAAATAGAAGTACCTACCGCAACTGACCCCGATGGCAGCTGGGCAGGCGGGGTGATTTTTACAAAAGGCTCACCACGTAATCTCACTGCTTACAATGCCTTAGCTTTTTACGTAAAGGCAAGTATGGCAACTAAGATGACTGCAGGATTTGGCACTCCAGCTTCGGGACCTACTCCTCACGCTGTAACATATACAAATTTCAATGTTACTACCGTATGGAAAAAAATAATTATTCCAATTCCAAATCCGTCGGTACTTACGAGTGAAACAGGAATGTTTAATTACGCACTGCCGGGAGGAACAACTCCATATCAGGTTTATATTGATGATGTTAAGTATGAAAATTTAGGTGATGAATTTTATCCTGTATCCATTAACTGTGACTCCGTGTATTATTTTACAGGAGATTATCCTGTAAGTAAAATGACCTTCACACAAACTTTCTCAATGCCTAATGGCGATAATGCTACTTTCAATACATCGTCGGCTTATTATACCTTGTCAGACATTGCCAATACCAGTATTGCTACGATGTCAACTCCAGATATTTTAAGTATTTTGAGTGCGGGTACAACCTCGGTAAAAGTTTCAGCCGGTAGTTTTTCATCTACTTTCAATTTGAAATCAACCGGTATTGTAAAACCACCGGTACCAACACAAAACGCATCAGCAGTTTCTGCGGTGGTAAATTCCGGAGGTAAATACACATGTAATACTATTGACACCTGGTGGGCTGGTGCAACCATAATAAATGCTATAAATGTTGGAGGACACAATTTGTTCAAACTTTCAAATTTAGATTGGTGCTGTATGGTTATGAACTCCAGTAAAATGAACGTTTCAACGAAGACTAAATTACACTTGGATATTATGGTACCTGCCACTGTTGCTTCCAAAACATTTATCGTTGAATTAAAAAACAATGATACAAGTTTAGGCGGGCAAACCACCAATATAACATTAGCCCCTAATACCTGGATGCCTATTGATCTTGACATTTCAGGTAAATCGCCAAAGACAGCAATCAATCTGATTGTGTTCTCAGGAACCATTGGAAATGTATTTATCGATAATGTGTATTTCTATTAACAAATAACATCAATGAGCCAATATTGAATTGGTTAACAAAGCAATATTGGCTCAATTTACACCAATATGAAACGTATAAATTATCTGTTATTACTCTTTATTACAGTATTTTCTTACAGCTGTAAAAAAGATAATACTGAAGAAAGCATCAATTGGGTATTAACCTGGAGTGATGAGTTTGCCGGCGCTGCCGGTCAGTTGCCCGATGCCACCAAATGGAACTACGACACCGGTGGAGGTGGATGGGGAAACAATGAATTGGAAACCTATACCAATAACCCAGCTAACGTATCGTTGGATGGAAACGGACATTTAGTAATTACCGCAAAATCGGATTTAACATCGGCTCGTATCAAAACCAAGGGCTTGTTTGACCTGCAATACGGTAAGATTGAAGCCTCTATCAAACTCCCTGCCGGCACAGGAATGTGGCCCGCGTTTTGGATGCTGGGCAGCGATATCGACTATAACACGTGGCCCGGTTGTGGCGAGATAGATATTATGGAGGCAAATGGCGCTAAACCAACCATTGTACACGGAACCGTTCACGGACCGGGTTACTCCGGAGGCTCGTGTATTACATCATCTTACACCTTGAAATCGGGTAGAATTGATACTGCTTACCATTTGTATGCTGTTGAGTGGAGCAGTACTGATATAAAATTCTTTGTGGATGGAATACAGTATTCAAAAGTAGTACCGAAAGATGTATCTCCAAGTCAGTGGGTGTTTGATAAAAAGTTTTTTCTTATTCTCAATTTAGCCGTTGGTGGAAACTTTATAGCTAATCCGCCCGTATCTTCTATCACTTTGCCAAAGTCAATGTATATTGATTATATTAAAGTTTATAAAAATGCAAATTAACAGAATTATTTCTCATTTAATTAACCAAATTATTTAACAAAAAAAAACAAATCGCTTATGAAATCAATTACTAGTTTATTTCTTTTTATCGTAATGTTCTTTGCCTCTACATTAAGTTATGCACAAGAATTAGTTACAAACGGAAACTTTGAAGCCGGACAAACAGGCTGGATAGGCAATGCATTTAATGTAGTAACCGAAGGTGGCAATAGCTATAATGCTGCAAATGTTGCCGCTGCCGGAGAAGCTTGGGCTGTAAACTTAAGTCAGGTGCTAAGCTTAACTTCAGGTACAACCTATCAACTGAAATTTGACGCCTGGTCGGATCAAAGTAGAACATTAATTGCAGGGATAGGACTAAATGAAGGACCTTGGTCTGCATCTACCAAAACCATTACATTGGGTTTAACTTCACAAACCTTCACTCTTACACTTGTGGCACCTGCAACCTCAGCCAATAGCCGAGTGCTTTTTGATATGGGAGCAGCAGCCGGTTTTGTGGGGATAGATAATGTTTCTCTGCAGGTAGTTACGCCAACTTGTAGTGATGGTGTAAAAAATGGAGATGAAACCGGCATCGATTGCGGTGGCTCTTGTGCGGCTTGTGCCGTTTCCGGACCTACTACTGCTGCGCCTACACCACCTACAAGAACTGCAACAGATGTTGTTTCAATTTTCAGCGACGCCTACACCAATATTTCCGTAAATGCTTGGGGACCGGATTGGGGACCATCTTCAAGTAGATTTAGCGATGCGACCATTGCATCAAATGCCACTAAAGTGATGAACGTTGCAGCCGGTCAAATTTTTGCAGGAATTGATTTTGCTCCATCATTGTTTGATGCCACTTCTTTCACATATTTCCATTTAGATTATTGGATTGCCAATCCATTGCCCGTAGGTCAGGTAGTTAATATAAAATTATCGAACCATTTGGGTGGGTCTGGTGAAACAAGTGCTATCCAATACACTGTCAGTGCTCCACAAGCAGGTAGCTGGGCTCAATTGGATATTCCTTTAGCTGATTTTGTTGCTGCAAGCGACCCTGCTAATTTAAACAGAAGCGCTATCGCACAAATAGTTATTTCGGCTGCCAGAGCCGATGGAAACGTTCCGGTGGATATTTATTTGGATAATATCTATTTTTATAAAAACGCAAGCGCAGGTGTAAATAATCAAAAGGCAAACAATCTGAGTATTTATCCTAATCCGGTAGTAAATAAACTGACTGTGACTGCTCCACTGGAGATAAGTGAACTGACTGTCCGTAATGTATTGGGACAATCCATCAAATCGGTAGTTGTCAATGGAGTTTCACAAACGATTGATATAGATGATTTAGCAACCGGAAATTACTTTGTGGTAGCCAAAATGAAAAATGGTCAGCTTTCTACACAAAAATTCTCGAAATTATAAATCTTTTCTTCAAAGTCCGCAATAGTTTTCATTGCGGACTTTTCTTTTTTTCTTTTCACCAATTTCCGTAATTCATCTGCATACATGAAAACCAGAATTTTCGTTGCTTTTGCCATCCTTTTATGCATCAGTATCAACATAAATAGTCGCTCCTTACTAATTCATTTTTAAACCTTATTGGGCTAAATATAAAATCACAAGCAGAATAATACATGAGTGAGTCTGACGGAGGATGTGGAAGACGGGTTTATCTCCAGATTTCACTGTGAGGAATAATTTTCATCAGGCAAATTTCATCGCCCGTTTTGATACTTTTAATCAGCTCAACACTTACTTCACAGCCGAAAGCTTTTTCGAAAAGCACCTTGCTGTATCCGTTGGTGCACTGACACCACGCAGATGTATCGAGTTTATCGACCCCCGCGAGTATCGGACAGGGACAAAATGGAAACTGCAAGAATAGTTCACCATCGTGGTACGACAATCCGGCTGCCCGTGCCTTTTCCTGATTGGCAAACTCGTCCATGTTACGGGCCGACTGCATCAGTTCCCTGACCAGGCTGAGCTTTTCGTCCATGCCGTAACCACACTGACAGTTCATTCTGATATTCTTCACCGATTGTGGGTCGAAACGATTTTCGAGCCGATGCATGGTGTTTTTTACCCACGCGGGATCATCTTCGACGACAGATGTGGTACTGTAACCGTACACGATTTTCCCGGCAGTTTCGTCATCGCTGGCCTCTTTCACAGCTCCGGAAACCACCTATTCCTGAATTTTTCGAATGTCAAACATGATAAATTAAAATGGTTGGTTATTATTACAACCTGCTGAACTGAATTATTTTCAGACAAAAATCACCTGTGTGATAAATGCTTGGTGGCTTACCACATGAGAACTACACGAAAATCCATGTTCCCCGGAGGATCAACGGCAAAATCGGAATTGGTGATATAGAAATTAACAGCTCCATCGGAGAAATCAAAATCAACGGTGCGTGTCCATCTTTCTCCGTTACTGTTTTCGTAATGACGAATATATGGCAACACCTGCTGGTATCCATCCATCACGATATAGGCTATCACTGCTCCGTCGTCGTAAACGTTACTATTCAGATTACTCACAGGCAGGCTGCACGAGTAATACCGGTTAAGACCGGCTGCATCGGTATGTACTTGCCATTCCTTGCTATTGATGCTGAAATTATAAATTACCTTGGTGGTGAGATCTTCGGGTACCGGTTCACACGATGTAAAAATAAACCCGATAAGGAAAGGAAGCAAGAGAACTTTCTTCATAAGTAGTGTTTTTCAGAGTAAGTCAATATCTATAATTTTGCTTCATACAGGCTGCTTCAGCCTTATAACACACAAAAATATGAAAAAATTTATGTAAATAATCTCATTTCATTCTTTTATTGAAATAATTTGCTGTTCTGATCAGAAAATGGAACATTACATGTGATTGCAAATCAATTTAATGTCTGAACAGTCTTTGTTATTGGGAGTGCCACTTTGAGTGGCACCCTCAATTGTATTATGACGAATAAAATTATCAGGCTATATACCCGCACACCGGGAAGCAGCTTGTGCCTGTTTTTTTTTGCAAATCCCCATTCCTGTCAGGCTACCTTTGCAAAAAAAATCAGCACCTACTCTCTCTCAGATAAAGGAAAAAGAAATTTGATACTGCTATTTACCGGAATTATGTCTTTAATCATAAAACAGGGAACCTGAATTCCGGGAATTTTCATTAAAATTAAAAAATAATCAACAGAAATCGCCCATTCGTTAATGTAACAAAATAAAATGACGCATGAAAATCGCGTCATTTGTTTATGTAAATCAATGAGAATGAACGAGAATAGCGTGAATTGCATCTATCATTATAAAAGGACAAACGGATTTCCTTGGATTCGCATCCATCACTTTAAAAGAACAAACGGAAATCACGTGAATTTTGTCAATTGGAACACGAAGCTAAGTCGCTAACCGTCCAAACAGCACACACAAAAATGAATCCTGCAAACTTGCTCAAAATGAATTAACCAGAGAACTCTCACTTCGTTCCGGATGACAAGCAGTTATTAAGTGGCAGGCTGGCGATGAAGCCGCTAACCTGCCACCTAACAATCAACCTCAATACAAAACGTCGTCATTCTGAGTGATAGTAAAGAACCTCATTTTTTACCGGACAACAGTGAAAATAAACATTTTCAGGTTGTTTGTTTTGACGTTTACTCTATTATTATTTTTTCAGTTTTACTGTGGTTATCAGATATTAATTGAATAAAATAAATTGATTATTTTTTAAGTGCTGTCCGCATGACTATGCCTTTATCTGTTCTAATTTTAATCAGGTACGTTCCGGGTTTGTAATCACTGAAATCAAGTTGATTTTCGGTCGTATTAAGTATGTTCTTGCCCTGCATATCATATAACGACACCTGACGGATGTCGCTTCCACTTACAAACAACAATGAATTTACCGGATTGGGATATATCTTATAATAGGTATCATCATCAACATTATCTACAGCTGTATTAACCGGTGACCATACAACATTAATCTGAGTTATATTTGTTGATGTGGTAATATTAGTAAATGTGGAAGCGGGTGTTGAGTTTTTGGTGAACGAAATGGTTGCTATTTTACCGGCTGCATTGGACTCGGTAAATTCTATGTTTACACGGTATTCTCCGTCATTTTGTACAGCTTTTGAAACATCCGTACAATCCCAGTTACAGGTAAGAGAACCATGTGTGTTCAACGTTGCTCCCGTAACGGCATCTACCATGTTATAAGTTGAAGAAGTCGCAGCTTTCCATTTAGTCAGGTATTGCCGGTATTTGGTTGCACTTGTATAAGCCATCAGTGTTTTCACAAATGTACCATCAGCTTTTGACACCCATACAGCAAGAATATGTTTTGGTTTATAATCGCCATAATAGGTCGATGTAGTAAAAACGACCTTGAGTTGGCCATTTGTTTGACCAAAAGTCAGATTACAAAATATAAATAATATAAAAGCCGAAAGAAAGATTTTTTTCATAGATTGTTACCGGATTGATGAAAATTATCTAATAATATTGGTTTATAATAAGAAAGTCAAATTTTAAACTGTAAATTTGCAATTTATTATTTTAATATCACAAAGATATAATAAGATGGAATAATCATCGTTATTCAAATAAATTTTTTTAAATTTAAATAAGATATACATTTCGCATTAATAGCAAAACTCACGTTTATGAATAAATTAATTTTGTCTGCATTTTTTCTTTTTTTCAGCATCTCTGTTGTAAGTGCCTGTAATTTTGAGTTTACCACCAAGGACAATAAAACATCAGTTAAACCGGGAGATGAATTTGTGATTAACGTTAAACTGTCACTGATACACCGAAATTGCAAAGTTGCTGCTAAAGACACAAAATTCAAGTTTGAAGGAATGGATATTGTTGGTGCTACCGACTGGAAACAAGAATCACCCATGATCTTTACCCGGCAGATAAAAGCAAAGGCAAATAAGGATAACAGCAAGAAAATAATGCTCACAGCAACCCGTTCCTGCGAAAAGGATGGCGGATATGGCGTTTTCACTTTGCCTAAAAATTAAGCTGTATTATCCTGTATATTCTCTAAATATCAAACACTTACATCATTATTTATTAGTGTGATAAAAAAACAAAAGATTATCATTCTGCTCTTGCTGTTTTTGATAGTTATGCTACCCTTTACAGCACATGCCGAAGTTTCGCAGCAGGCAGCCGACAGCATTGCACATAAATTGAACCTTGCTGAGGACTGCAGCACATGCAGTTATTATGCCACCGAACATTCTGTTGCCGGTATGATCAATACCATTATTATTGCTGTATTGGTATTACTGGGAAGCATCTGGTTATATGCAGAAAAAAAGAAATTTTACATACTTCTGCTGGGAGTTCTAATTTCAGGAGCTGTAGCGGCCAGTTATTTTGCTGCACCCTATTTTTTTTCACAACAGGAAAATGTTCCTGAAAATTGTCCGGTAAATGAGAATAAAGGATCTGAAAATACGTTCACTTCACCCGGCAGTGAATTTGAGCCCGTTGAAACGGTAAAAGCAGATAAGGATACGACAGCTATAGTTGCAGTTAAATCAGATGAATATAAAGCAACTCCTTCCGATGAATTCAAAAGCGCGAGTTCAGAAGAATTCTCAAATGGATCAAAAGATGAATTTACCAGTGTGTCAACTGACGAGTTCAGTTCTGATACAAGTGAATTTTCTACTGAAAATGCTAAAACTGATCCGACAAAAACCGAAGAAATTCGTAAAATAAATTATACGATGATTTATGAGCCACTTGCTATCTTTCTGATACTGGCGCTGATAAGTCTTCTGATAAAATATGAATGGTTTCGAAAAATCCGTGGTTTCTTTTTGTTAGCTTCGGTAATCTATCTCGGATTTTACCGTGGAGCTTGTCCGTGTATGATATCCTCATTTCAAAACGGCGTTCTGATGATTTTTGGAGTTCCTGTTGCCTGGGAAAGTTTACTCTGGTTTCTGGTTTTAATACCAGCAACCTATCTATTCGGCAAAGTGTGGTGCGGCTGGCTGTGTCATCTTGGGGCACTTCAGGAACTCATCGGGCGCAGTTCAAAACTCGACTTTCTGACAGGTAGAAAAGTACAACGAACGCTGAAAATTATCCAGATTTCGGTTTTCGTAATTTGGATACTGCAGATGCTCATCACCCGTACAAATATATTCTGCGAATATGATCCATTCAAGGTTGCCTTCAACCTCTTCTCTGCCAACTGGCTGGGCTGGATACTCCTGCCGGTACTTATTGTCAGTTCGCTGCTTATCCATCGCCCTTTTTGCCGTACCGTTTGTCCTGTGGGACTTATTTTAGGTTGGGTTTCACTGATACCCGGTGCAAAAAAACTAGATAAAACCACCAGCTGTATCAACTGTAAAATGTGCAGCAATGAATGTGCAGTACGTGCTATGATTCACGAAAATAAAACAACAACCCTTAAACAAGAAGATTGTATTATGTGTGGCGAATGTATGTCTTCATGCAAAAAGCAGGATGCTCTGCATGTAAAAAGAATTTTTCGTAAGAAAAACGTGATATCTGTTGTGCTGATTATGTTTTTCGCAGTGCAGGGCACTTATGCACAGTGGGAATGTCCGAGCCGTATGGGTGCAACTCTGAAACCTATCGGAGGAAGCAACCTGATGTGGACTTCTGAAATAACCACCTCGGGCGGATTTATCGGTGATTACAAAATTGCCAACCTGATGCTATTTGGCGGACTTGATTACAGCATCAATCATCACACCTTCTATGTAGAAGGCGGTGTTAAAAACTGGGTACGTAACGACAGCCTAAATATTACTAACTCGCAAGCACTGAAATTCGGGATGAGAGAAGCTTTTTATCGTTTTTCGAACGACAATCACAAGCTGACAATCGGACTGCAATCCACCAAAAGTGACGATTATTTTCTGATAAACGAACGCTTGGCCGGAGCAAACTATAAAGCAACATTCGGTAGATTTAACCTGAATGTATTGGGTGGTTCAGTGTTGAAACAATCATCCCGTAACGGAACTTTCTGTACTGTGGGTTACCTGATTAATGTGGTTCCTGGACGTGAACGTGCTCTCATCGGCAATAAATTCGGTCAGACCAACGTATCGATGGTGTCGCTGACCTATGTACCTTCGTCCGGAAGAGATGAGTTCAGTTCTGAATTTTCAACTTCGGACGCTTCGAAAAGTATTTTCAAACTGAATGAAGCCGGCGGGTTGGCTTATTATGAATTCGGTAACGGAAAAACAATCAGCCCTTTTATTACCGGAATATACGCAAGTTCAAGTTTGGCGGGTATCAATCTTAAACCGGAATTGCTTTATCAAGCTGCAGAGAATAATCATGCCCTATTGTACAATATCGAGGTAAGCAAAAATATTAACTGGTCGGGCGGACAACTTACCAAACTGATGGCTAGATATTACGGGTTGCATGAAATCTCTGACGGAGCTGTAGCTCTTAATTCCTACAGCAATGTTTTTGCAGGAGATGTGTTGCGACTCGACGCCCTTGAACTCCCGTTTTTTCAGGCAGGTATTAAACATTCATTCCCGACCATTAAATCGTCGGTGAAATTGCAGGCTGCGCTTCAAACTGGAAAAACATCTGGATTCATTGACGATAATTTCAGTACCGTTCCTGCACGTATGAAAGAGTTTGATCTTTCATTTTCAAAGAATTTCGGAAAATACATTTTGATAACTGCTTATGGAGGATACATCGAACATCCAACGTTATCAGTGGATGGTAGTGAATTCAGATACCTGAAAGATGCTTCGCCCTGGGGAAAAGTGGAGGTACGTTTCACCTTTTAAAATGGAGTTGTATGAAAACAAAAATAATTAAAATATCTTTTTTTTCCATTCTGCTTTTCGCCATTGTATTCAATGCCTGCGAAAAACTCAGCCAGTACTATAAAATTGACACAGACAAGTGTACCAGTTGCATGAAGTGTGTGGCAGTTTGCGGATATGGTGCTATACAGGTTGATTCCATCTACCGGACTACTTCGGAAGGATTTGAATATGAAACAACTGTGATAATTGATCCCAAAAAGTGTGTCGGTTGTGGCGAATGTTATAATAAATGCTCGTATGATGCCATTGCACTTTATGTGAAGGATAAATATGTGGATGGTAATTCGGGAGCTTCAAGAGTGAAATAAACGATGAAGCGAATATCGTCCATACTTTTCTTTTTGGCAGTACTTTGCATTCAACTGACAGGTCAGATCCGGCTTGAATACACCACTCCCCGCTTACAGACATACAAACCCGGTGACAAAATAGAATTAAACATCAACGTCAAAACACGACCGGAAACCTGCACAAAAGGGATGAAGCAAGTAAAGATTTATATGAGCGGACTTAAAAAAGAGAAATTGTCCGACTGGAAGGAACTTTCAAAAGGTCTCTGGACGACACATATTACACTCTCGGTGCTGGAAACTGCTAAAAAATCCGGAAAACTAACCATCATTCGCAGGGTGGACAAGGAAGATTTATTTAAACAGGAATTATTCCCTGTAGAATAAAATCATTCTTTACATACTTTTTAATTCATTATTACTAATAATCGTTTCATGACCAGCAGAAAACCCGTTGCTTCACCCGATAAAAATTCCCGGCTTCATCTCAATTCCCGTATTCTTGTTTTTGGTGTAATTGGCATTTCGATTATCCATACCATATACATGAATGTGATGGGTTACAGCCCTCTTAACCACAACAGTTGTGTGGTGTTTAAATCATTACCGAAGTGGTTTTTTCAGTTATACGAAAGCTTCATCGAATTGTTTGTGGTGGTCATATTAGGCGTATTTGTCGGTGTGCTCATTGAGCGATATTTCAATAAAATAAAACGATTTTATCCTAAAAATCAGTGGCTTGCATTTCTTTATGGCGCTATATTGCCTGTATGCTCCTGTGGCGTTTTACCGCTGATCGACTCCATGAAAAAACGCACCTCGCTGAAAACTATCATTACCTTTATCATTGCAGCCCCATTGCTAAATCCGTATATCATGGTGGTTTCCTTTACGGTTTTGGGTTGGAAATATATGGTACTGCGAATTGTTTTTTCTTTTTTACTTTCGTTTCTGGCTGGTTGGTTGCTCGAGTTTGTATCCAACAGATATAAGACATTTTCATGGGGCGAATATCAGGCTTGCGTTTCGGACTGCGATTTTATCCCCAGCCGCGATCCGTTTATTAAAACCACACTGATGACCAAAAAGCTTGTTCCATATATTTTGGCGGCAGGTACACTCAGCTTTATCTTTGCTATAATCAATCCGAAGCAATTTCTGGAAGCGCTCAATTTTTCATTAGAACCCTGGTCAACGATTGTAATGACGGCAATCGGCATCCCCTTATATGTGTGCAATGGCACCGATATCATTTTTCTGAAACCGCTGATGCAATACACCGATCTTAGCATGGGAAGTGCCATCGCTTTTTCACTATCGGCTTCGGCTGTTTGTGTGTCTTCAATAGCAATGCTCTTAAAATTTATCGGCAAGAACCTGACTATTGCCCTTGTTTCAATCCTTATCGTACTGATTTTTATATTTTCTGCCGTAATCAATTTGTTTCTTTAGTATCCGGGATGTAAAAACGGCGACTTACTTTCTTTCTTCCTAAGCAGGACAGATTCTATTTTTATTATACATACTTTTTCTGTATTTTTGTAAGTAAAAATAACAATCCGGATGTTTTGTCGAATGTTGATGGTGATACCGGTGCAAACAATTTGAATTCATGAATTTTGAATATTTTATAGCCAGGCGTATTCATTTCGAGAAAAAAAGGAAGAAAAACGTATCCCGGCCTGCGGTACGCATTGCTACCATTGCAATTGCTGTAGGTCTTGCCGTGATGATTGTGGCTGTAGGTGTGGTCATTGGTTTCAAAAAAGAAATCCGTAATAAAACCATTGGATTCGGCTCACATATACAAATCAGCAACTTCGATACCAATAATACATACGAAATGCAGCCTGTCAAAATGAATGATACGCTGCTTGCTGATCTGGCTCATATTCCGCATGTAAAACACCTTCAGCGATTTGTTACAAAACCCGGAATCATCAAAACTGAAACCGCATTTCAGGGTATCATTCTGAAAGGTGTGGGCAAAGACTATGACTGGGATTTTTTCAAATCCAACATGCTTGAGGGCAGGATTCCTGTTGTGAATGAAAACACAATTCACAATGAAGCCATCATTTCGAAAACAATAGCTGATTTACTGGGACTGAAAACCGGTGACAGCTTTTATACTTACTTTCTGCAGGATCAGATGAGGGTACGAAAGTTGAAAATTACCGGAATATATTCCACCAATTTCGAAGACTTTGATAAAATTTTTATGCTCACCGACATCCGTATTGCTCAAAAACTTAATGACTGGGAGGAAGAAAAATTCGGCGGGCTGGAAATACTCATTGATGATTTCAACAAACTGGAAGAGGTCAACAACAATGTATACGATGTCTGTGCCAATCAGTTCGACGAAAATGGCAACGGTTATTATATACAGACCATCAAACAAATGAATCCGCAGGTATTCAAATGGCTTGATCTGCTCGATATAAATGTATGGGTTATCCTCTTTCTGATGCTTGCTGTGGCAGGATTTAATATGATATCGGGACTGTTGATCCTTATACTCGAAAAAACGAATATGATCGGTATTATCAAATCGTATGGTGCAACCAACTGGTCAGTACGAAAGATTTTTTTGTATCAGTCACTGTTCCTTATCGGTAAAGCCATGATTTGGGGAAATATCGTGGGACTGGGAATATGTGCCCTGCAGTATTATTTCCACATCATTCCGCTCGACCCAGTGGCTTACTATGTGAGCAGTGTACCTGTCACATTCAACTGGCTGTATATTTTGCTTCTCAATATCGGCACACTTGTGGCGTCGGTGCTGATGCTGGTAGGTCCATCTTATCTAATTACTAAAATTTCGCCGGCAACTATCATTCGTTACGAGTAGCTTTATTGAGTTATTGAACTTTGATTTTGACTTATTATGGAAATATCGGAAAAAATACAGACACTGCGCAAGGAACTCGATAAGCACAACTACAATTATTATGTGCTGTCAGCACCTATTATTTCAGATTTTGAATTTGACAGGTTGTTGAAAGAGCTGCAAGAACTGGAAGAAGCTCATCCTGAATACTTCGACCCCAACTCCCCCACTCAACGTGTAGGCAGTGATAGAAATACTTCCTTCAAACAGGTAAAACACACATACCCGATGCTCTCACTGGCCAACACGTATTCCGAAGGCGAAGTACGGGACTTCTGTGAACGTGTACGCAAGGGTCTGAATGATGATTTTGAGCTTGTCTGCGAGCTGAAATACGATGGTACTTCCATCTCATTGACTTACGAAAACGGGTTACTGAAACAGGCTGTAACACGTGGCGATGGAGATAAAGGGGATGATGTGACAGCCAACGTGAAAACAATCCGGAGTATTCCGCTTCGTTTACACGGAAAGGATTTTCCGCAGTTGTTCGAAATCCGGGGCGAAATACTTATGCCGTGGTCAGTATTTGATGATCTCAACCGCGAACGCGAAGAACAGGAAGAAGTTTTATTTGCCAATCCGCGTAATGCAGCTTCGGGTACCCTCAAACTGCAAAATCCATCCGAAGTGGCTAAAAGACGTCTTGATGGTTATTTTTACTACATGTTAGGCAGTAATCTTCCGTCCGATTTACACTACGACAACCTGCAGGCAGCCCGAAAATGGGGTTTCAAAGTTTCTGATGCCGTGAGAGTATGCCGTACACCAGAAGAAGTTTTCAATTTCATCAATTATTGGGATGTGGAACGGAAAAATCTTCCGGTTGCAACCGATGGCATTGTCATTAAAGTCAACTCGCTGACACAGCAGCGCAACTTGGGTTTCACAGCGAAATCACCCCGCTGGGCTATTGCCTACAAATTTCAGGCAGAGAAAGCAGTCACTCGCCTCAATTCAGTGTCGTATCAGGTAGGACGTACCGGAGCTGTCACTCCCGTAGCAAATCTTGATCCGGTTCAACTGTCAGGTACAGTCGTAAAACGTGCTTCCCTGCACAATGCCGAGATTATCCGTTCGCTCGACCTACACATAGGTGATATGGTGTACGTAGAAAAAGGAGGTGAAATTATTCCGAAAATTACAGCAGTCGATAAGGATGCCCGGTTTCTGATTGGCGATAAAGTGGAATTTATCAAAAAATGTCCCGAATGTGGTACAGAGCTGCTACGGATTGAAGGCGAAGTTGCCCACTACTGCCCCAATGAAAATGCATGTCCGCCACAAATAAAAGGAAAAATGGAGCATTTTGTCAGTCGTAAAGCCATGAATATTGACGGACTAGGCAGTGAAACAATCAACTTACTGTATCAGAATGGATTGCTGCATAACATTGCCGATATTTATGAACTCAGAATTCCCGACTTATCACGCCTCGAACGACTGGGAATGAAATCGGCATACAACATTAAAGATGGTGTGGAGAAGTCGAAACAAGTACCTTTCGAGCGCGTAGTATTTGCACTCGGAATTCGGTTTGTGGGCGAAACAATCGCGAAAAAACTGGCACTGGCATTTAAAACAATCGAAAATATGGAAAAAGCAAGGCTTGATGAACTTGTGGAAGTGGAAGAAATCGGCGAACGGATTGCTCAAAGCGTTGTAAACTACTTTGCCGACGAACGTAATATTGATGTTGTTGAGCGGCTTAAATCATACGGACTGCAAATGTCGGTTACAGAAGATAAACTGGAGAATAAGAGCAATATTCTTTCCGGAATGACAATTGTGATTAGCGGTACTTTCTCAAAGCATTCGAGGGATGAATATAAAACCATCATAGAACAAAACGGGGGGAAAAATACCGGAAGTGTATCAGCTAAAACAAGTTTCATTCTGGCAGGCGAAAATATGGGACCCGAAAAATTCAACAAAGCAGAGAAACTCAATGTCCGAATTATGAATGAAGATGAATTTCTGGAGCTGATTGGCAGTTAAGTTGAAGAAAATGAACGCAACAGTTACATTAATTCAACATTTTTACATAAATTTGTAAACAAAACTGAACGTGACGTTTCAGAAACACCGGAAACATGAAAAAATTAAATCAATTTCTTTTCAAAAGACGATCGGCGGCTCATTTCGCGGCAACTGACCGAAACCGGCGTTTTGTCAACTACGAGAATGCCAACACTGTGCTGTTGTTGTTTGAAAGCGATTATATTGAAAAGAACAGGTATATCCGGAAAGTCATTGAGCAGCTTGCCGCCGATGGTAAAAAAGTTACTGCCTGGGGATATTTATACAATAAGAAGGCTACCACTGCTAACCTGCCCAGTTTCAAAATCATGGATAAAAGTACAGTTGACTGGTTCGAATGTCCCAAAGACCAACTTCTGAAAGAACTTCGCGAGGAAACTTACGATCTGCTGATTGACCTTACACTTACCGACCATTTACCATTACAGTACATTTGTCTGTATGCCAATGCTGCATTCAAAACAGGAATGAGCCGGAATATTGACAACATTCTGGACTTTAAAATTAATATACCCTTACCCGAAAATACGGAAACGGTCTCTGAAACTACCGAAGATAATAAATCTGATTTTGAAGATCTGAACGAAAGTATGTTTCACACAGACCAGCAATTTCTGTACGAATTGATAATTTTTTACCTGAAAAATATACAAACTACAGATTAAAACCGTATTTTTGCAAAAAATTTGAATTTCAATCATCCTGCAGATATGAGTTCCAATTTACACTGCTGCATGATTTAACGAGATACTTTCCGAATGCTGAACACT
>Ga0116170_10001814_pt1 | contig 21166 bp, 18 predicted proteins | sample AD_JPNHW1_MetaG_FD_89797 | JGI IMG/M metagenome (GOLD analysis project Ga0116170, IMG submission 89797) | Active sludge microbial communities of municipal wastewater-treating anaerobic digesters from Japan - AD_JPNHW1_MetaG | ecosystem: Engineered > Bioreactor > Anaerobic > Digestate | place...
GCGGAGAGCACCGCCTGCTCTATTTCGGCGCCGCTGAAGCCTTCGCAGGCGCGGGCCAGGCCGGGCAGGTCGAACAGCTCCGGGACCAGGCCCCGCTTAACGAGGTGTATCCTTATTATGCCTTCCCGCGCGGCGGCGTCGGGCAGGTCCGCGAAGAAGATCTCGTCGAAGCGGCCTTTGCGCAGCAGCTCGGGCGGCAGATTGTTGATGTCGTTGGAGGTGGCGGCTATGAACGAGCGGTCCTTGCGCTCCTGCATCCAGGTGAGCATGGTGCCCAGCACGCGCTTGGACACCCCGCCGTCCACGTCGCCGGAAGAAGCGGCGAAGATCTTTTCTATCTCGTCTATCCACAGGCAGACGGGGGCCAGGCGCTCCACCGTGGACAGCGCCTTGCGCAGGTTCTCCTCGGTTTCGCCGATGTACTTGGAATAAAGCCGGGTCAGGTCCAGGCGGTACAACGGGATGCCCAGTTCGCCGGCTATGACCTTGGCGGCCAGCGACTTGCCGCAGCCCTGCACGCCCAGCAGCAGCAGCCCCTTGGGCGGCGGCAGCGGCCCTTCCGTGAAAAAAGAATTCCGGCGGTCGTTTATCCAGCGCTTTATATTCGCGAAGCCGGCGATAGCGTCCTTCTGCTCGGAGCCGAAATATTCCAGGATCCCGTCGCGGTCGAAGGCTTCCTTCTTGAATTTTTCTATCCCGACCAGGTCGGCCCCGTCGAAACAGGCGTCCTTGAGGATACAGACGTTGAGGGCGCTGCGCACCTGCTGCAGCGAAAGCCCCTTGAGCGTTTTGATCACCCGCCGCAGCGTCTCGGGCGGCATGTCCACTTTTAAATATACGCCCGTCAGCCTGAATTCGGACACGGCCCGGTTTATCTCCGCCAGTATCTGCTTCTCGTCGGGATAGCCCCCGGAGATGCGCGCCGCCAGCGGGGCGATATCCGGGGGCAGTTTCCCCTCGGCGCCCAGCAGCACCACGGTGGAGGACGTGCCCTTAAGAATATCGAGCATGTCCTTGAAAAGCCGGGCTACCGAAGCGTCGGAAAGAAAGCGGTCGAAGTCGCTGAAAGTGAAGATAGCGGGGCGCCGCTCTTTTACCAGGTCGTTGGCCACGCGCAGCATGGCGTCGGCGGCTTCGGTCTTATAAAAAGAATTTTCGTTCCTGCCTATGCGCAGGCCCTTGGTCAGGGACCAGGAATAAAAGGTGAAAGACTGGCTCTCGGCTAAGCGGCAGAGCTGGCCGAGCACATAACTCTCGTCGATAGTGTCCACCAGCACCAGCGGGTAGCGCGATTTGATAAGCAGGGAAATTTCTTCTTCGAAATTCATGAAGTGGCGGCGGGCAGTTGCAAGACCGGTTACTTACAACAGATTTGGTGCGCCCGGCAGGAATCGAACCTGCACTAGAAGCTTCGGAGGCTCCTGTGATATCCATTTCACCACGGGCGCTTAAAGAGAACAGTACAACTCGCTTAAACCGGTAAACCGCACTTACATTATACTCTTTCGAAACCTAAATGTGCTTCTTTGCGATCTCCACCAGGCTTTTCTCGAAAGCCCTCATATCGGCGGGGATCTCTCCGCCGCCCTGGGCGAAATCCTTGCGGCCGCCGCCCGAACCGTTGATAACGGCGGCCACGCCCTTGGCGATGGCCGAAGCGTCCACCTTTACGTCCCCGGTATGGGTCAGGATGAAAGAGAACTTATCCTCGGACCTGGAATGGATGAACAGCAGGGAGGACTTCAGGTCCTTCTTGATCTGGTCGGAAAGCCCGCGCAGCTCCTTCATCTCCATTGCGCCGGCGTCGTAGCTGACAAAGTTGGAGCCGGAGCCATCTATGCCCTCCGCCAGCACTTTGCAGCCGCCCCGGACGGGCGCGGCCTGCGCCGTTTTGCCCTTGCCGGCCTTAAGTTCCTTTATATTCTGCAGCAGCTGCTCCACGCGCACGGGCAGTTCGAGCACCGGCACGGACAGGCGGGCGGATAGCGCCTCCGCCACCCGGGCCAGGCCGGAAAGGTAGAACACCGCCGCGGGCCCCGCTACGCCTTCTATGCGGCGCACGCCGCGCGCTACCGAGGACTCTTTGAGTATTTTTATCACCAGCAGCTCTCCGGTGCGGTCGATATGCGTGCCGCCGCACAGCTCCAGGCTGTAGCGCTCTTTGGCCGCGTCGAACCCGCCCCGGTTTATAAGCACGAAACGCGCCGGGTCCTTGTATTTTTCCCCCAGCAGCGTGGTGGCGCCGAATTTCTGCGCGTCGGCCAGCGGCCGCTCCGCCTTGAAAACGCGGTAATCCTCGCGCACGGCTGAATTCGCTATCTCCTCTATCTTTTCCAGCTCCTCTTTTGTGGGGGCCCTGTTTACGGTATAGTCGAAACGGAACCGGACCGGGTCCACCTCGGAGCCCGCCTGGCGGGTGGTTTCTCCGAATACGCGCTTAAGGGCCGCGTTGATGACGTGCGTCGCCGTATGATTACAGGCCGTGCGGTACCTGTCGCCGGAGACGCGCGCCGAGACCCGCTGCCCGGTCTTAAGCTCCTCGTGAACGCGCACCGCGTGGAAATAGACCTTTTCCACCGGCTTCTGCGTATCGGTCACCGAAGCGGCTTCTTTGCCGCCGCAGAACAGCGAGCCGGTGTCGCCGGCCTGGCCGCCCGACTGCGCGTAGAACGGCGTAGTATCCAGCACGGCGTAGCCTTCCGAATCCGCCGGCAGGCTTTCAACGGTCTTGCCCGCGGCATCCAGCAGCGCCAGGATGGCCGCTTCGCCCTGGGAAGATTCATAGCCCGTGAAAACCGTGGCCGGCAGTTTTTCTTCCGCCGTCTGGAACATGAAAGTGCTTTTCTCGCCGGAGTCCTTCCAGCCGGCCTTGGCCACGCCCTGCGCGGCTTTGCGGGCCGCGTCAAAGCCCTTCTCGTCCACCGGCACGCCCTTTTTCTGCGCCAGTTCGCGTGTAAGCTCCAGCGGGAAACCGTAAGTCTCGTACAGGCTGAAAGCTTCTTTGCCCGGGATGCCGCCGGGATATTTCTCCAGCAGGTCCGCCAGGAACTTCTCCCCGGTCTCCAGCGTTTCGATAAAGCCCTGCTCCTCGAAGCGCAGCGTTTCGCCTATCTGCCGGGCTGCGGCTTCCACTTCGGGGTAGACGCCCTTGAAAATACCGAACACGGCGGGAGTGAGCCGGTGCAGGAAAGGGTCTTTGGCGCCCATGATGCGGCCGTAGCGGCTGGCGCGGCGGATGAGGCGGCGCAGCACGTAGCCCCGGCCCTCGTTGGACGGGATCACGCCTTCGGAGATCAGGAAAGAAGCGGCGCGCAGATGCTCGCTGATAATGCGGAAAGCGGACACGCTCTCTTCGGAAGACAGGTAGTCCGTCCGCAGCAGGCCGGAGGCGGCCTCGATGACGGGGTAGAACAGCGAAGTCTCGAAAGGGGACTCCTTGCCCTCCACCACGAAGGTGAGGCGCTCCAGGCCCATGCCGGTGTCTATGTTCTTGCGGGGCAGCGGCTTGAAAGTGCCGTCGGCCTGACGGTCGAACTGCGTGAAGACGTGGTTCCAGATCTCTATGTAGCGGTCGCAGGAGCAGGCACCGGGCCCCTCGCAGCCCGGGTGGGAGTATTTTTCGCCGCGGTCCCAGTAAACTTCGGAGCAGGGGCCCGAAGGGCCGGTATCGCCCATCGCCCAGAAATTATCCTTGTCGCCCAGCTCGATTATGTGGGAGTGCAGATTTTTGGGCAGGATATTCTCCCAGATCGCGCGGGCTTCCTCGTCGCGCGGGGCCACGCCGCCTTTATAAATGGAAGGGTAAAAGCGGTCGGCGGGCAGGCCCAGTTCTTTGGTAAAAAATTCCCAGCCCCAGGTCAGCGATTCTTTCTTGAAGTAGTCGCCGAAGGAAAAGTTCCCCAGCATTTCGAAGAAGGTCAGGTGGCGGATGGTCTTGCCCACATTGTCTATGTCGGTGGTGCGGAAACTTTTCTGGCAGGAGGCCGCGCGCTTCAGGTCGGTCTTCAGGCCCAGGTAATAAGGCTTGAACTGCACCATGCCGGCCGAGGTGAAGAGTAGCGTTGGGTCCCCTTCCGGGATCAGCGGGCTGGACTTAACTACGGGATGCCCGTTCTTCGCGAAAAAATCCAAAAAACTTTTGCGGATCTGGTGGCTTTGCATAGCTTCCTTGAAAAAAATAGTCAGGGGCTTTTAGCCCTGCGTTCAGCAGAGATTATACCAAAATTACCCCGGCGGCCCGGCGGGCCGCGGCGTAACCGGAGGCGCGCTCAGCGGCAGCGCCTTATAAGGCGGGAGCAGGGGAGCCAGGCCGGCGTATTTATTTCCGCGCCGCGGCGGCCCCGGCGCAGGGCCGGGCCGGGAGCGGGATCGCGGTTTTTTTTGATAAAATTCTAGCGGCACATTACTTGGGGATAAAGGAGAGGCTATGGGAACATGGAACAGGGAACAGAAGGTGTGCGCCACCTGCGCCTTCTGGACGGGGAAACGGGACCTGGATTTCAGCGGCGAGATCTTCACCACCCTGGAAACGGAGGGGCGCTGCGACGGACCGCACAGCAGCTTTAACGCCACTAGCGCGGGCGAAGCGCTCACCTGCCCGATCTGGGAACTTTTTTTCCTCTGAACCCGCCCGGCGGCGGACAGTGAACAGCCCTCCTTAAGCAAGGAGGGCTGTTTCTTCAGGCTGTCTCAGAAAGCCAGCGCCGCCAGTTTGTAGCAGGCGGCGGAGATCAGCGCGGCGGCCGGGATGGTTATGATCCAAGCCCACACTATATTGCCGGCCACGCCCCATTTTACGGCCCGGACCCCCTTAAGGGTACCCACGCCCACGATGGCGCCGGTGATGGTATGCGTGGTGCTGATGGGCACGCCCAGAGCCGACGCCCCGAACAAGACAAGGGAAGCCGCGCCTTCGGCGCAGAAGCCGTCCACCGGGCGCAGCTTGGAGAGCTTATTGCCCATGGTCTTAACTATGCGCCAGCCGCCGGACATGGTGCCCAGCGCTATGGCGCCGTTGCAGGACAGCACCACCCACAGCGGGATGTGGAATTCCGTGCCCAGGTAGCCCGCGCTGAACAGCAGGCCGGCTATGATGCCCATGGTCTTCTGCGCGTCGTTGCCGCCGTGGCCCAGGCTGTAGGCCGCGGCGCTGAGCAGCTGGCCTTTGCGGAAGAAATGGTCCACCTTTGCGGGCGTAGAGCGGGCGGCCAGGTTATACACCAGCAAGCCCAGCAGCGCCCCCAGCAGCATACCCACCACCGGGGAAATAACTATAAAGGCCAGCGTCTTTATTATTCCGCTCATCACCAGCGCCGTGGGGCCGGCCTTCACCAGCGCCGAGCCGATCAGCCCGCCCACCAGCGCGTGCGACGAGCTGGACGGGATGCCGAAATACCAGGTTATGATATTCCAGGAGCAGGCGCCCATCAGCGCGCCGAAGATAATATAACTGTCCACCTGGCCTATGTCCACGATCCCCTTGCCGATGGTGCCGGCGACGTGCAGACTGAAGAAGGCGAAGGCTATGAAGTTGAAGAAAGCGGCCCACAGCACCGCGTACCTGGGCGAAAGCACGCGGGTGGCCACGATGGTGGCTATGGAGTTGGCGGCGTCGTGGAAACCGTTCAAAAAGTCGAAGAACAGCGCCAGCGCCGTCAGCGCGATTATGGCAATGAGCGTATTATCCATTTTTCACCAGGATGGCCTCGATGACTTTAGCGACGTGCTCGCATTTATCCAGCGTGCTCTCTGCCACTTCGTACATTTCCTTCCACTTTATCACCATGATGGGGTCTTTCTCGTTCTCGAACAGCTGGCTGATGGCTTTTTCCCGCACCTGGTCGCCCATGTTCTCCAGCCGGTTGACCTCTATGCAGTGGTCCAGCACCCGGCGGGCGCGCTTGGTGTCGTGCATGTGCTTCAGCGCGTTGGAAAGAGCTATAGAGGACTGGTCTATGAGGTCTATGAACTGGGAGAAATATTCTTCGCCCGGGTCCAGTTTGTAGAGCCGCATGCGGCCGGCCATGGCGTTGAGCATATCCACCACGTCGTCGATCTGGTTGGCCAGCGCGAAGATATCCTCGCGGTCTATGGGCGTGATGAAAGTGCGGTTGAGCATGTCCGTGATCTCGTGCATCAGCGTGTCGCCTTCGTGCTCCAGGTCGTGGATCTTCCTGGCCGAGTTTTCGTCCACAAGTCCGTTCTTGAGTATGGACTTGAAATAGCCGGTAGCCTGCACGAGGTTCTCGGCCTGCAGGTTGAGGTAATCGAAGAACTTCACTTCCTTGGGCATGAAATTAATAGCCATGTTTTCTCCTGTTATCCGTTTTGACCGCAGATATACTTTAGGAAAACCGCATCAAGGCCGCTTAAAGCCTGTGTAAAATGTATGTAAAGGATGACCTGGCGGCGGGGAGACAGCCTAGGCCGGGAGGGTGAACCAGAAAGTGGAACCGCGGCCTTCGGAGCTTTCCACGCCCACGCTGCCGCCGTGCAGTTCCACGATGTGCTTTACTATCGAGAGCCCGAGGCCGGTGCCGCCGAGCTCGCGCGAGCGGGCCTTGTCCACGCGGTAGAAGCGCTCGAAGATCCGGGGCAGGTGCGCCGCCGGGATGCCGGACCCGGTGTCCGCCACTGAAATTTTCATTCCGCCGTTTTCGGCAGCCGCCGAGATCTTTATTTCACCGCCTTCCTTATTATATTTCGCGGCGTTGTCCAGCAGGTTTATCAGCACCTGGGCGAGCTTGTCCCTGTCGGCGCCTGCCGTAAGCCCCGCGGCGACAAGGTTCACTACGGACACTTTCTTTTTAGCCAGTATGGCGGCCAATCCGCGGGCGGTCTCGTCCGTCAGCGCCTTCAGGTCCACCGCCGTTTTTTCCAGCGCGACGCGGCCGGATTCGGCATAGGAGATTTTGAGCAGGTCGTCCACCAGATTGTCCAGCCGCACCGCCTGTTCAAAGATGCTGCGCGCGAACCCGGGCCCGTGCTCTTTGTCTTCCAGCGCCCCGCCCAGCAGCGTTTCGGCACAGCCCCGGATGGCGGTCAGCGGGGTTTTAAGCTCGTGCGAAACATTGGCCACGAAATCCCGCCGCATGGCCTCAAGCCTGCGCGGCCCGGTCACGTCGCGGGCCACCAGCACGCAGCCGCGCACGGCGCCCTCCTCGATTATAGGGGAAGCGCTGACCGCCAGCACGGTGCCGGGAGCGGCCGCGGGCTCTATCTCGAAAGAGACCGGGTGGCCGCTGGACAGCGCTTTAATGGCCGCCGAAGACAGTTCAGGCCCTGCGGGCATGGCGGACAGGCGCATCCCCTCTGCTTCGAACCCGCGCACACCCATCAGCTGCCGCGCCCGCGGGTTCATGCGCGTAATAATGCCGGACCCGTCCGAAACGACGATGGCTTCGGACATGTCGCGGAAAGTCGCCTCCAATTCCAGGCGGCGCAGCTCGGCCTCGCGCATTTTCACGCTTATTTCCCCCGCCATGAAATTGAGCGTCTCGGAAAGTTTCTTCAGTTCGCCTGAAGACCCGACCGGGATGCGGTAGCCGAAATCGCCGCCGGCGAACCGCTTCGACCCGGCGACTATTTCGCCGAACTGCCGGGCGACCAGCGAAGCCACCAGCCACCCGGCCGCCAGCGAGAACAGCGCCGACAGCGCGAAACTCAGCGCTACGGTCTGGCGCAGGCCCTGAAGGGCCCGGGACTCAATGGAGCGGTCGACGAAGAAGGCGGTGACGGTCAGCGCGAACAGCACCAACAGCACATAAGAAAGCAGGACCCGGAATTTGAGCGTCGAGAAAAAATTCATTCAGGGTTTCTTTTCCGCCTCGAACCTGTAGCCGTAGTTCTTCACGGTAATAATGCGGCGCCCCTCCGCCCCGAGCTTTTTGCGCAGCGTGCCGATATGCACGTCCACGGTGCGGGTCTCCACCTCCAGCGCGGCGTCCAGGCCCCAGGCCTTTTCCAGCAAGACCTCGCGCGACAGCATCTTCCCCCCCGAAACCATCAGCGCTTTAAGCAGTTCGAATTCGCGGGCGGTTATGTCCAACGGCCTGCCCTTCACCAGGGCCAGCACGCGCGAACAATCCAGTTCCAGGTCTCCGGCGCGGTAGACCTCCAGCGCGGCGGCCGCGGCCGCCGACCGGCGCAGCACGGCTTTTACGCGGGAAAGCAGCTCCTTGATACTGAAGGGTTTCGTCACGTAATCGTCGGCGCCCAGTTCAAGACCCACCACCTTGTCGGCTTCCGCGCCTTTGGCGGTAAGCATTATTATCGGGATGGAGGAGATCTTTGCGTCCATCTTGATGCGGCGGCAGACCTCGAGCCCGTCGAGGCCGGGCAGCATCAGGTCCAGCAGTATCAGGCCGGGCCGCTCTTTGGCCGCCAGCAGCGCTACGGAGGAGCCTTCATGCGCCAGCACGGTGCGGTAGCCCTCTTTCCTGAGGTTATAGTCCAGCAGCCGGGCGATGTCTTTTTCGTCTTCGACGATGAGGATCTTGGCGTCCATTAGGGAATATGATAGCAACGGGAACCGGCCAAAGCAAGTGGGCCGGCCCTTTCGGAAAGCCCGGCGTCTTGAAGACGGCGCGCTAAAATGGAACAATGTCCTGAGTGATACGGTGAACTATATGAAAAGAACTGTTTTCGCGCTTTCAATAATATTTCTGGCCGCGACCGCGGCCCGGTCCGCTGACATATTCGACAAGAAAAGTTCTTTCTCTTTCCGGGAAATGATGAAAAGTTTCGCGGCCTTCTTCACCGCCCCCGCCCCGAAAAAACTATCCCCGGCGGGCTTGCCGCCCAGCCTGCCGCCGGCGGACGCGCTGGCCTACCTGACGGCTGAGAAACCCGCTCTGCTGGATATACGCACCCCCGACGAATACGCCCAGGGCAGCCTGAAAGACGCCGTGCTGCTGGATTTCTACGCCCCGGATTTCTCCGAGAAGCTGGGCCGGCTGGATAAGGCCGCCAAGTACCTTATCTATTGCCGCTCCGGCCGCAGGAGCGCAAAAGCCCTGGAAACCATGGCTCAGCTGGGCTTTACGGAAGCGCACGATATTAAAGGCGGCATCACCGCCTGGGCAGCCGCCGGCTACCCCGTTTCAACCAGCGGGCAGAAGTGAAGAACGAACAATGAGACCTTGCCGGGTCTGCGGCAAAAATATCGCCGAAGACGCGCAGGCCTGCCCCGGCTGCGGCGCGCCTTACCCGGCCCGGGAGCGCTGGGACGGCCGGGGCTTCGAATACAAGTCCGCCTTCGAGATCGCCGGCCTGCCTTTGCTGCACATTTCCTTCAAGTACCGCCACAACCGCGTGCCCGTGCCGGCGCACGGAATCATAGCCATCGGCCAATTCGCCGCCGGGATACTTACGATCTCCCAGTTCGGCCTCGGGGTTTTCAGCGTCAGCCAGTTTACCGTGGCGGGCTGGGCGCTGGCGCAATTCGCCGTGGCTTATTCGCTGATAGCCCAGATGGGGATCTACATTCAGCAAGGCCGCGGCCAAATGGTGCGCAGCCTGCCGGAAATACTGCGCGCGCTGGGGCTTAATTAAAGGCCGGTTCCGGCCGAACCGCGGCGGCGCGCCGCGCCGCCAAGGCAAAAGAAAACCGCCGGGGAGACCGGCGGTTTTTCTATCGGCGGGCACCGGCGGGGTCAGCCGGCCGTCTTCAGGACCACAACTTCCACGCGCCTGTTCCTGGCCCGGCCGGCCTCGGTCTGGTTGGGCGCCACGGGGCTGGCGGAGCCCAGGCCCTCATAGGCCAGGCGCTGCGGCGCTATACCGGAAGCCGCCAGGTATGCGTAAACACGCTCCGCCCTGGCGCGCGACAGGGCCAGATTCCGCCCCGCGGTGCCGCTGGAATCCGTATACCCCCTGATGATCACGCCGTTCCTGGAATACGTTTTCAGGAAAGCGCTTATCTCGCGCAGCGCCGGTATCGCCTCCTCCAGTATCCGTACCTCTCCGGGATTGAAGATCATTTTTTCCTGTATGCCGATGACCAGGCCTTCCGGCGTATAGATGAATTTCAGCTTATGTTCGGCGAGGCTGCTGATCTCCAGCGGGGTGAAAAGGCTGAAAGAGACATTTTTAGTGGCGCGCGCTTTTTTATCCGCCCCCAGCCAGGCCAGCCTGGCATTGTAAAAACCGCTGGGCAGGGGCTCGCCGCCGTCGGAAAGGCCGGACCAGGGAAGAATGGCGCCGGGCAGCCTGCCCTTGCCCTGTATAAAACTGACCTTGCGGCCGCTGCGGTCCAGGATCTGCAGCTGCCAGGCCTGGATATCCCCCAGCTCTTCGGTATCCACCGGCGACAGCACGCCGAAATCCGGGTCCTCGCTGCGGATGGCGAAGCGCACCGGGGGCTCGGACAGGTCCGGGGCCGGGGTCAGTTTTTCCAAGGCCTCCAGCGCCAATTGCCGGGCGCCCAGCTCAAAGAAAGCGGTATGGGTATTGCCCGCCAGCAATAAGAGCATGGCGGCGCACAGCAAGGCCGGCGGCATTAACTTTAAATTAATTTGCTTCATTGTCTAACCCGTATATATTGTAGCAAATGGCGGCTGCCGCACCAATGACGATGGTCAACTGCCCCGTTGCCGGCTCTTTTGAAGTTCTGTACATTAGTTTAACGCTGCGTCCCGGCGCGGATAAAATATCGGAGCCGGGCGGTGATTTAATACAATGCTGATATGCTCTGGAACAACAAGGCCGTTCTGCTGATTTTGGGGCCGCTGGTATGCTGCGCCTGTTCCGCAAGCGTACAGGAGCGGCGGACGCCCGCCGGAACGCCGGAGGTGCTGGCCCCGCTCTCCGACTACCGCGCCTGGCTGGGCCAGGCCAGGGGCGGGGACAAGACGCAACGGCGCATGCTGTACCAGGAACTTATCATAGACAAAAATCCCGCCGTCTATAAGGCCCTCGCCGCACAGTTCGCGAACGAGGGCCGGCCGGAGGAAGGCTTCTATCGGGCTATACTCGAAGACGCGGACAGGGCCGACGAAAAGCATGAAAAGGTCCTGGCCCTGACGGAGCGGCTGGCGCCCGCGATGCCGAAGACCGCGCAAGCGCTGCTCTCCAAATTCCCGGCCGGAACCCTGCGCGTCAAAATGATGATCGCCCCGGGTTTCTTCGAGTTCAGGGAATTCAAGGCTATCGACTCTTTCGCCGTGGGGACCTCCTTCATTCCGGATTTGATCGACGACCTGGACATGCTGGAAGCCGGCATCGTGCACGAGCTGTTCCACCTTCTGCATGCGGAGCGCACCGGCTTCCCGACCGAACCCCGGCATCTCGGGCAGCACCTCTGGGTGGACGGCCTGGCCACCTTCGCGGAACAAGTCGTATTTCCCGCAGCGCCGCTGGAGACTATCCTGGTCCAGCGCGATCTTGCGCAGCAATGCCTCTCCGGGAAGCAGGCCTTCGCCGCGCAGCTGCTCCCGGACTTCGACGACGAGGGAACGGAGACGGGCCGTTTCTGGTTCAACGGCGGTGGGGACAGGCGGCAACCGGTCCCCGAGCGCGCAGGCTACTGCCTGGGGTTCCTGATAGCACAGAAACTGGCCAGCGATAACGCCATAGAAGAAATGTTCGCCTGGAAATGGGACAAGGCCGGTCCCCTGGTAAAAAAGACGCTGGAAGAGTTCGCCGCGGAATAAACGGCGCAGTTCCTCCTCCGGTCTGCCGCCCCTTCTCCGCTATAATTTTCGCCGGGCGACTGGATTTACCGCCTCCCGCAGGAACTCCGCTTATAAGTTCAAAAAAAGAACCCTCCGGTTTAAGGAGGGTTCTTTGCTGCGCCGCGCGGGAACTTTATTCGGGTTTGGAGCTGTAGTAATCGTCCATGGCCTGGGAGATGCGGCTCACCTGCAGCGCGTGGCCGATGGGCCCCAGGTGGCTGTCACGCAGCTCGACGCTGCCGTCCAGCACCTTAACGTGGACTTCCCTGAATTTTGAGCCGCCGAGTTTCTTCACCAGCCGCCTGGCGGCGGCGTCGGACGAAGACAGCAGCGCGTCGGGCAGCCCGATAGTCCCGTAGAATTTCCCGGGCTCTCCGGCCTTGGCGGGGAGCACGACCTCCCTGGTGTAGAATTTCAAGGGCGTGTTCTCAAAGCCGGGGACCAGCAGCACCGCCTCGCCGTTGCGCGCGCTGAAACCTTTGAGCGCCGAACCTTCCGGCAGGCGGGAATAGTTCACCGCGATATCCTTCTCCAGCGAAGGCGACAACTCGTCGGCGCCGTCCAGGAAGGGGCCCGCCGCCAGGCCGCCCGTTTTCACGAACTTCCACTCCGCCCCGTAAATACTTTTAGAGTAATAACCCGCATTACCGGCGGCGTCCGCGCCTTCCACCCGGAGCTCGCGCGCCGCGTTGCCGCGGCCGTTCTGCAGTATGGTTATCGCGGCGGTCACGCGGCCGTCTATGCGGGGCTGCTCGCGCCAGTCCTCGGCGGGCAGCCGGATCCTGCCGGTTTTGGAACTGGGCTCGAAAGAATAGGAAAGCAACGGGTCACAGCCCAGGGTATCGAAATCGGCCAGCCGCGTGAACATGCGGCCGCTGCCTCCGATTATGAACAGGGTGGAAGCGCTGGCGCTCAGGGAGCGGGCGACGAAACGGCCGCGCAGCGGCATTGTGACGTGATGGTTGAACACGGCGGGCAGCCAGGGGTCTATATACGAGATCTCCGAACCGTCCGGGGCCAGCGCGTAAAGCGTGGAGACGCCTGCGCGGTTGGAGATGGGTTTGCCGTCGGGATCGTTGTAGTAGCCGCCGACTTCCGGCCCCAGATGCGAAACGGCCCAGGCCCGGTTTTCCGGCAGGTAAAGCTCGCGGCTGAAAGGCTTCCCTATCTTCACGGCCCACTTGCGCGTGGAGAACTTCATGTAGAAAACCCGGCCGGCGGCCGAAACCGCCATCAGGTTGTCGCCGTCGGCCGAAACCTCTTTTATGCTGCCGGCTTCCTGCGGGACAGCCAGTATTTCCCAGGCGCCGTCTTTGCCGGTGCGCTCATAATTGGGCTTGATCCACACCTTGCCCTCGGCCGCGCGCACATAAAAACCGGAGTTGAAAGTCAGCGCCCGGCTTTTGATGACCGGGTAGTCGGCGAGAGCGCCCGCCGCGGGGGGCGGGGGCGCGGCCGGGACCTGGACAGCGGCAAGAGTTTCGGGGGACGGTACGGGAAGATTTCCGCTAAGGTTACTGTCGCCTGCGGCGGCGCCGGCTGCGGAAAAGAGGAAAATGAGCGTGAACAGCAATTTATTATTCAACATCCGGTTAAAGCCTCCCTGCGCCCGAGATGACTATATTATACGGCGCGCGCGGAGCCTTTAATAGTGCCGAAGGGCCTTTTATCCGGCGGCTAAAGGGCCCAATACCGCAGGCAGCCGGCCCGCTGAGCCGCGGCGGACATAAAGCCGCCGCCGTTTTATTTCTTAGGCGCGGGCTCCTTGGGGGCCTTGGGCGCTTTCGGCTCGCTCTTCCAGACCAGCCGCCAGGGGTGCTTCTTCAATTCGGCGGTAAGCTCCTCCGTGTTCTGCATTATGGCCGGCATATGGGACATGGAAGTGTTGAGCCGCTGTATGATCTGGTCCAGGGGTTCCCGGTTCTTCACCATAAAGCGGTTCAATTCGCCGGCCAGTTCCCTGGTCTGGGACAGGGAGCCCTTCAGGTCCGTCCGGCTCTCGTCTATCATCAGGTTGGCGCTGCCCAGCAGCCGGTTAGTGTTGAGCGCCAGGGCGCGCACCTGCTCCAGGGTTTCCCGGATATGGGACCCCGGCTCGTTCTTCTGTAAGTTCTTGATGACATCTTCCACCCGGCCCAGCACCATGTTGGCGTGCTGCATCAGGTCCGTCTCCGAGCCCACGGAAAGCAGCGCTCCCTCCTTGATGATCCCGCCCGGCGCATCCTCGGGAGGCGGGGAAAGCTCAAGGGACTTGGCTCCGCCGAAGCCCTTGTTCCTCACCAGCACTGTTGTCCCCTCCTTCAGGCGGATCTCCTTTTTGATCGCCAGGCGCACGATGAACCGGAAGGCGGGCTCGTAAGAGATCTTCACCTGGTCCACGGCGCCGGCCTTGAAGCCTTTATAGATCACGCCTATCCCCTCTTCGATCCCGCTGATGTCGCTCAGGGAAATGTTGACGTGGTAAGTATCGGCCGTAAACCGGCGGTGGTTGACGTAGAACAGGACCGTCAGCAAAAGGACGGCGGTCAAAACCACCAGCGCCCCGACCAGCGCGTCTTTTTTATCAAGTTCCATCGCCGCCTCCTATTCTTCCGTAAGGAACGATCTGACCTCGGGGTCGGCCGACGCCGACAGGCCCGCTTTCCCCTCAAAAATATCCAGCCGCCCCCTGCGCGCCAAAAGGAACCGGTCTCCGAGGCCTAGAAAAGGCCCGATATTCCCCGCGGAAACCAGGAGCCCCGTCCGCCCGTCCGCCTTCAGCCGCGCCAGGAGCCGCCGGACGGTGCGCGCGGTCTCCGGGTCGATATCGCTCAAAGGCTGGTCCGCCACGATCAGCGCCGGCTCCGCTACAAGGGCGCGGGCGACCTGGGCCAGCATCCTGCCCGAGGCGGTTACCATGGACGGCAGGCGGGCGGCCAGCCCCGCTATGCCCAGCTCGTCGAAGACGGCTTTCGCCCGCTTTTCAGCCGCGCGCAGGCTCAGGGCGCCGTGAAAAACGGCGGGCAGCATGGAATTCTGAAGCAGGGACATATTGTTCAGGAGCCCGCCCTTGTGCGAGATGTAGCCCGCCGGGACCGGGCCCTTCCCACGCGCATCGCGGGTGAGCACCTCGCCTGCCTCGGGCGCCAGGATCCCGGCCGCCAATTTAAGTACAAGCTCCTTGCCCACGCCCGCCCGGCCGAAGAGTACCAGGCATTCCCCCGCTTCCAGCGCCAGGTCGAACGGCGGACAGCCGGAAAACAGGGGTCCCGGAAAGACCACTTTTTTAAATTCCAGGAGGCTCATATCAGGTAGACCCCCACCGCCAGGATGCCGTCGATGATGAAAAGCACGGTCAGGGCCGAGACGACCGCGTGCGTGACGGCCCGCGGCAGCTCCGTAGGGGAGCGCTGCACCTGGAGGCCGAAATAGCACGAGAGCATGGCGATAGCGGTGCCGAACAGCACCGCCTTGACCGCGAAAAGGAGGAGATCGATGTTCGAAAGCGCGGACAGAACGCGGCTCTGCAGCAGGGTGAAGGAGATGTCCGTCAGGGTGGCGGAAACCGCGAAACCGCCGAAAACGCCCATCAGGTCGAAGACCGAGATGAGGACGAACATCGACAGAACGGCACCGAGCACCCTGGGCAGCACCACAAAGGCCAGGGGATCGACGCGGTACGCCAGCAGGGCGTCGATCTCGCCGTTAAGCCGCATGGAGCCGATCTCGGTGGCCATAGCCGTCCCCGACCGGCCGATCAGGACGACGCCCGTGACCAGCGGTCCCAGTTCCCGCACGATAACTCCCACCAGGAAAGTGCCCACCATATCGTCGGCCAGGCTGGTCAGGATGCTGAACGCCTGCATGATGGAGATGGCCCCGATAAGGGTGGCGATAACCGCCACAAGAAAGATCGCGTCCATGCCGCTGAAGCGGACCTGCACCAGGATTATCTTGAACAGCAGTTTCAGGTTGGGGCGTTTGAGAAAAACCAAAGCCTTCGCCAGCAGCCAGAACAGTTCGGCGAGGTTCCCTACATGAGAGAGGGACAGGCGGGTCCAGGCACCCAATCTGACAAGAAGCCCAAGCATTCCTTTCCTCCACCCGCAACTAATATTACTTACTTTACCCCAGCACCCAGCCCAGCAGGACGGAAACGCCGATGAAGAGCAGGGCGTCCAGGATGCCGGCCGCCTGGCTGGGCGGCGTTTTTTTAAAAATCTCCTCGTTGAACGTGGCCTTGGGGAAAAGCCAGGCGTCGGCCAGCCAGCGCGCTCCCAGCAGGGCGGCGAAGCCGAAAGCGAAATAGCCCGCGCTCTCCAGCGTGCTGCGCACCCAACCCAGGAACGGGCCGGACACGGCCGCGCGCGCCAAATTGCCGAAAGCTATCACCGCCCCCGCCATGCTCAGCGCCGCGGGGAAATTGCCCTTGCCCAAATGCTCCGGCATGTCCAGGCGGAAAATTTTCAGGTAAGCCGCCAGCGCCAGCCCCAGGAAAACCTGGCCCAGCAGCCAGAACCAGAGCATGACGCCCGGCCCGCCGGAGTCGCCCCAGGAAGCGCCCAGTATCATCAGGCCCAGCGCTATATAATGCGCGCCCTCGGCCAGCCCGGCCCCGGCGTCGCCCGCTCTGACGCCGGCGGCGAGCTTCCATTTCAACAGGTAGGTTTTCTCCGCTATCAGGACCGAAAGGGTCAGCAGCAACACGGCCAGCAGACCGAAGACCGAAGCTTCGAACAGGCCCAGCCAGAAAGGATCCGACGCCCAGGAAATAGGCCCGCCCAGGCTGAGCAGCACGGCCAGGTAGTAGGCGCCGGAGCTGACCGCCTGCGCGCTGTTGCCGCCCGAGCTTATGCCGGCGTCGGTATTCTTCCACTGCAGGAACCGGGCCCGGATCTTTTTGCCGGCATAGCACAGGCCTATGCCGATCAGCAGGTAAGCCGCGGCTTTGGCCGGCGGGTAAATAAATTCAAACATTGCAGACTCCTTTATCTGAAAGCGCGGCCAGCAGCAGGCGGGCCAGCTGCGGGTAGAAATACAGGTCGCGGCCGCCGCAGGTCAGCGCCCGGCGGCCGCCGAACCGCAGCTTGAACGGCGTGAACCGCGAATAAGCGTGCAGCGGCTGCCCTTCCGGCGCTATGCCGTACATATCGTATACCCGGCAGCCCCGGGCGCGGGCGTCGCGCATTATCTGCCAGTGCATGGCGTAAGGGGCCATGGCCGAGCGCATGAACGGGGCGCTGGCCCCGTAGAGGTAAGTGGCCTTGTCGCCGTAAAAGACGGCAATGGCGGCGCTGAGCAGCATGCCTTTATACCCGGCGAAATAGAGCCTGGCGCCGCCCGCCGGCCCCAGCGTTCTAAGCAGCGCCTCAAAAAAGGAAGGCGGCTCGCCGTTAAAGCCGTGGCGGGCGCAGGTAAGTTCGAAAAGGCCGTAAAAATCGTTCAGGCTTTCCGCGTCGGCCGCGCTTACCACCTCTACGCCTTTGCGCACGGCGAGCCGCACATTATAGCGGCCCTTGGGCTGCATCGCGCCCAGCAGTTTCTCGTCGGAGCAGGAAAGCTCCACCAGCAGCGTCGGCGTAGGCACCAGGTCCAGCGGCGCGCGCGGCATTTTCTCCAGCCAGCCAGGCAATTCCCCCTCCAGGCAGGGCTCCAGCCTGGCCAGCGGGGCGCCCGTGCGCGCGGCAATTTCGGCCAGCCGGGTTCTCAGCAGCTCCAGGCACTGCGCGGCTTTCAGCGGTTGCTTCCACGGCAGCACCGGCCCGTGCGGCAGCTGCAGCGGCGCCAGGCCGGACTCCACCGAATAGACCAGCGTGCCGCCGGCGAGTTCATCGCCCTCGAAAATTCCCAGCCGCGTCACGCACTGGCCCTGGGCGGCCTTGAACTCCGACCAGTCCCAGCTCTGCATGAAGCCGCTTTCCGGGGTGCGCTGCACCAGCGCCTCCCAGGCGGGCTTATCTTCCGGGGTTAAGTTTCTGATAAGCATCGTCGTCCATTTCGCCCAGCCTGCGCGCGGGGTTTTCGAGAGGCAGGATCTTAGCCTTGTTCACCAGCAGGGCCCGTACAAAAGCGGTAAGCCCGGTGCCGGGCGCTATCTGCACCGCGTCTTCTACGGGAGACAGCCCGGGCATAGGGAAGCTGACCAGGTCCCCGTCGTCGCGCAGGAAAACCACGGAGCCCGCGGCCTGGTCCGCGTAGACGCCGGGCGCGAGCTTTATGAAGCCGGCCGGGGCGGCCTCCCGCGGCGGAGCGGCAAGTTTTGCGGCGGCTTTTTCCAGCGCCGCCTTTATTTCCAGCATCAGCTGCCCCTCCCGGGATTCCGCTTTTATGGGCGGCAGCACCGCCCCGGCGGGCGCGGTCCAGGCCATCCACTTGAGATGGGCGGACAGGGCTTTAGCCAGCGCCTTCTGCTGCAGCTGTATATTCAAGGACAAGGTCTGCAGCGCTTCCGGGTCGGGCCTGAAGTTGAACAACGGCTCGGCGCTGCCTTCCCTGAACAGCACAAAACGCTCAGGCTCTATTTTATAGGCGTAGGGCAGCGGCGAAAGCACCAGCAGCGCATCCCCGTCGGCGGTGAGCTGCATGCTGTCGGTAACGGCGTAAAAAGGTTTGCCGCTGCCGGACCCGCTGGCCGGGGCGGCGGGCGCGGCGCCGCCTTGAGGGAAAATAAAATTTTTCTTGAGATAGATCTTCCCGGCGCTGTCGGGCACCAGCCCGGGGTGCAGGGCGACGAACTGGAAAGCCTGGCCATGGAACGGGGCGGGCATGCCGGGGGAGATAAAAGTGATGTTTATCTCGCCGTTGCCGCCGCTGTGGGAAGAGTAGCCTTTGGCGAAGGCATTGTCCGGGTAGGCCATGTTTATCATTATCAGCAGTATGGCAAGCACCGCCAGCACCCTGTAAACCCGCTGGGCGCGGCTGCCGTCGCCGGAAAAGAGCGCGGGCAGCTCCGCCCTGAACTCGTCGAGCTCGTCGCGCAGCCTTGAGCCCGCCTTGTCCGAGAGCCTGCCGGCCTCTTCGATGAACTTGTCCCAGTCGAAATCCCCCAGCAGGCCGGCCAGCCTGTCCTCCCAGGCGGCCAGGGTTTCCGCGCTCCACTGCGCCGGGTCGCCGGGAAAGCCGCCGCCGGGCAGCGCCCGGTTGGAGCGGCTGAAGAAATCGAAAACCTCGCCGCACTTAGCGGCGGCCGGCCCGGGCAGATTGAGCAGGGCCAGCAGGTCCGACGGATCTTTAAGCGGCGCCGCCAGGCCGCAGCCGAACAGGACCGCGGGTTTGGGGAAGCGCATATTCTCCCGGAGTTTTTCCCGCGTTAAAAACCCGGCCGCTGGCGGCAGGCGCAGGCGGGCCAGCTCGCCGGGCGTGATGGCGCGCGGCGACGAGAAGAAGAAGCCCCAGCGCCCGTAGCCGTGGGCCGAGAATGACGGGATGGAGGCCGACAGGGGCTTGGGATAGAACCCCGCCGCCCGCAGCGTTTTATAGATGGCCCAGTAGGCCGGCGGGAATTTCTCGGGGGAGACCGCGTTCAGGGCGAAGAGCCCGCGCCTTGAAATTACCGATCGCACCTTGCTGAAAAAATCCTCGGTAAAAAGAGAGCAGCCGGCCAGGTCGGCGGGGAAAGTGAAATCCGCCAGCACTATATCGTAGCCGCGCGGGGCCGTCCGCAGGAACCGCGCGGCGTCGCCGCAGTGCACCTTGACCCTGGCGTCGGACAGGGAGCCGCGGTTGTACGCGGCGAAAGCGCCTCGCCCCAGTTCCAGCACGCCCGGGTCGTAATCAACCAGGTCCGCGGAGGCTACCTGGGGGAACTGCAACAGTTCACGCAGGGCCAGCCCGTCCCCGCCGCCCAGCACCAGCGCCCGCAGAGGCCGCCTGAACCTGGCCGCGGCCAGCGCGGCGGCCGGCAGCGCCAGCGTTTCGTGGTAGACGGCCTCGTCGCGGGTGTCGAACTGCAGGCTGCCGTCTATATAGAAGGCCAGCGCGCCTTTATGCCCGGTGACTTTAAGTTCAGGCATCGGGCTCCCCGGGCCGCTCGGAAATTTTGCCCAGCAGCCAGCAAAGGCCGGCGGCCGTCAGCGGCAGCAGGCAAGCGGCAAAAAACTGGTAGAAAGCCCTGGGGCCGGGGGCGTAGAGGAAATATTCCAGGAAGCTGTACACCCACAGCGCCGGCAGCACCCCGTAGAGCGCCACCCTGTAATACCTGGCCGCGGTAACGCCGCTGAAGGAGGCGGCGATCAGCCTGGGCAGCACCACGGACAGCGCCGCGCACACCCCGGTGAGATACCAGAAGGAAAGCCCCATTCCTTTGCCTGCGGCCAGCACGGCAACGCCGGCCCAGACGCCGGCGGAAGAAAGCCAGAGCCACAGCGGCGGCCGCTGCACGACCATAAGCATCACTACGGCAAAAGGCAGGCCCAGGAAGAAAAGGCTGTCCACGGCCAGCCCGGCCAGCAGGGCAAAAAAGCCAATTATACCTACCATGAAGGCGGTGTTCGAGGCGTCCCCGGACATGCCGCCGCCGCGCGCGCCGCCCCTGCTGACGGTGAACGTTTCGGCCCGGATTTCAAAAGCCGACGGCGGCACAACTAAGCCGTCGTAGGCTTCAGGGTAATCCCTGTCCGGCTCTTTCCAGATCTCGATGGCCAGGTTCCTTTTATGGTCGGAGGAATAATAATTCCAGGTGATCTTCGTGACGGTGTCGCCCTCGTCGTCCTCGGCCTCGCCGGAAGTCTCGTCCTGGAAAGAGAACTTGTCGTTGGCGAAATTAACATGCGCGGGCGGAGCTGAGGGCATATCCAGCTCCGCGAAAGGTTTCAGGCTGCCGGGAGCCGCTTCAAAAGAAACTTTATGCAGCTGGGTCTGGCGGGTGAACACCCAGAGCACCTCTGTGCCGTCCTCTTTTTTTTCTTCGGACCTGAGCAGGTACGCTTCTCCGCCGCTATTGCTTTCCAGCGTCCACTGCACCTCGACATAGGCGGCCGACTCCCTGCAGACGCTTTTTTCCATGACGCGCCACACGCCGCCATTGTAATTAAGCACGGCGCCGGGCACGATATCTTCGAGCTTCACGAATCCCCCCATAATAGTGGAGTTAGTTTATCAAAAATAGACGCGCTTTTATTATAATGAAGCATGCTCTCACGCAAGGCGGTAACTCTAAAGCTCTGGAACAAGGTAATGGCCAGCGCCCGGCGCAGGCAGCTGTTCCCCGACGGCGCCGCCGTGCTGCTGGCCGTTTCCGGCGGGCCCGACTCGGTGGTCATGCTGGATTTTTTCGCGGGTCAGGCCAGGGCGCGCCGCCTGCGGCTGTGCGTTTGCCACATCAACCACAAGCTGCGCGGCGCCGCGGCCGACGCCGACGCGGCTTTCGTAAAAAAGCTGGGCGCCGAATACGGTCTTGAAACCGTCATCCTTTCGGCGGATGTTAAAAAGCTGGCCGCGCGGGCCGGCATGGGCATAGAGCAGGCGGCCAGGACCGCGCGCTACCGGCTGCTGTCGGCCGCGGCCCTGAAGAAAAA
>Ga0116170_10001815_pt1 | contig 21163 bp, 21 predicted proteins | sample AD_JPNHW1_MetaG_FD_89797 | JGI IMG/M metagenome (GOLD analysis project Ga0116170, IMG submission 89797) | Active sludge microbial communities of municipal wastewater-treating anaerobic digesters from Japan - AD_JPNHW1_MetaG | ecosystem: Engineered > Bioreactor > Anaerobic > Digestate | place...
GGAATGTGGGAATGAATCGGATGGGATTTGGCCGCATTCCGCAAATGCCCGCCAACGGGGGATAAATTGAGTCCGGGAAGAATCGACCATAGACGCCGCAACGAATGGGGAGAGCCACAGTATCCGGCAGACGGCTGGCGTAGCCGCATACCTTCCGGACTGCCCGTCTCCGCATCAGGCATTATTCTATTGATATGCATAGTCGTGTTTCTCTTGAGCAATATCTTCGGCGAATATGTATACTACTATCTGACTCTAAACCCGCACTTCGTAATGCAAAGGCCCTGGACTCTCATCACCAACATGTTCGTGCATTTCGATTTCTTCCACCTATTCTTCAATATGTTCATACTGTTCTTCTTCGGTATGAACCTGGAAAGGCTGGTGGGAGAAAGGAAATTCCTGGAGATCTATATCCTATCCGGAATCGTGGCCGGCGCAGCCCAGATGCTGATGACGGGCGGATTCATCTTCGGAGCCAGCGGTGCCCTTTACGGAGTCATGGGCTGCCTGGCAATGATAGCTCCCCATATTCGCGTTCTGCTGTTCTATGTATTTCCCGTGGGCATTCGAGGCGCAGTCCTCATATTCGCCCTGATCGAATACATGAGCCTGGGAAGCATGGACGGCATAGGTCACATGGCTCATCTGGCAGGGATCCTGGTTGGGCTGGCCTATGGACAGGCCATGATGGGCCAGCCAAGATATTGACCTGATCAGGAGTCCTAATTTAAAATTAGAAGACTTGTGACGATGAGTTCAGTCTAATATCTGTTTCAGATTTGACATAATCGTCTATAATATCCATAAGGTTGCATCATGGATACATGGGATTGGAGAAATGCCGGATAGCCTTCATTGTTATGAGCATGCTGATCGTCTCAGTCTGCCCGGCAGAGAGCAGAGGGGATGATCTGGGTCGGGTGAATAAATTGATATCATCCTTTGAGGATATTCTCATCGACTCCCAGGATCTGGCTTTCTTCCTGGTAACGCATGGCTATCACGCCGTCCCCAAAAGCGGTTATGTGGAGATCAGGCTTGGAAATTCCATCTACAGACTCGTGCCCAACGGGAATAAGCCCGGTCTCTGCGACATCATGTAATAAGCTTTCCGGAGGAAAAAATGACGAAAAGAAGTAAGCAGGAGATCATAGCTCAGATCCTTGAGGTATGTCTGGAGAGATCCAGCAAGACCAGAATAGTGTATCAAGTCAACCTCAACTTCAGAACTATCAATCCCTACCTTCAGCTTCTCTTGAAGAACGAGCTGCTGGATATGGTTATAGAGGAGCAGAAGCTCTACAAGACCACAGCTAAGGGAGAAATTCTGCTGGAGAGCATAAAAAAAATAAATGAATCAATATCATATGAGTGAAAAAGGTGTGTATATCAGTACCATGACTTTTCTCATCTCTTCCATATTAATATCAAATTAGTCTTATTCGGATTTATCCCCCAGCGCATTTAGACCAATCTTTTTATATGTGATGATATCAATAATGAATGCAGCAAGAGGGGGATCGCAGATCATAATAGCAAAGGGATCGGTCGGCACCATAGTGGGCGAGACCAATCCACTGTCATTCAAGTTTCTCATAAATAAAGAGGTGGGCCGCGGAACCTACATCAAGGTCAAAGCCGACGGCAGGGAATGGACGCTGGCCCAGGTGGACGATATTAAGAGGTCCAACTCCGCCTACAGCGTGAGCCAGATCAATGATGCTGCAAGAAATTATGACTCCCGGGAGATGATGATCGCCGAAGCCAGGGTGATTGGGGTTGGTGGCGGCGGCAAGCTGCACCTTCCCACAAGCCCCGCCCGTCCCGGAGATCCGGTATTCATAGCCGATGAAAAGCTGATCAAAAACACCCTCGGCCTGGCCAAGGGCGATATGTACATCGGCATGTTGCAGGGCTACGACATCCGGGTGGAGCTGGATGCCAATACCCTGGTGCAGAAGCATTGCAGCGTCCTCGCTAAAACCGGATCGGGAAAGTCCTACACCGCAGCCGTGATCCTGGAGGAGCTGCTGGAGAGGAAGGTGGCACTGCTCATCATAGATCCCCACGGCGAGTATGCCTCGATGAAGGAGGCCAATAACGTCGGCGATTTCTCTCGATATAAGGTCAAGCCGCGCGGCTTTGATGTGACAATTTACACTCCGGGAGAGATGGCCATGAACCCCAGGGCCGACCGGCCCTTCCGCTTCAACGGCGTGAGCCTCTCTGCCAGGGAGGTGTCGAGGATGATCCCCCACGAGAGCGCCAGCAGCGGTCAGCTCGGCCTGCTCTACGAGGCCATAGCCGCACTGCGGGCGGAGACCGATGCCTACACCCTGGAGGACATCATCGAGCAGGTGGTGCGGAGCAACTCCAAATCCAAATGGAACCTGGTGGGCCAGTTGGAGTCGCTGGTCGACCTGGGGCTATTCTCAGGGGCGGAGACGCCGGCTGAGGAGCTTCTCCGGCCGGGCAGGGCCGCGGTGATCGATATGACCGGCATTCTGCCTGAGCTGCAGTCCATGATCGTCTCCCGGCTCCTGACGGAGATCTTTGAGGCCAGAAAGCGCCGCCTCATCTCTCCCGGCATGGTCGTTGTCGAGGAGGCTCATAACTACATTCCGGAGAGGGGTACGGGCTCTGCCGCCTCCACCAATATCGTGAGGACCATAGCCGCCGAGGGCAGGAAATTCGGACTGGGGCTGATGGTCATCTCCCAGAGGCCGGCCAGGGTGGACAAGAACGTCATCTCCCAGTGCAACACCCAGATCATAATGAGGGTCACCAATCCCAATGACCTCAAAGCCCTATCCAAGGGGCTGGAGGGCATGACGACTGAACTGGAGGAGGAGATCAAACGGCTTCCTCCCGGCGTTGCCATGCTGGTCAGCAATGAGATCGAGCGGCCCATCACAGTCAACGTCCGGCCCAGAAAGTCCAGGCACGGAGGCGTGAGCACTCAGATCGTGGTCAAGGATAAGGCGCCAAGCAAGCCCGCTCCCGGCAGGTCGGCAGCCGAGAGGGCCTTAGCCCAGCAGAAGATGCAGGGGGGGGGCAGCGCGTCACCGGGCATGTCCGCCAGCCCTCGCCGGCCTCCGGAGAAGAAGTCTGCCGGCAGCCTTCTCAAGAAGGTCTTCGGAACGAGGAGAGCCTGAATTGAGGACCTGATCCCGGATGATCGAGATCGACGGCTCTTTTGGCGAAGGCGGCGGCCAGATTGTGCGCACAGCCGTCTCTCTATCTGCCGTGACCGGCCGGCCGGTTCGCATTAGCAACATCAGACAGGGCCGGCCCAAACCTGGATTGGCCGCCCAGCATGTCCAGGCCATAACCACCCTGGCAGGCATCTGCCGGGCGGAGACATCCGGCGTCAATGTCGGCTCATCAACCGTCTCCTTCTCTCCGGGTGCCGTCCGAGGGGGAAGGCATGTGGTGGATATTGGGACCGCGGGCAGTGTTACCCTTCTCATGCAGTGCCTCCTGCCTGCACTGCTGCGGGCGGACGGCACGGCCACTCTGGAGGTCACGGGAGGCACAGATGTCAAATGGGCTCCCACGGTGGATTATTTTGCGTCTGTCTTTCTGCCGGCCCTGCGCTCCTTCGGAGCTATTGTGCGGCTCGATGAGCAGGCCATGCAGCGAGGCTACTATCCCCGGGGAGGAGGCAGGGTGTCCCTGCTGGTCGAGCCGGGCCATCTTGGGCCGGCCAGATTTTCTGGCGGGGGCCAGGAAGATGACCAGCCTGCGCGGGTGCGGGGCGTCTCCCACTGCTCCAATCTGCCGGAGCATGTGGCCACCCGCCAGGCAAAAGCCGCAGAGGAGGCTTTGCATGAGGCGGGTTATGAATCAGCCATCGACTGCCAGGTACTGCGCCTGCCTTCCACGGGAAGCGGCATCACCCTCTGGAGGGGTGGCATGGGGGCGAGCAGCCTGGGCGAGCGCGGCCTTCCTGCGGAGAAGGTGGGCCGGACGGCGGCGACCATGCTGATTGCAGAGCTGGCATCCCGCGCGTCAGTGGATGTGCACCTGGCCGACCAGCTCATAGTCTATCTGGCCCTGGCCGGCGGGGAGCTTTCCGTGCGAGAGGTATCGCTTCATGCCAGCACCAACATCTGGACGGTGGGACACTTCCTGGACGCGGAGATCGAGATTCATGAAGATCGGGAGAGGGGGATATTTCGGATCGAGAGCAGAGTGCGGGATAGCTCTTCGAGAATGATTAATTATAACCTAATGATTTAACCACAAAGATCACAAAGCTCACAAAGGACGCACAAAGAACGGAGGTTCATTTTCATGGATACGGGCGACGGGAATTCATGACCGTTTCTCTGTGGCGGCAATCCTTTGGCAAGTGGCTATAACCAGTGGCTAACGACGTTTTTCACCACAGAGACACAGAGGAAACAGAGAATTCCAAAATCAAGAGCCATTATCCTCATATACTACATTCTCTCATTAAGCTCCCATGCTATGGGATTTGATCGGCTCCGGGGCTGCTGTTTTAACCATGTTCGGCTTCGTGCCCCAGATCCTCAAGATCCTGCGCACCAGGTCGGTTCAGGATGTGAGCCTGGTGATGCTGCTGCAGTTTTCCCTGGGCATATTCTTCTGGCTGCTCTACGGCCTGTACATCCGGGATAACATCCTGATAGTGGCCAATGCGGTCTCGTTTGTCACACTGGTCATTGCCGATGCCCTTTACTTCAAGTATAGAAATGGGTAATTATTCTATTTCCAGTTTTGCCCTGATCTTCCCCTGCAATCTCTCCAGGCAGCCCTTGGTACACTGCCGGTTGTCGCAGGGGGAGAAGTCCTTGGGGCTGCATCCGGCCAGCAGTTCCATTACCCTGTCCGCCAGTTCCCAGGCCTGCATATCCTCCAGCCTCTCCAGGAGGAGGGACGCCTGGGAGTTGAATGTCCGACATCTTCCGGGATCGGCAACGCTGCTCTCATGCAGGTCATACAGCCTCTGCAGCTCTTTTTCCAGGCTTATCCAGGCTTCTTTATCCATGCTTCCCTCATTCCATGATCCTGCTGCCCATCCGAGTACATCAGGACAGGATGGCTTTCGGCCTGACCCATCCGGCAGGGATGGGCAAAAATGTTTTTTCTGGAATTATTGACCGGCTAAGAAGAAAAGAGCGGTGAGATAATGGCTGCCATTCATCCGCTCTCCGTCTGAAATTTCGCCTGCCCTATCTATTCCTCATCGATCTCGTCTCGGTAGATGGTCTGCTCCCTTCCCGGACCGATGGACACTGCGGATACGTCCACGCCCAGCAGGTCTTCCAGCCTCTCCACATATGCCCGGGCGTTCTCAGGCAGGTCCTCATACTCCTTGGCTGCCGTTATGTCCTCAGTCCAGCCGGGCATATCCTCGTATATCGGCACGCACCTGGCCAGCTCCGCCGTCCCCTCAGGAGGATAGCCGAGCTTCTCTCCATCCAGCTCATAGCCCACGCAGATCTTAATGGGATTAATGCCGGTCAGGACATCCATTTTGGTGAGGGCTAGCTCAGTGTAGCCGTTTATGAATACCGATTTCAGGCCCAGCACGGCGTCAAACCAGCCGCACCTCCTCGCCCTGCCGGTGGTGGTGCCGTACTCGCCGCCCTTCTCCCTCATCCTGGCTCCCAGGTCGTCCTTCAGCTCAGTGGGCATGGGACCCTCGCCCACCCGGGTGATGTAGGCTTTGATGACGCCCACGACGTTATCCACCATAACCGGACCGACGCCGAGATTGGCGCAGGCGGAACCGGCGGTGGTGAAGCTTGATGTCACGAACTTCTGGGTGCCGTGGATCACATCCAGGAAGGCTCCCTGAGCGCCTTCGGCGAGGACGCTCTTCTCCTCGATTATGGCGATGTTGATCTCTCGCGAGACATCGGTCACCCGGTCCTTGAGCCTCTTTCCTATCTCCAGATACTCATCGATGAAAGGCTGATATCTGACCACCGTGGGATCGCCGCCCATATCGGCTATGGCCTTCTCTTTGGCCGGGCCGATCTCTGCGAGCTTGGCCTCCAGCCGGGCGGGGTCGGTCAGATCTCCCATCTGCACCTCCTCGCGAGCGATCTTGTCAACATAGGCAAATCCTATGCCGCGGTTGGTGGTACCTATCTTCTCAGTGCGGGCCTTCTCCCGCAGTCCGTCCAGCTCGATATGATAAGGCATGATGATGGTAGTCTTGGCATCGATGCCGATATCGACCTTTATGCCCTCCGACTCCAGTGCCTGGATCTCATTCCACAGCACCCGGGGATTGAGCACCACTCCCGGGCCAATAAGCAGCCTCCTGCCGAATATGGCGCCGCTGGGCACCAGATGCAGCTTGTAGGTCTTGCCTCCCACGACTACAGTGTGGCCGGCATTGTCTCCGCCCTGAAAGCGGACCACGACGTCGTAATTTTCGGCCAGCAGATCTATTACCTTTCCCTTTCCTTCGTCACCAAACTGAGCACCGGTGAGTATCGTAAACATGCTAGTGGGCATGGCGGCCACGTAGATAACAATTTTGATGCACATGCCCGGCGATCTCTTCGGTCACATCGACGCCCAGTGCCTGGAATATGCCCTTTCCGGAAGGCGTGCCGTTGACCTCGATCACCTTCAGGCCGTCGGGGCTCTCCAGGAGGTCCACGCCACAGTAGACTGCGCCCACGGCGCGCGCTGCGCCGGCAGCCAGGTCGGCCAGCTCTCGGGTCACCGGGCAGGGGTGGGCAGACCCGCCGCGGGCCAGGTTGGTGATCCACTGGCCGGGAGGCGCGACCCTGTAGATGGCGCCCATAAGCTGCCCGGCGACCACAAAGGCACGGATGTCACGGGCCCTGTCCAGGGGTATGAACTCCTGGAGGTAGACCATGCCCTCCGTCTCGATGACGGCCTCCAGGCGGGCCAGGTCTTCAGGGACGCCGTCCTCCAGCAGGATTATGTCTCTCCCCTTGTAGCCGAAGAGGGGCTTAGAGACGGCTTTTTTGAATTCGTGCAGGACGCGGGCTGCCTCTTTGGCGCTGGTGGAGGCAAATGTGCGGGGCGTGGCAACTCCCGCGTCCTGAAGTGCTCTGGATGTGGCATATTTGTTGGCCGCCCTGGCAATGGCCTGGGGTGGATTGATGACGGCGACACCCCTTTCCTGCAAAGCCAGCAGGGCCTCGAAGCGGAAGGAGACGTCGCTTGCTCCCCTCCGGCCCAGGTCGCGGACGATGAGGGCGGGCAGCTCCAGGAGATTGACATCCCGGCAGCGAAAGGACTGGCCGCCGTTGACAGCTGCCGCCAGGTCGGAGAAGCTGAGGAAAAAAGCATCCATCCCTTTTTTGGAGCAGGAGGCCAGGAGGGCCTGAGCCGTCCAGTCCAGGGGGTCGGTGACGACTATGCCGATCTGCATGATAGTAGTAGATGGCCCTGCGGATATATCTGTATTGGCATTAGGCGTTCTGTTCAAATAGAGTCTGCTGCTCTCTATCCACTATTTCGTAGATGCCGGCGGAGGAGAGGCTGGAGAGGGGATAGTACCTTGCACAGGCGCTCTGGGCAATCTGCCGGCAGTAGCCGAGGCCCATGCCCATGAACGAACTCTCGGCGCCCTCCGTATCGATGACCACGGTTTGCACTCCGAGCTGTCTGTACTGCTCGGATATCTCCAGCAGCTCATCCCTGATCCCTGCCCCCGACATCCCTACGGCTGACGCCGCGGTCCCCGCTCCCATGCCCACGTTGGCTCTACCGTCGGAGATGAGGACCATCATGGCCAGGGTCTCACGGTCCTTTATCATCTCGCTCTGCAAAATCTGCAAGCCCCTGGTGAGGCCGGCAGATAGGGGCGTCCTGCCGCCGGTGGGTAGCTCCTCCAGCCTGCTCCTGGCCAGGTCAACGCTGGAGCAGAGCGGCAGGATCAGCTCCGCCTCCCTCCCCTTGAATGCCACCATGCCGATTCTGTCCCTCTTCTGGTAGGAGTCGGTGAGCAGGGAGACAATGGCCCCCTTTGCCCCCTCCATCCTCTGCATGGCTCCCATGGAGCCGCTGGAGTCGACCACAAAGAGCACCACCGCCGAGGTCCTGGCGAGGCGCTCCTTCTCACGGATGTCCTCGCCCCTGATCTTTACGGCATTTTTGCCCGGTCTGCAGCTCTGGTAGGGGGCAGCCGCCCGGATCGTGGCATCGATGGCGATATCGATACCCTTTCTCCTGAGGGGCATCCTCTGGCGCAGATACCTGCCCCGGCTGTTCTTTGCCAGAGTATTCGCCCTCCGGCCGCGGGTCCTTTTGCGGGCCATTCTATCCCGCCGGCGGAAGGCCTCAATGCCACGAACGTCAACCGGAGAGCCGGCTTTGAATATCTTCTCCGAATGCTCTGATTTTGCCCCTCTGTCAGGGTCTGCATCCTGCCCTCCGTCCTGATGCTCACCTGGATCATCCTGGGGGCGATCATCCTGAGGGCGGTCATCCTGCCGGCCATCCTCCTCCCTGGCCTGCCCCTTTTGCTGCCGGCTGTGGCTCTTTTCCTCATCCATTCTGTCTCTGTGTTCGCGGCTCCTCTCCAGGCTCTCTTCCAGCTTCTCCCTGTTCAAAGTGGGCGGCTCAAACGGCCTGCTCCTCATCCTGTGAGCCAGCGCCAGTTCCATTGCCTTCTTGGCGTCTTCAGCGGTTGCCTGCTTTCTGCCATCAAAGGCGGCTATGGTCCTGGCCGTCCTGCTGATGACGATCTCCGCGCGGTGGGTTCTGACGCCCAGGTCGATGCAGGTCATGGCAATCGACCTGAGGAGGTCGTCGGCCAGTACCACATCAGGCAGAGCACATCTGGCCCGGGCGATCTTCTCTTTAAGCTCCTTTTGGGCAGGCAGAAATTGCAGTGCAAAGCCCTGCGGGTCGGCATCAAACCCTTCCGCATTCCTGGCAATCTGCACCCTCTGGTCAATATCGCTGATGGCGTCGACGCTCACCTGCAGGCCGAACCTGTCCAGCAGTTGAGGGCGCAGCTCCCCTTCCTCAGGATTCATGGTCCCGACCAATATGAATTTGGAGGGGTGGGCGACGGAGACCCCTTCCCTCTCCACGATGTTCACCCCCATGGCCGAGCAGTCCAGCAGGACATCGGCCACGTGGTCGTCCAGCAGGTTCACCTCGTCGATGTAGAGTATGCCCCGATTGGCAGCGGCGAGGATGCCGGGCTCCAGGGCCCTGATGCCCTCTTTTATGGCTCTCTCCACATTCAATGAGCCCACCACCCGGTCTTCGGTGGCTCCCAGGGGCAGGTCTACCACCGGCGTTTTCTTTGCCGCAATGCGGATCTGCCCACTTTCGCTCTTCTCATGGCACAGGTCGCACATCTCCTGGGGACTACTTGGATCGCAGCCGAATGGGCAGCCCTCCACCACGGAGATCTCCTCCAGCAGATCGGCCAAAGCCCGAACTGCCGTCGATTTAGCTGTGCCTTTGTCGCCCCGGATCAGAACTCCGCCGATGCGGGGATTGACGGCGTTGAGGATCAGAGCGAACTTCATGTCTTCCTGGCCTACGATGGATGTGAAGGGAATGGTCTTTCTCTTGAGATGGTGCATGCCGCCTCCTTTGATTGCTGAGGAAATCAAATTTAGTAGTATAAATAGATAATCCGTATTACTAAAGACATAATTGAAAGTGGATTAGAACTGTGACAATTCGCTTGCTCAATGGTTTAAAGACAGATAACGGGCAGACGTCTCCTTCCTGCCCGCTATATCCGCTTTGATGGAGTGCAAAGATCAGAATCCTTTCGGAGATTTAAATCTTTCGATTGAGTAATACTTGATTTGATAAATAGCAATTAGAATTAACATAAATACATATTAGAAATTAATAAACATTTAATTAGTAATACTAAGAAAAGACTAAATATAACTAAGTACAATTGAGTCCGCACTCAGAGCGAATATAGGAGGGATCGATAATCAGTCAATTCATAACAAAGATGGCATCGTGCTTCGTCCTGCTCTTTATTATAGCGCCTATTTGCTGGGCAGGGCTTTACGATTTAAATCCTGGAATGGAAGCTGTGAAGTATAAGCATGAGATGACGGACGATGTAACCGGCCAGGGCTATATGATGGAATATAAAAGGGTCAATACCAACAACCTCTCCCTTTGGGAGTATTCACATGGCAGCGGAAAGATAGATCAGGCCGATATCTTGAATAGCGAGCAGAAGACAACTCATTCCAACACTTACAAGATGTATGATTATGCGGAAAAAGGTGGATATGCAGTAAGAGAGAAAGCGGGAGGGGCAAACAGCGTCATATCTTATACCAGACAGTATGACAATATTCAGTCTCCAATAGCATTTGCCTGGGGGGCCGGATATTATGCATCAAATCCCATCCGCTTCAATTCCCTGCTCAAAGACAAGACTGAGGCTAAGAGCTACCAGGAATCGGCTTCAATGCACAGGCAGATAGAATATGCGCGAGCAGTGCACGGAGACATTGCAGTGGATATGAATTGCACCGGGGCGTCGGCCACTGCAGACGGTAAGGGCACTCTCAGCATGAAGATCGATGATGAAGTGACTTCAGGTACAATGCATGTCGGAGAGCTATTGACTTCGCCCATGAAAGCTATCAATGCCCCTTCTGTAAAGACGAAGCAAGGATGGGGAGATGCGATAATTGAGGTAGACAATGACTATATCGGCGACTTCCATGTCAAGAAGACGATGAAGCTGGAGATCACCAAGAGCAAGCCAACCTGGGCCGAGGACTGGCTGCCCTGCTGCAGCGGCGGATTTTTCGACCTTCCTGCAACTTTGTATAATTTTGATAAGCAGTATGGTTCAATGAAAGGCATATTCGACTGCACCTGCCGCAATACTTCCATCTCCAGCATGAAGCCGGCGTGGAATGCCAGCCAGGCCCAGTTCCCCACAGAGGTCTACAGGAATAAACCGTGAGCGATGGAACAAAATATTTTTCTTTAGGGATGATTTCATGGGAAAATTTATTCAACTTTTGATGTTGTCGGGGCTGATCTTTCCGTTGGCATTCAGCGCCGCCTTGGCCGAAGACGACCATGGGAATAAGACCGTTATGATCACAGACGACCGCGGAAGAAATATCGAAATACCTTATCCTTGTGAGAGGATAGTCTTCCTGGTAGAAAATGCTATGAATACCATGTACGCAGTGGGCGGAGGGAACTATATCTCAGGCATAGGTGATATATGGATGCCGGAGCAGCGCGAGCCTCTCTTCAGGGCTATAGATCCGAACTTCGATGAAAAAGTCAGGATATCCAAGGAAGGAAGCGCTGTCAACCTAGAGACGCTGGCAGGTGCCGATCCCCAGCTTGTGGTCCTATGGTCTGTCGACTGGGATGACGATGTAACCAGGTCTATCGAGGATAATCTGAAGGTTCCAACCTACGGAGTTTTTATCGACAGTACCAGCGACCTGCATAGACAGGCAGAGGTCTTCGGAAGGATCATTGGAAATGAGAGCCGTGCGGAAGATGTTAAGGAAATTATGATTGCTTTTGAAAAAAAAGTTACCAATGTAATCTCATCCATGCCTGAGAGCGAAAAGCCAAAAGTATACTGGATGTGGGGAGATATCCTAGGCACTGCCGGGCTTAACAGCACCGCCAATGAGCTGATAGAAAAAGCAGGTGGTTTAAATGTCATGCAATTCTGGGATAATGAAACGCGCAGCATGGAGCATCCCACTCTCAATCTTGAGTCTTTGGTTGAGTTGAATCCCGATGTGATCTATATGTGGTATAATTTGAATATAGATCCGGAAGATGTGATAAGCGGCAAAGACTTCGAAGGATGGAAGGATATCAATGCAGTCAAGAACGGCATGGTATTCGAGGTTCAAAACCCCCTCATCTTCGACTTCCACACGCCTAGGTATCCTCTGGCCTTGATGATCATGGCCAAGGACATCAATCCGGATAGATTCCAGGACCTAAACCTGGATGCTGAGATAGATAGCATGTTCGTTGATCTGTACTCCGTGCATTATCCCGGTTTCGCGGCAGCCTGAACAGGCCGGGATTGGTCGAAGATCATGTACGCCGATCTGAGCAGAGGAAACAGACATGTAGGAGGGCTCCTGCCCTCCCGGAATTTTCTCAATAGAAGGATATTGCTGATTGCCTTCGCTCTATTGATGCCAATTCCATCATTTCTCATCTCCATGAACATAGGTACATACGACTTTTCCGGAACTGATATAGGAGAGGTCATTTTCTCCAGGATCACCGGCCTCGATTCTGGGCGGCCCCAGGTCTATGACACCGTTCTATTTCATATCCGCCTGCCGAGGGTCCTGCTGGCCATGCTGGTGGGAGCGGCCCTATCGATATCCGGTGCGACCCTACAGGGCATCTTCAGAAATCCTCTGGTCAGCCCCTTTGTGCTGGGATTATCCTCTGGAGCCGCCTTCGGGGCAGCCATTGCCATGTCCGTGCTTCCCTGGATTCCCTTGCAGGTCGGAGCCTTTTCCTTCAGCCTGCTGGCGGTGGGCTCTGCTTATTTTATGGCCAGGCATAGAGGGGAGGTTCCGGTCATATCTCTGGTCCTGGCTGGAGTGGTGGTATCTTCGGTCTTTGGGGCGCTTTTAGCTATCGTTCAGTTCGCTGTGGATGCCAGATCACTGCAGAGCATAGTATACTGGAATATGGGAACCCTCTCCACTGCCTCTTGGTCTAAAGTAAGCATTGCCTTTCCCTGGGTTTTTCTCGGCAGTCTGATTCTTATTGCCATGAGGTGGAGGTTGAATGTGCTGGCCCTGGGAGAAGAGGAGGCCAGGTCGGTGGGAATGAGCCTGGAGCTGTACAAGTTCGTCTTCATAGTCACAGCTACTCTGGTAGCATCAGCAGCGGTCGCAGTAGCCGGAATAATAGGTCTTGTAGGACTCATAATTCCCCATATGGTGAGAATGGTATTCGGCCCTGACCATCGCATACTCATACCTCTTTCTGCAACTGTCGGGGCTTCATTCCTGGTTTTGGTGGATGATATGGCTCGTGCTGCCTTCAGCTTCGAGGTGCCTGTGGGAATCATAACCACTCTTCTGGGCGCCCCGGTCTTTATCTATCTCCTCAGAATAACCAGAGCCGGAGGATGGGAATGATCGCAAGAGAAGGCATAACGGATAAAATAATGGTAGAGAAGGTCAGTCTGGCTCATGCCGGCACCAAAGTCCTCGATGCCGTTTCCCTATCCATCGGCAAGGGATCTGTTGTGACTATGGTTGGACCCGATGGCTGTGGGAAGACTATACTTCTCAAGAGCATCAATAGCCCGATGCAACCGGATCTGGGAAAGGTTATAGTGGATGGCAATTCGGTAAAATCCCAAAGTCCCCAAAGCCTGGCCAGAATTCTGGGATACGTGCCTCAAGGGCACAGGGTCTCTTTTCCTTTTAAGGTTCGCGATGTGGTGATGACTGGAAGGATGCCCTACATTCCTGCATTCTCTTCGCCTAAGAGAGTGGATCTGGAAAAGACTGAGCAAGCTTTGGCTCTTACAGGAATTGGATCTCTGGCAGATCAGCCCTACAGCAAAATAAGCGGAGGAGAGAGGCAATTGGTGATGATCGCCCGTGCCATGGTCCAGCAGCCTTCAGTACTCCTCCTCGATGAGCCCACATCCTACCTGGACTTCAAGAACCAGATAAGAACCCTGAAGATGATCAAAGAGATCTCCAGGAGCCGCCTGGTGACTGTGGTTATGACACTGCATGATCCCAACCATGCTCTAATGTATTCGGATGATGTCCTTCTCTTAAGAAAGCTGAACGGAGGAGGGAAGGGCAATGTGATTGCCTATGGCCCTCCTTACCGGGTTATCACTCCAGAAAACATCAGGGAAGCATATGGAATAGAGGTGGAAATTATGGATGTGAGAGGGCGCAAGATATTGATGCCAATCTAAATCCCCTCTTCCCTGTATCCCAATTCTCTGGCCTTTCTTTCGGCGTATTCCGCGTCGGCCTCCCGGTCTTCTGCCAGTTTCAGGGCATTGGCTTTATTGACCCAGGCCTCCATGCAGTCCGGATCGATTTTGAGAGCCTGCTCAAAGCTCTCCAGGGCCCCATCGATATCCTCTCTCCCCAAAATCAGGGCAATTCCCCTGTTATTCCAGGGCTCAAGATAGCTGGAATTCAGTTCTATAGCCCGGTCGTAGGCAACAACGGCCTCATCGAAGCTCTCCAGCCCGGATAGGGCCAGGCCCAGGCTATTCCAGCAGGTAGCACAATCGGGCTGCATTTCCACTGCCTTTTTCAAGACCGCTGCCTCTTCGCTGTAATTTTTCATCTCATGGAGGACTAAAGCTTTGTTGTACAGAAATCCCGCTCCGTCCGGATCGATTCGAATGGCCTCATCGAAGAGGGAGAGCGATTCGTTATATCTCTTCAAATCTGCATAGGCCACGGCTTTCCCGTTCCATGCGGCTGCGTCCACGGGATTCAGCTCAATGCTCCTGTTGTAGGCTTCGATGGACTCATTGTATCTTCCGGCCAGGCGCAGGGTTGCGGCCTTACCGATCCAGGCTCCGCTATTTATGGGATTGTATTCAATTATCCTGTCAAACGCATCAATTGCCCCGATGTGGTCTCCCCGGCTCATGAGGCCAAGCCCCAGGTACAGCCACGCCTGTTCGTTCTCTGGTTCCGCTTCCACCGTCCTCCTTAGAGCATCCTGCGACTCGCCGTCCCTGCCCATTTCCGCCAGGACCAGGGCTTTGCTGTACCAGGCATCCGAAAGCCCGCCATCCAGCTCTGTGACTTTGTTCAGGGACTGTAGCGATTCATCAAAGCGACCCAAATTTGCCTGGGCGAGCCCCTTGCTGTACCAGGATAGAGGTGCCTGGGGATGGATGGCGATGGCCGCTTCGAAGGCCTGGATGGACTCGTCATATCTGCCCAGATGGGCCAGCGCCAGGCCTTTGCTGTACCAGGCCTCTGCCAGTCGGGGATCGAAGCGGATTGACTCATTGTATGTCGACAGGGCATCGTCATAATTGAGCAGCCCGCTTAATGCCTGGCCTTTTTTCATCCAGGCGGTGGCATTTGTGCCGTCCAGCTCCAGAGACTTGTTGTAGCATTCCTGGGCGATCCAAAAGGACTGCCTCTGCATAAACTCGTCTCCCCTTTGCAGCCAGTAGTCTGGCGTGTAGTCGCTCCCTGAGGCGCACCCAAAAGTCGCCAGCAGCAGATAGAGAGCAAGGAGGGCTAGAGCATAGGCGAATCTGGATTTCGGAAAGCTTCCCATCCCTTTATAGCCCCTTTCCCAGGGATGTGGTGGTCAATTTTACGTTCTTTACTCCCTTCAAAGCCATCATCCTCTCTGCGGCCTTTCTCACGTCCTGCCCATCTCCTCTGAGGACCACCGCCTCCAGACAGGTGTCTTCATCCAGATGGACGTGCAGGCTGGACTGTATTATGCTGCCGAAGTCGTGCTGTATCTCGGTCAGATTGTCTTCCAGGCCCCTCTGGGAATGGTCGTATACGATGGTGATAACACCGACGCGCTCGCCGTCCACGTCGCTCATCCATTCGAAATTGACTATGTAGCTCCTGATGGCGTCTCTGACGCCCTCGGATCGGGATGAATAGCCGCGATGCTGGATGATATCATCAAACTTATTGAGCAGATTTTCAGGCAATGATATGCCAATTCTCATGAGATCCTGTTCCATATATTATCGCGATTCGGTTTTTCATGTTACTTGGTAATAAGGCTTTTGATAATTACTCTTTTAATCACACCAATAATAGAAAGCCACAAATTTCTTATAATAAATCAATTTATTAGTAGCAAAAGGTAGGTGCTCTATGAGACGCAGTCTATATTTATTAGCCTCATTGCTGCTCCTTTGCATGCTGATGCTGAGCACAGCCAGCATGGGTGCAGAGGAGGCAACGGGGGAAGTTCTGAAGATCGGGTCGCCCAATGTGATCAAGTCGGCCAGCATCCTGGGAGACAGCAATATGGGTGTCTTTGCCCATCTCTCCAATCCGACGCTGATGAAGATGGCAGCAGATGGGACTATTAAAGGTCTCACTGCCGGCAGCTCTGAGGTATCCGACGACGGAAAGACCTGGAAGTTTTCCATCAAAGACAACCTCTACTGGAGCGACGGAGAGAAGCTGACCCCAGTGGATGTGCAATTCACATTCAACTATCTGGCAGAAAATTATCCGGCGGCAGGCTGGATGAAAAACACGGTTGACAACATCTCCATTCAGGAGGACGGCACGTTGGTCTTCAGCCTGAACAAGCCCTATTCGCGGCTGAATCTGGAGTTTGCCACATACCCCATCCTCGCCAAGCATATTTGGGAGAGCATTGATGATCCCATGGAATACACCAATGAAGGCGAGAACGTGGGATTCGGCCCATTCTATATCGCCAGCACTGATCTGGGCGCAGGCGTGATCTACTTCAAAAAGAATCCCTACTGGAAGGGCACAGCTCCGAAGTTCGATTCCATTGAGATCCATACCTTTGCCAATATGGATGTCCTGTCTTTGGCTTTGGAGAAGGGCGATGTTGACGCCTACTACAAGTATGCAGGAACCTATCCTTATTCAAGCATCGATAAACTCAAGGAGACCGGTAACTTCGAGTTTGTGGAGAAGGACAATATCGGCCTGATATTCCTGGGCATGAACCTGATGAAAGAGCCGATGTCCGACCTCAGCTTCAGAAAAGCTATCTCCTACGCCATCAATTACAGCGAGATCCTCAAGCTTGATGCTCTGGGATACGGCAAGGTTCCCAATGCCGGATTTGTTCCGCCGAGCATGATGAACTTTAAAGAGACGGCCAAGCTCGAATACAACCTCACCCAGGCCAAGGGTATCCTGGATGGTGCGGGGTATAAGGACACCAATGGTAACGGCATCCTGGAAGGCAAGGACGGAAAAGAGATCAAACTCACATTTCTCACAAGAACTGACTATCAGCGACCCACTGAGCTGATGGTTGACTATCTGAAAGCCGTGGGAATTGACAGCGAGATCAAGAATGTGGATTCCAGCACCTGGATCAAGCAGAAGGATGCAGGAGAATACGATCTGACCATAACCAGGAGCACCCCCTGGGGAATGCTCATGCATGCCAACTGGGGTACGGGCTACTTCGACTCCCGCAGGACCGGAGAAGGCGTTTTGCATGTGCTGGATGATGCCAAATTCCACCAGCTTTGCGATGACATCCTGGCTGCAACCAGCGAAGACCAGCTTAAGGACTACGCCTACGAGGTGCAGGACTACTATGCAGAAAACCTGCCGGCAATACCCCTTTACTGGAATTTGGTGGAGACGCCCTACAATAAGGCCTTCCAGGGCTGGTATTCCGATCCGCTTTACGGCATATTCAATGTAGACAGTTTCCTGTCGGTGGAGAAGACTCAATGAGCTGCTGGACCGAGTGATGTCTCTCACGGGAAGAAAGGCGGCGAGGTATTTCATCGCCATCTTTCTCATCATCACCTTCAACTTCGCCATCCCCAGGAGCATGCCTGGAGATCCCCTCACCAACCTGCTGGGCGAAGATGTCATACTTTCCGACAGCTCTGTGCAGGAGCTGCGCAGCAAGATGGGGCTTGATAAGCCCTTATGGCAGCAATATATCGAATACTGGCAGAGCATATTGAGGCTGGACCTGGGGTATTCATTTCATCTGCATAAGCCGGTCTCAATTCTTTTGCAGGACCGCATGAAATGGACGCTATTGCTCGCCGGCCCGGCTCTGATTCTGGGATCTGCACTGGGAGCCATCCTGGGAGCGAGGGCTGGCTGGAGGAGCGGCAGCCGAAGGGAGAAGGTGCATACAGGAATCCTCCTGGCAGTATACTGCACGCCGCCCTATTTCCTCTCTTTGATTTCGCTTTACCTTTTTTCATTCCAATTGGGGCTCTTTCCCCTCAAGGGGCTCTACTCCACGGGATCGGCAGCCGACATCGCCCATCATCTCCTGCTGCCTGCAGTTATGATGACCCTCTTTACCCTCTCCAGGAATTACATGATCATGAGGGGGAGTGTGCTTCAGGAGAAGAGCAGCCTTTATGCCGCATTTGCCAGGGCCAAGGGATTGTACGATGAACAGATTCTGTTCCGTCATATCTTCAGGAATGCCCTTCTGCCCATCATAACCCTGCTGGCCCTGGACTTTGGATTCATATTGAGCGGGGCGCTCTTCATAGAGATCGTCTTCTCCATGAACGGCATGGGAAGCCTGATATATGATGCGCTGCTCTCCCGCGACTATCCGGTTTTGCAGGGCTCTTTTCTCATCATCACCATCATGGTCGTATCAGCTAACCTGCTGGCCGATCTCCTCTACAGCAGGCTTGACCCAAGGGTGAAGTGGGAGTAGTATGACGGACTTTTGCGAAAGGCTCAATGAATGGAAAGGCAATAGGCTCATGCCGATGATCATTTCAAAATCCGGCTGGCTGGGCCTCGCTTTCTTTTCATCCTTTCTGCTCATGGCCGCTCTCTCCCCTGTACTGGCTCCTTATGACCCGTGGTACAGGTTTGAGCCTTATCTTCCGCCGGACGAGCTGCATCTCCTGGGTACAAATGACTTGGGTCAGGACATTTTATCCGAGCTGATCTTCGGATCGAGGGCCTCTGTGATCGTGGGATTTGGAGCAGCGCTGATGTCGACGGCCATCGGCACAGCGGCGGGACTTGTCTCAGGATACTTTAGAGGGATGGCTGATGAGATCATCATGGGAATCACGGATATCTTCCTCATGATCCCCCAAATTCCTCTGATAATCGTCCTGGCAGCATTTCTGAGGCCCAGCCTCTGGCTGGTGGCATTGCTCATGGGCTGCCTGTGGTGGACGTCAACTGCTCGGGTGGTTCGCTCCAAAGCTCTGCAGATCAGGGAGACGGGATACGTGCAGGCCAACAGGTCGCTCGGATTCTCAAGCCTGCACATCATGCTTTCGGATGTGCTGCCCAATATCACCCATGTAGTAATGCCTAAGTTTCTGCTCTCCATTGCCTCGGCCATGATTGCGGAAGCATCAATATCCTTCCTGGGACTGGGAGATCCCACCATGAAGAGCTGGGGCATGATGATCAACTTCGCCTTTTCCCGGGGCGGATTTTTAAATGGGCTATGGTGGTGGTACATGGCACCGGGGCTTTGCATAACCCTTTTTGTCCTCTCCGTGGTGCTGCTGGGCTCAATGCTGGAGGAGAGAGAGAGCGTCTCCCTGAGGCTGCAATGACCGATCTTCAGGATTTTATGCAAGGATGCTCCAGGGCGGCAAGCGAATCCATGGCCAACAATCAGGCGATTCTGAGCATCGAGGATCTGTCTGTGAGCTTTGAGACGGCAATGGGACGGGTCATGGCAGCGGATGGCGTATGCCTGAAGCTGCATGAGCGGGAGACTGTCGCTCTCGTAGGTGAGACCGGATGCGGCAAATCGGTAGTTGTCAGCAGCATAGTGCAGCTTCTTCCCGGCAATGCCTCTGTTCGGGGAAGGGCAATCTATGAGGGAAGGGATCTTCTCTCACTGGGCGAAAAGGAGATGGCCGGCATCAGGGGCAGCGAGATAGCAATGATATTCCAAAATCCGTCTTTAGCCCTGAATCCCATTATCAAAGCGGCAGAGCAGATAGCAGAACCTGTTATCATCCACTGGCGACTGCCTAAAAGTCAGGCCCTGGATAAGGCGGGAGAAATGCTCCGCCGCCTGGGACTGGGGAACAGAGCGATTCCCGGAATGTTTCCATTTCAGCTTTCCGGAGGCATGAATCAGAGGGTGATGATCGCCGCCGCCATGATCCTGTCTCCGAAGATCATTATAGCCGATGAGCCCAGCAAAGGGCTGGATGCGAATTCGGCTGATGAGGTGATGGGGGAGATCGCCAGGCTGAGAGATAGCGCCGGGGCATCTCTGCTTCTTATCACCCACGACCTTGGGCTGGCAAGAAAGATATCCGACAGGATGGCAGTCATGTACTGCGGGCAGATTATAGAAACCGGCAGATGTGAAGATATTTTCAATCAACCCCTCCATCCCTATACAAAGGCCCTCTTAAACTGCCTGCCCCAGAGAGGCTTTCAGCCCATACCGGGAAGCTCTCCATCCATGATCGAACCGCCGGAAGGGTGCAGGTTCTACCCCAGGTGCCCGGAGAGGCAAGATGAATGCTGTATGAAAGCCGGTCTGCAGATGGTGCGCATCCTCGGCCCGGAGGGGGAGGTCTTGCGGGAGGTCAGGTGCCGGCTATATTGAGGGCGGAAGGTATCGACAAGACCTATGTGTCCGGACTGGTCTTCAGAAAGCGGCATCAGGTCTTGCGGAATGTCTCCCTGAAGATCGAAGAGGGTCGCACATTAGGGCTTATGGGCCCGTCCGGCTGCGGCAAGACCACTCTGGGAATGATTTTGGCTGGGCTGCTAAACCCCTCTGCGGGACGCATTCTCTATCATGAGAAGGATATCCGCAATCTGAAGGGAGAGGAACTGAGGGCCTATCGCAGGGGTGTGCAGATGGTCTTCCAGGATCCAGAGGGCTCTTTGAATCCCAGGAAGAGCATTGAAAGGTCCATTCATGAGGTCCTGAGATTGCTGAAGACACCTGAGAAGGAATGGAGGAGCAGGACCCTGGAGGCCCTGGAGGGGGTAGGCCTCTCCGAGGAGCTGCTCTGCCGCTACCCTTCTCAGATTTCGGGAGGGCAGGGGCAGAGAGTTGCCCTGAGCCGGGTATTGCTTCTCAATCCCAGGGTATTGATCCTGGACGAGCCCACGTCCGCCCTGGATATCTCCGTCCAGGCTCAGATACTCGGCCTTCTTAAAGACTTGCAGAGAGAAAGAGGGCTGTCTTACCTTCTTATATCACATCAGCCGGAGGTCGTGAGATTCATGTCTCATGAAACAGCTATTCTTTAATGAGGAGTGATCTTCATATTAGAAGAGGAATCCCGGAATCGATCTCTCTTTTCCTGAGTGAGAATTGGGAATCGAGGATCTAATCCGGGATTTTTTTGTGCCTGAATGGCAGTATTTCAGGTTGAACAAAAAATTGGACTATTGCTCCGATCGCCTTCTTATCATGCCTCCCTGTAAATCTGCATTACCCTTATGGGATTGTTTTTCTTATCCACGGCCAATACCAGTTCTCCGTCTTCAATTCCCGGATCTGA
>Ga0116170_10001817_pt1 | contig 21138 bp, 16 predicted proteins | sample AD_JPNHW1_MetaG_FD_89797 | JGI IMG/M metagenome (GOLD analysis project Ga0116170, IMG submission 89797) | Active sludge microbial communities of municipal wastewater-treating anaerobic digesters from Japan - AD_JPNHW1_MetaG | ecosystem: Engineered > Bioreactor > Anaerobic > Digestate | place...
GGATTATGTCCTTCAGATTATCCGGTGAAAATTGACTGTACTCAGATAAGTATATTATCCTGAAATCCTGACGTACCATGTCAGTGAGCGAGCTGTGATAGGATGTGGGATTGAGTGCCGCGATTTTGCATCCGCAGGCATCTGCTTCAAACATAGTCAGCCCGAAGTGTGTAATTACTATTTTTGACCTTGAAATAATCTCCGCGTATGGAATTTCCTGCTGAATTATTTCACCTGTAAAATTTATAGCTTTACCGCCTTTCAGTAAAACAGAGCTGGCTGAACCGGGAATTGATTTTTTTATTGAAGATATAAGTTCAGGCGACGGATCGTATCCTGCATAAACTGTAATATCTATATCACGTTTTAAGGAATTTTTTTCTTTAAGATTATTAATTCCTTCAGCAAAATTATATCCGTAAAGAAAGAGTGAAGGGTCCGGTATAATATTTTTTTTATCGTCTGACGGTACAGGGAGAAGGTTGAGAGAATAAGCAGCGGATATTCTTCCTGCTCCGGAATCATCAATTGCAAGAACCGGCGCTGCCTGTTTCAGCATCTGAATCTCTTCGACGGAGGAATCGCGCATGTCCCGTATTATAAGTCCCGTATCCTGCGAAATTGAATCTGTCAGCATGTATGCGAATTTTCGTTCTAAAGGATGATCTTCCTGTTTAAGATATATTAATGCTGAAAAAATATCTGTGCGGTTTAGATGCACTGCAAGGTTAAGCATCCTCTGAATATGCCCTGTCCCGAGGATGCCGCCGGTTCCCGTCACTATAACAATCTTAATTTTATCCATGGCTGTGATGTGTCATAGGCCTCTGTTCAACGCCGCTGTTGATAAAGCGCAGCTCAGGTTTATCTGATATGAAGTTTATAACGTCGATAAGTTCAACAGGGTACCCGTGATATAGTTCCTTGTATAGTATCTCTATAAGTTTAAAATCTTCAGCCGTATCAACAGTGAGCCTTAGGTCCGGATACGGGTTTAGTAGAGGGGACTGGAACCGGGCTATTTTAAATAGTTCAGGATTTTCTTTTATATAAGGAGTGACATGCTCTCTGTGATGCGGCTCTTTCCCGTTTTCATAAGCTTTTTTCAGGGCAGATTTTTTTATAACTTCAACTCCCGTACCAATGGGAATTCCGGCAGTTGTGCAGTGGTCTGAGTCATGTTCATAGGCGAATCTAAGTGCTTGTGAAGCTGATTGATGGTCAGTGAAGGGATTATCTCCGGTTATGCGTATAACATAATCGCAATCAAGATTTTCTGAAGCCAGATAGTATCTTCCCAGAACATCATCTTCCGGGCCGGCGTATGAATTAATCCCGCACTCTGAAGCTATTTTAATGAGTGGGATGTTTTCATCACCTTTGCCTGTGGCGAGAATTACAGACGAGACACCTTGTATAACCTTTGCGCGTTCAATGACATGAAATATCATCGGTCTGCCGCAGAGATCGAGCATGGCTTTGGAGGGGAGCCTTGTTGATGAAATACGTGCCTGTATTATTGCAGCTGCTTTCATATTATAAATATTTTCAGAAATTAAAAGTATACCATTCGTCACAATTTTTACAGTCCGGTTTTGACGGGAAGCGGCCGCAATAATCTTCCATAAAATATTTTTTCTGGCTGTCCCATAATTCATTCAGCGGAACAGCTTTCACATTTCCGCAGGAGTTTTCTCCGTCTATATCCTGTTTGCAGAACGAAACCGTTCCGTCGGAGAGAATATAAATATCTCTCTGCAGATGCCAGCATGGAGTTCTTTTAACAGGGGAAAGGTCGGAGTATCTTCTGTCAGGAATCCGTCCGAAATATACATTCTGTTTCTGGAGTATAATCGGAACCTTCAGTCCCTCCCAGAAATCATAGTATTTATCAAGATACGATTTTATATCATTCTCTTTCGAGAACTCATCTGTTTCATTAATTTTCATTATCTGAATATAGATCCGCTCGACGCCTGCATTCAGCTCCGCGAGAGACTTAATATTTTTAAGTACGGTATCAAAAGCATCCGCATTGTGAAACCTCTGGTAGGATGCTTTATCGAGCCCGTTATTGTTAACAATAACCTTTACCTTGGAGTTCTCAGGTTTTGATATAAAACTTTTAAAATTCGCGTCAGCTTGTATACCATTTGTTTCAATGATCAGCTGCTCCACAAGATTCTCTTTAACAGCGGCTTCCATTAAAAAATAAAATTCCGGGTGCTCCATCGGTTCACCTGAACCTGTAAAGCAGAGAGTATAGGGAAGAGCTATGTTCCTCATCCCCTCAAAAATTGCATGGAGAGTTTCAGGCTTCATATGCCCATGTTCGCCGGAAGTTAGAGATTTTCTATAGCAGAAAAGGCAGTCGAGGGAACATTTGCCTGTCAGTTCAAGTTCAACATACGACGGCCCGGTAAAAAGAGCAGCAGGATTCGATTCTATAAGTTCTTTAACGCCGGCATACGCGGGAATGGAATTTTTTAAAGCAAAAAGGTTTTCCATTATTCTGCGTTCCCGGATATTGTTGAGGCGGAATGAAATTCTTTTGCTCCGGATATCCGGTTCTTTATAAAAAAGTTCAACATCAAATTTATTTATATTTGAACGTATTACTTTTCCAAGAGGGAGAGTCTTTTCGTTTGTATAAGGAATCTGGTTTATAAGTTCGCGGGAAATTATTTCACATGCAAATCCTTCAGGCAGATTTTCAGAGAAGGTGAATTCTGCAAGATACTTTATGTGGATTTCAGACATCTCATTTAATAGTTCAGTATCGAAAAACGGTGAGTCACCGTTAATTACCGCTACATGATCGGATGGTACTGCGGCAAAAAATTTTTTCCAGAAAATAATATCGTCGGAATTTTCACGTTTTAATGCATTTGCTGAACCAGCAAGTTTTCCGTTGTAATCAGAGGGTATTGAGTAATAAATTTTCATTTCGGGATTTGATGTTCTGATTCTCTGTTCAATCATTTCAGGAACAAATAAGTCATTAAAATAAAGTTCGGTATCTTTTACATTATCATCAATATTTATTAATACATCAATATTCACTGTTGTCACCGGACACTAACCTTTTATATATCCTTCCATATAAATTTTTATGGAAGCGTTTTCTTTCTGCTGCTTAATCCATTTTTCAAACTGGACCTGGGCATTTTCGCTGTACAGTTTATACATAATCATCTTTTCAACTTTATCGTAAGTAACAGCTCTTCGCTCAAGATATTTTACAATGTGGTATCCGAAACCTGATTTAAATACACCGGAAATCTGGCCGCTTTTAGTGAGCTTAAATACATTTCCTGCAAAGTAAGGGTCAAGTTGTGCCAGCATCTGCCAGCCAAGGTCTCCGCCGTTTTTTGCGGAGCCCGGGTCCTGTGAATACTTGACAGCTAGTGACTCGAAAGATCCGGGATTTGATATTATCTGTTTTCTTATCTCTTCGGCCTTTGTATTAGCGCTTTTTTCATCAGCGAGAGAACCGCTTTTTGGAATGATAAGTATATGTTTTGCATGCACTTCGTAACCGAGCTTGCCCCTGTTTGCGTTATACCATTTTTTGGCCTCTTCAGGAGATGGAGGAGTAACTCCTATCGCTGCAGACATAATCTGTTCACGGGCGATTTTTACTTTTATCTCATCAAAGAAAGAGAAGAAATCAATCTTTTCTTTCTTTTCAATAAATTCAATAAATTTTTTCAGATCAGGATCTGCTTTGAATTTTGTCTCAAATTTATTTTCCATGAATTTTTCCATGTTTTTTGAGACTCTCTCCACTGTATCCGTAAGTTCTTTCTGGCTGGATACTTTACCGCTGAAGAATTTTGTCATAGCTCCTTCCAGCTGATTTATTACTCTTTTATCAGAGAGAAGAATTGATTCGTTCTGTGCTGTTTCGAAAATGATTTCTGCTTCAATCATTTGGTCTAGGATGCGGCTTTTTTCGTAGTTAATTTTCGATGCAGAAATGTTTTTTATTGATTTAAGCCTTTCAAGTTTCTGGTTAACGTCGCTTTCCATAATGGCTCTGCTGTTGACAACAGCGAGAACTTTTTCATAGCTGTCCCACGAAAAGGATGATACCGGCATAAACAGAATTATGGAAAGGAATATTATATTGAATTTTAGTCTCATTATTTTTCCATCTATAAAATTTTTTAATATTTAACGGCAGAAGTTTAAATTGTGCAACTGTTTTTTATGAATCATTTTTTAAGAGCGGCAATAAAAACTTAGTTATTATAACCGGAGAGTCTGCTTCCGCAGATTCGACAGGCTCTTAGAACCTTTTCAGCGCCGGGAAGGAACTGTCATACTTGACCCGGTTGTTTTTTATCCTTCCTGTTTTTATAAAGCAGATATTCAATCCCGTCTACAAGAGCCATCCATGACGCTTCAATCATATTTGTTGAAACACCGACAGTCCCCCAGCGGTCTGTTCCGTCAGACTGGTCAATAAGAACCCTGACGCTTGAGGCGGTTCCATTATTATCTTCAAGTACGCGTACTTTATAATCTGTTAAATACATCTGAGCAATTTCCGGATAGAACTTTGTAAGAGCTTTTCTCAATGCATTGTCAATAGCATCAACAGGGCCGTTTCCGTTTGCCGCGGTGTGTTCAAGCATACCGCCGACTTCAACTTTTATTGTGGCCTCACACTCAAGCTTATTGCTTTCATCCATTTCGGTGATCATTCTGAATCCGAGAAATTTAAAAAATGGAGTAAACTCGCCTGTCGCTTCCCTGATAATAAGTTCAAATGAACCTTCAGCGGCTTCGAACTGAAAACCTTGCTCTTCAAGATTTTTTATCTTCTCCAGAACTTTTTTTGAAAGATTAATATCGCCTTCAATATTTATTCCCAGCTCTTTCGCTTTAAATTCAATATTACTTTTACCCGAGAGTTCGGAGATCATTACTTTTCTTCTGTTGCCTGTCAGTTCAGGGTCTACATGTTCATAAGTTCTGGAATCTTTCTGCAGTGCGGATACATGAATTCCCCCTTTATGCGCGAATGAGTTATCACCGACATATGGGCGGTTTTCTACGTGAGGGAGATTCGCAATTTCACTTACAAACCTGCTCACCTCTGTAAGATGCTGCAGGGATGAGTTTGATGAACAGTCATATCCCATCTTCAGTACAAGGTTCGGTATTAATGTTGTGAGATCGCAGTTTCCGCATCTCTCTCCGTAGCCGTTGATGGTCCCCTGAACTGAAACGGCTCCGCCCTCCACTGCATACATCGAATTCGCCACTGCGACACCTGTATCATTATGGAAATGTCCGCCCGTCGGAGTTTTGATTGTTGATGTTACCGAAGAGGTTATTCTATAGACCTCTGAAGGGAGAGTTCCTCCATTTGTATCGCATAACACTATCATGTCTGCGCCTGCTTCACATGCTTTTTCAATACATCTTAATGAATAATCTTCGTTAGCTTTATTTCCGTCGAAAAAATGTTCGGCATCGAGGAATACTTCAAATCCGAGATCTTTCAGATATGCTACAGAATCATATATAAGCATCAGGTTCTCATCAAGCTCCATTCCGAGAGCTGTAGTTACCTGAAAATCCCATGTTTTAGCAACAATTGTCAGTACATCGGCCCTGGAATTTACCAGTGACTGCATTATTGCATCTTCACTGCATTTAAAACCCTTTCTTCTGGTGGAACCGAAAGCAGCTATTTTTGAGTGATTAATATCGAGAGATCTTACTTCTGAAAAAAAACTGTCATCTTTCGGATTTGATCCGGGCCATCCCCCTTCAATATAATCTACTTTAAGCCAGTTCAGAATTTTTGCAATATTAAGTTTGTCCTGAATGGAAAGAGATATTCCAACGGTTTGAGCTCCGTCCCTGAGAGTTGTGTCATAAATGCTTATTATTTTTTTAGTCATTATTTCCCTTGTTTTTCCGGAATATTCATATTTCATGCATACTTTTTCCAGTCATCTGATATTTCAAGTAATTTTTCTTTAAGAGGGTATTATCTACTTCATGTAACTTCCCGATATTTCTAATAACATATAATATAATAAATTTTTCAGATTATAGCTCGTTGTGAAGTACGGGGAGAAGAAGAGAAAAGAGCAGAAGTGTTTTCTTCTCAATCATCTCTTACGGTATACGCTGTGTGAATACATGCGATTGAATTCATAATCAGGCATAAACGTTTAGTTATGATATGAATAGATATAAAATGGTTTTAAAGTTTTATTCAATCTGAAATGAATGGTTTAAGATACTGGTCTTTACAGGATTTAAGTGGCAGCAGTCTTTAAATATCCGCAGAGTGACTTTTACGATTGCCGGAATCGGATTTTGCCGGTCAAAGGTAAGTAATAAATAGTTGACCATGTGCGTTACGGTTTAGTTTACTGATTCTGGTTAAAAAAATGAAAAATGGTTCCGGAATGAATATGAAAATCTTTAAAATACGAATAGCTCAATTAATAGTTTTTTCAGCAGTGTTTATAACTGCTTCATGCTCGAACTCTCCCGAGTCTGTTTATGAAAGAATGCTTGATAAATATGAAGCGGGGAAGGGTGGAAATATTACACTCATGGCTGAAAAGTTTCTCATGGCCTTTTCTGAAATTAAAATTAACTATGATGATCTGTTCTTCAATAAAAGTGTAGTTCTTTCTGTGAAAGGGGATAATATCGAAATTATTTATCCTGACAGTATAAGCATTAAAGGGGACAAAAGTATAAGTGAGAATATCAGTTTTGCGGATATGAATGATGAAAATATAATCCTGGGTAATAGTAAAGGTTTCTGCGTTTTTGATAAAGATGGAGATCCCCATACAGTTTATAAATCTGAAAATAAAGAGAGAATAGATGCTGTTGCCCTTAAAAATAAAAATGTCATTTATCTTTCAGAAGGGAAAATGTTTGAACTGGCTTCCGGCGAAAAGAAAGTCAGGAGAATGGATTCAGGAGAGTATCATTCACCATATAAAAAATATTTCAGGTCATCAATGGTTGTATCGGATAAATTTATTACTCTGGTTACCGGGATAGCAGGTTCCTATTACATCAGTATCTTCGATGTCAGCAGCGGTACTTCATTAATGAAAAATATATCTGCCTCATCTTCTGAATTGAATATGAATGATAATAATCTTTCATATGTCAGAGGGGGGACGGGAAGCTGGTCTGTAGAAAAATATGAAATCCCTACAAAGAAGAGAAGCCAGGTCAGAGGGGTCGGGAAAATAAATAATATTTTTATCGCCAGGGACGGATTCATAACCGTGAGCGATAAAAAATATATAATAGAAAGTTTTAGCGGAGAAAAGGGTATAATGCCCCAGGATTGGAATATAATAGGTATATGCAGAAATGCGGCCTTAATAGAATATGGTAAAGTTGTGTATCTTATCGAGTTTCCTCTGCTTCTACAGAAGATCAAAGAACTTAATGAAAAAACCGGAGAAAAATTTTCTTAGCGTGCTTTGCTCCATGGATTGTATGGGGCATAGGTATCAACTATATCTGCTCCCTCCTGATAAGGATGAGGTTTTTTAGCGATTTTCATAAAGAAGAGGAGAGTAATCATTACAAGCAGGGAAAGTATTGCAACAATCATTATATTCAAAAGTTTATTATAATTAAAATACATTTGATCCTCCGGATATGTTTCTCAGCAGGCGCCTGTATCGGCAGGCTTAAGCTGTACACCGCTGTGGGGGTTTTCAGGGGGTTACTCTCCCTTGAGCCCTGTTAAATATAGTAGCTGAACATCTGCACATAATTACACAAAAAAAGGGGTAAAATTAGGATTTCTGCATATGCGGAAATGGCAGAAAGAATAATTATGCCCTTTCTTTTAATTGTTAAACATGCACATATGGTAATGTAACAAAAAAAGCTTGCATTGAACAGTTATTTTATAATCTTAATATAATAAAGCAAAGAAAAAATTTAAGGTGTATAAAAAAAAGATGAAAATACTCAGAAATGACCTCTGCTGGTGCGGAAGCGGCAAAAAATATAAGAAATGTCACATGGAGTCAGACGCATTGTCCGAAACTGCTCCTGTAAAAAATATAAAACCTCCAAGAGGGATTAAAATAAAAAATTCCGTTGAGATCGAAGGTATAACAAAATGCTGCAGGCTTACTGCTGATGTACTTGATATGGTAAGTTCGAAAATTAAAGCGGGAATAACTACTGATGAGATAAATACCTGGGTTCACGATTATACAGTGAGCAAAGGCGGAGTTCCGGCCCCGCTGGGTTATAACGGTTTTCCAAAAAGTGTATGTACATCCCTGAACAATGTTATCTGCCATGGGATTCCTGACAGTACAGTTATTAAAAACGGCGATATAATAAATGTAGATGTTACATGTATTTTAAACGGCTACTATGGTGATGCCAGCAGAATGTTTATGATCGGTGATGTTTCTCCTGAGGCTGCGAAACTTGTTGCTGTGTCAAAGGAATGTCTTGATATTGCAATTCAGCAGGTAAGGCCATATAATGATTTCGGGAAAATCGGCGAAGTAATCCAGAAATATGCTGAGAGTAACGGATTTTCGGTTGTCCGTGATTACGGCGGGCATGGGATCGGTATCAAGTTTCATGAAGAGCCGCATGTGCATCATTACAATGTCGGGCACAGAGGCCTGCCGATGTTCCCGGGAATGATTTTTACAATCGAACCTATGATTAATGCAGGGAAGTACCAGACAAAGCTTCTCAAGGATGACTGGACTGCTGTTACCATTGACGGCTCACTTTCCTCACAGTGGGAACATACAGTTTGCGTAACAGAAAGCGGCGTGGAGATACTCACTATCAGTGATAAGAAATAAGTATATTAAAGTATTGAATAAATAATTCTAGTCAGGTATTTTTTTGTTTTTCCCTTCCCTTGGCGGGAGGGGCGACGTGAGGATGAATATAGTTAATTTAATGGATTTGAAATTCCTGTATCAATAGTTCATATAATTTTTTTATTAGTATTAGTGAATTAAAGAACATAAGAAACAATCAATCCTTTATTTATTAACTATGTCACCCTTCCGCGGCCATCTCCCGGCAGGTATGGATGCCCTGGTACCGCGATTGCATGGATATAAAGGCGCGGAATCATGGAGGAAACTGTATGCATAAATTTCACCTGACTTCAGTAAATGATTAAGTGCATGATGGACTGTTGCGTTTTACTATCAAGGCCGTTTTAACCGTTTAAAAATTAATGGGGAAAATATGAATGAATTTATAAAAACAGATCATGAGAAAATTGAAGACAATCCATTTAAGCTGATCGGCAGAGACTGGATGCTGATAACAGCCGGAACAAAAGAGGACTTCAATACAATGACGGCATCGTGGGGCGGTTTCGGATTTTTATGGAATAAACCAATCTGTCATATTTACATAAGGCCTCAGAGGTTTACATACAATTTTATAGAGAAGTATGATTGTTTTACTCTTTCATTTTTTGAGGAGAAGTACAGGGAAGCCCTTAAAATATGCGGCTCGAAATCGGGCAGGGATATTGATAAAGTTAAGGAGGCCGGCCTTACACCTCTCGAGACCGAAGATGAAAATGTGTATTTCGGTGAGGCAAGGCTTGTTATCGAGTGCAGAAAAATATATCACCAGGATATCAATCCGGAATTTTTCCTTGATGATTCAATAAAATCGAATTATCCGAATAAAGACTATCACAGAATGTACATTGGTGAAGTAATCAATACATTAAGAAAAGAGAAGGTTTAAGAAAATATGAGAGGTTCAACTTTCGACAACTCCGGCAGCTGGGTAATGAAAATTATTTTTGCAAATATAATAATATACCTGCTTCAAAGTATATACTCACCTATGATGATTTATTATTTTGGTCTTACACCTGCTCTTGTTATTACAAAATACTATGCGTGGCAGTTAGGGACATACATGTTTCTTCATGGAAATTTTTTCCATATTTTCTTAAACATGTATGCGCTGATGCTTTTCGGTATTCCTGTTGAACAGCTGTGGGGAACAAAGAAATTTGTTATTTATTATTTCTTTACAGGTATAGGCGCGGGGATTACCATATTAATTATTAATCTTTTTATGGGCGGATCCGGAGCGTTTGTTCCGACAATCGGGGCCTCAGGCGCTGTATTTGGACTTCTATTGGCATTTGGAATTCTTTTTCCCGATGTTGAGCTTTTAATATTTTTCTTTATTCCAATGAAAGCAAAATTTCTTGTGATTCTATATGGCGGAATTGAATTTATGTCTCTGCTATCATCCGGTACAAATAGCAGTGTGTCTCATGTAGGGCATCTGGGAGGGATATTATTCGGATTAATATTTTTTCTTATTACAAGAAGAAAAGGGATACAATTTACAGCGAAAAAGTTAAAAGCAAAGATGGGGAAAGAGGTTAAAGAGAGAGAAAAAGTTATAAAGCTGGAGAATGAACTTTCAGTGGAGAAATTATCCGGCATACTTGAAAAACTTAAAAGCGGCGGTGCTGAGGCAATCACAGATGATGAATACCAGTTTATCAAACTTGCAGATATACTTTATATTGATAATGATGAAATCTGTGTTCAGGAAGACTTTAATCCGGAAGACGGGCACTGTAAAAAATGTGATACAATGGAAGCCTGCCTTATGCGGGAGATAAAAAAATATTTATGATAAAAGTAAAAGTCCAGCTGCTGGAAGGAGCTTCCCTTCCGGAATATCAGAGTAAGGGTTCTGCCGGTGCTGATCTTTGCGCTATGGTTGATCATCCCATCGAACTCCCACCCGGAAAAACAAAGCTGATACCCACGGGAATTTTTATTGAGATCCCTGACGGTTATGAAGCACAGATACGCCCGAGGAGCGGACTTGCACTTAAGCACGGGATAACTTTTTTAAACTCACCGGGAACAATAGATTCAGATTACAGGGGCGAGATTAAAATTATCATGACGAATTTCGGTGAAGAAATTTTTACAATAGAAAATGGCATGAGAATCGGGCAGATTGTTTTTGCACGTGTTTTCAGAGGCGAATTTATAAAAACAAACGAACTAAATAAAACAGAAAGAGACGAAGGAGGTTTCGGACATTCCGGAATATGAAGGAAAACAATACAAAGGACGTAAATAAGGTAAACATTATACCGCTTGGCGGTCTCGGGGCTATCGGTAAAAACATTACGCTTTTTTCACAAAATGATGAGATAATAATAGTTGATTGCGGAATAATGTTCCCGAGGGACGAAATGCCGGGAATCGACTATATTATTCCTGACTTTACTTATATCAAACACAACAAATCTAAAGTAAAAGCGATAGTTGTAACTCACGGGCATGAAGACCATATCGGCGCGATAGCATTCTTGCTCCAGGAAGTAAGGGTTCCTATTTATGCCACAAAACTTACAATAGGACTTATACAGAGCAGGCTTGAAGAGAAACCTCTTCCTTATACGCCGCAGTTTATCGAAGTAGTCCCGAGACAGATAGAAAACATCGGAAGTTTTACCATCGAGTTCATCGGAGTTAATCATTCTATAATCGGCAGTGTAGGCCTTGCTATTCAGACTGTTGCCGGTACAATAATTCACACTGGAGATTTCAAGATAGATTTTTCGCCGGTTGAAGGTGAGATGACTGACATCTACAGGTTTGCCCACTACGGGGAGAAAGGTGTTCTTCTTCTCCTGTCGGACAGTACTAACGCGGAAAAAGAAGGGTTTACTAAATCTGAATCAACAATTCTCGACAGGTTTTCCGATATATTTTCAGATTCGAAAGGAAGAATTATTGTTGCTTCATTTGCTTCCAACCTAGAGAGAATTCAGCAGGTGCTTGACACGGCACAGAAGTTCAACAGAAAGGTTGTTATCTCGGGATTATCCATGCAGAAGAATATTGAGATAGCCAACACTCTCGGTTTTCTCGATATAAAAGATGATCTCATAATTAAAATAGAAGACGCAGGGAAATATCCCAATAAAAAACTTGTAGTAATAGGTACAGGAACCCAGGGGGAGCCGATGTCGGCGCTTGCAAGAATGGCCTTCGGGACCCACCGTCACTTTACCGTGGAGAAGGGAGATACTGTAATCATAACAGCTTCGGTAATTCCGGGCAATGAAAGAATGGTAACCAATATTGTAAATTCACTCATGGAGATCGGAGCCGATGTTTATTATGACAAGGGTGAGAATATTCATGTTTCCGGTCATGGCGCTTCGAAAGAATTAAAGATGATGATGGCCATTACAAAACCTAAATTTTTTATGCCGGTACACGGAGAATACAAACAATTAAAAAAACATGCCCAGATCGCGGAATTGCTGAATATAAAAGCATCTCATATTATAATCGCAAAAAACGGAGATGTACTTGAGCTTACTAAAAAAACGTTTAAGAAGGTGAGTAAAATTCCGCTTCTTGAGATGTACGTGGATGGTGCCGAGATCGGAGATATTGCAAGCGATGTAATAAAAGAGCGGCATCTCATGTCTACTGACGGCGTATTCTATGCGTCAATGGTAATCTCACAGGGAATGCTTTTGAGTAAACCTGAAGTTGTTACTAAAGGTTTTATAAGCAGCGAGAACACAAAAATTCACGGGCTGCTTCAGAAGGATATAGAAGAGAAACTGAACAGAATGCTCAGAGAACGGAAAACTGACGTCGAGATTGAAGACTTTCTTAAAAAAAGTCTCAAGAACTATATCTACAAGCTTACAAAAAGAAATCCTATTATCACTGTAAAAGTGATAGAAGTTTAGAATTATTATAAATGCGGTTGCCCTGAAATATTATTTTTATTTCAGGGCAAATGCTTAATTTTCACAATTTTCTTGATATGCCGACAATTTAGTTTGAGTTTGCAATGCTGCGAAGAACAACTGGAAAAATTTAGCTTTGCTGAGTTGAATCCGCATTTCCAGTATTAATTCAATAATTGACCAAACCGCCCGGTCCCCCGAATCCTCCGGAAGGCTAACATCTTCCCGCATCTTGGGAAATTTTAAAACCTTCAACAATGTCTTCATACTTTAGAAGGCCGGGCCGGGGGTTTGGCGGGCTGATTTGTATAAGTTATATTCTGATAGGTAGAAATGAAGTTTAATATATTATTTTCCGATTATTAAGTATTTATACACATTGAAGCTAATAAAATCTCTCCTGAAGACCGAAAATTATATGAGGCAGTTATTTCCTGATTTATTCTGCGGTATTTCTGCAGGAGCGTTTCGGGATCAGAATCTACTCATGAGTATTGTGTTACAGGACAGATAGTTAAGTTTCTGATTTAAGTTTGCAGTTTCAGAAACTTAATAATAGAACTGCGGAGGGAGCAGTGTTTAAGGATAAAAGATATAGAGAGATATCTGGGGTTCTATTATTCCTTGCTGGAATAATTTTTCTGCTTGGTATCGTAAGTTACGTTCAGACAGATTACAGGGTTCTTGTATTTAACAGGCCTGTGTCAAATTTAATAGGGCCGGTTGGCGCTCTGCTCGGTCATATATTCAGATCCGCATTCGGGCTTTCCTCATATCTTTTTATTATGATGCTGTTTCTTTCAGGATGGGCAATTTTTAAAAACGGGGATATCTCTTCAGTTTCGGATAAACTTTTTGCCCTGTTTTTTCTTACAATAAGCTTTTCATCGTTTCTTGCAATCGGGAGCGCGGAGATCTACCAGAACAGCGGCGGATTTATCGGCTTTTATATATATCATTTTTTCAAGTCAACTGCCGGTTTAGTCGGAGCTTATCTTGTTATTGTTATAATGAATCTTGTGGGGCTTATACTTCTCGGTACTGTTTCACTGACTGCATTTTTTGAAAACGGCGGAGTGTCCGGCAGCGGGAAAAAATTAAAAAAAATTTTGGAATGGATCTCTGTAAAAAAATATGATGATCAGATTCCGCTGAATAATATCGGAGAGGACCTGTACTCCGGGAAAAAAGTTCCCTGGGTAACACGCAAAAAAATTATAATCGGAAAGAAAGAAAACGTAAAAGAAGATTCAGTGAAATATCTCGGCATGAATGTGTCAGCTGCGGCCAGTGAGCATATATTTAAAGGAGTAGATGAAAAGATCGGAAGTATACTCCGTGAGAGCGGTATCAGCCATGAGGAGAGGATGCTGAAGGAGGATGAGTTCGGTCTCGACGATGACCCCGATATTAACTACAATTCTGTAGAGGGAGATATACCTGTCGCAGTTAAAAGTGAACCGATAGTGGCGGAAAAATATTATAAAGATGGGAACTTCCATCATTATGATGATGAGTTTATAAAAAAACCTGAAGTTAAAAATAGCCGCAAACAGGCGGGTGAAGAATACTCAGTTAAGAAAAACAGGATTTTTGAAATAGATGAAGATATCCCTGAACCGCTGGAAGAGACTCCTGATGAGCCGGAAATTGAAACCGCAGAGATAAAAAAAAATGAAAAGATTTTTACCGATCCTGACCAGGCCGTTGTAGAGGAACAGGTCTTTAAACATCTGAAGATTAATAAAGAGTATATAATCCCCACATCATTTTTATACAATTCAGAACCTGTGGACACCGAAACCTGGGAGATAGAGATAAAGAAGAACTCGCAGCTCCTTGTCCGTACACTGGCGGACTTCGGAATTGAATCACGTGTCATCAACGTAAACCGCGGACCAGTAATTACATTATATGAAATGCAGATCGCCGCTGGTATTAAAATCACGCGGGTAGTAGGCCTTGCTGATGATATAGCCATGGCGCTTGCGGCGTACAGGGTGAGGATTGTAGCTCCGATTCCCGGAAAATCGGCAATAGGAGTTGAACTCCCGAACAGAAAAAGAGAGATGGTTACTCTCGGTGATATTATAAAATCAAAATCATACCAGGAACAGAAAGGGAGCCTTAAAGTAGCTCTTGGAAAAGATGTCCTCGGATTCCCAGTAATGCTCGACCTGAAAAAGCAGCCGCACATTCTCATTGCCGGGGCAACCGGTGCCGGTAAATCCGTATGTGTAAACTCAATAATAACAAGTATAGTATATAATTATGATCCGAACTACGTAAGATTTATTCTTGTCGATCCGAAGATGGTTGAACTGCAGTTTTATAATGGAACTCCGCATCTCCTTACTCCCGTAATTACAGAACCTCATCTTGCACCTGCAGTTTTGAAGTGGTCGATATTTGAGATGGAGCGGAGATACAGGCTTCTTGCTGCAATGAATACCAGGGATATCCTTTCATATAATGATAAAGTAGCTAAAGAAAGAAAGGGCGGAGAGAAAATTCCATTCATTATAATAATTATTGATGAGCTTGCTGATCTTATGATGGTAGCGTCAAAGGATATTGAGGGATATATTACACGTCTTGCTCAGAAGGCAAGGGCGGTCGGTATACACCTTGTTCTTGCTACACAGAGACCGTCAGTTGATGTTATTACAGGTGTAATCAAGGCAAACTTTCCGGCGCGTATAGCTTTCCAGGTGTCACAGAAAACCGACTCGAGAACAATCATCGATCAGAACGGTGCTGAAAAACTTTTAGGAAAAGGGGATATGCTTTATCAGTCACCGATGAGTTCATATCCTGTAAGGATTCAGGGAGCATTTATCTCTGAAGATGAAATTATGGAGATCGTGACTCACCTGAGGACACTTGGAACGCCTGACTACATAGACTTTGAGGCTTCAATCTTCCAGGATGAGGATGGCGAGATCAACGATGAAAATGATGAACTGTTTGTGGAAGCTCTGAAAATCATTGAGGAGACAAGAAAAGCATCTGCATCGTATCTCCAGAGAAGACTGAGTATTGGATATAACCGTGCTGCGCGCATGATCGAGAAGATGGAGGAGCTTGGTTATATCGGCCCGCAGCAGGGAAGCAAACCGCGGGATATCTTTATCTGATTTCATTCAGTTTAATGAATGATAAATTGTTTAAGTGAAGGATGATACTGCAACAGCCAACTGATTAATTTATTGTGCCTTTTAGCATGCTTATTGCGTTTTCCTTTATAATTAAAATAAGGCAGGAAATATGGAACTGACAGAAAAGCAGATGATAGAAATCTCACAGTATTCCTTTACACGTATGGACGGTGCGTGGTTTATGGCACTTGCTAAAAAGTTCGGAATACAGACTGCATGGGAGATGGATGTTGAAGCGTGGAAACAGTTCTCTTATGTTTTCGGTAAAAATCTCAGGAAAAACTATATCCAGATTCCGGTATGGCCAGAGAGCTTTATCGATGCCATAGATATTTTCAGCAAAGTGCTGAAAATAGAAGGAAGGCAGGTTTCAATGGATGGGGATCGTATTACAGTTCGAGTTACGGACTGTGAGACACAAAAAGCCATTGCAAAAGCGGGTGTGGCTGACTGCGGGATTGTAACGGTCCATACATACGAAGGTATAAGCAGGGGACTTTTCGGTACTGAACTGAATATTAATGTAATGCATACAAAGAATTTAAATCACGGTGAGGAGTGTTGTGAAGTGATTGTTGTAAAGAAGTAACAGGAGAAAATTTCAGGTAATTTTGTATAATATTGGCTGGAGTGCAATATATCCCGTTTAACTCAGAGTGTTGAGCCTTGGCACTCTGAGTTAAACAATAGTTTTATAAAAAAATTTAGATTTATATAAGAGAACTACCTGCCGGTGAATTCAGGTTTTCTTTTCTTGAATACTGCATCGGCACCTTCAGCAAAATCCGCACTGGCTCCCCCTGCCATGATACTCTGTCTTTCATTTTCCATCTGGCATTCAAGTTCACGGAGCAATGATCTGTTTATCAGCTGTTTACCCCGGGCAAATGCCATGGTTGGCCCCGCTGCAAGTTTCATCGCCAGCTTCTCAGTTTCTTCAAGAAATGATTCCGCAGTAACAACCATAGATACCATGCCAAGCCTTAATGCTTCTTCGGCTTTTACAGGTGTGTCGAGAAGCAGCATCTCCATTGCTTTTGAAAGCCCGATAATCCGGGGTACTGTAAGAGACCATGCACCATCCGGACTTAGTCCCACAGATGTATATGACTGTACAAAAGATGCCCTGTCCGAAGCAATTCGGAGATCACATGCCATTGCAACACTCATCCCTACACCCATTGCCGGCCCATTTACTGCGGCGATTACAGGCTTTGGCAGCGAACGTATGGCGCTTATGACAACGGCGAGTTTTTTAGGAACCTGCTGAAGCCACTTCGGTGCTCCCATTTCAAGCATTCCCTGCAGATCGCCACCTGCACAGAAAGCCTTGCCGCTTCCGGTCAAAACCACCGCGCGTATGCTTTCATCAAAGCAATCCTCGAACGCCTCTTCAAGACACGTGGTAAGGTTTTCGCTCAGGGCATTTAGTGTTTTCGGTGAATTCATCGTTATTGTACAAATGCCGTCTTTTTTTATCCATGATGCCTGTTTCTCTTCCATCTTCTCCCCCAGGAAAAATTTAATTTAAGAGTGGCGTGGTGAATACATTTTGTCAAGAATGATACTGAATCGTTCTACATATAAACAGCAGCATGGCCAGTTAACCTAAGAGTGTTGATTTTAAATTATCTGAGGTTTAATAAATTTTTTATATGGGTATAAATATTTTTATCATAACAAATGATGTGTTGAAATTACGAAAGGGATGGCAGATTTAAATGTTATGAAGTTTGTTATAATGTATGCAATTGAATTATAGCAACATACAATATATACTTTCCCGAAGTGTCGTTATAGTTATTATAAATTCACCTTGCAATTTCAATCGCGATTTGATAATTCAATTATTAATCCGGCATCCTTAATCAGGAGATTTACATGAGAACTAACAGAAATTTTCTTACAACAATAAAAGTCTTAACCATCATTGCCGCGCTGGTATTTCAAGCGCAGTGCGGGAAAAAAGAAACAATCAAAAACGGGATTAAGGCAAATATTCTTTTTTCAATCGGGAGTGTGGAGGTCCAACGAGAAGGGATCAACGTTACCAATCTCAATCCTGGTGATATCATTAAGGAAGGAGATATAATAATGACCGGTGATAAATCGCAAGTAACGATTCAGGTTGGTGATAGAGGATGCGTCAGGATTGTACAAAATACTGAAGTTAAAATTAGTAAACTGTTTCTGAACAATGCGACAGACATATTTTTACATAATGGGGAGATCATCTCAAATATTTCCCGACTCCGAAAAGATGAAAATTATACTATAACAACTAAAACAATAAAAGCAGCTATTCGTGGAACGGCATTCAGCGTCAGCATATTTAAAGATGAAGAACATGTTGCTGTTTTAAAAGGGAAAGTTGCGGTCACAATAAATGAAAATATATCAAAAGGCCCGATAAAAGAAACCAATGTTAAAGATGGAGAAATGGCTGCTGTACAAACGGCAGATACTAAAACTAATTTGAAAGAAGTTAAAATTCAGATCATGCCCATCGATAAAACCATGTCGATCGTAATAGAAAAAGTAGCGATGATAGAAATTGTGCCTGATATAGAAAATGTAAAAATTGAGGAATTAAACAAAAGACAGCAGGAAATGATTAAAAAAGAAGAAGAACTTGATAGGAATTCCGGCACAGAGAAATTAGAAACCGGAACTACATCAAAAATAAAGGCAGCCGGAATAGAAAAACTGATTAAACAGAAAACGAGAACACTTGATGAAATTAAAAAAGTAACTGGAAGGATAGATGAGATAACCCTTAACTCGGGAGAGATTATAAAAGGCGCGATTATCAGCAGAGGTAAGATATATTCTGTACTTACAACTAATGGAGTAATAAATGTGTCTAAAGAAGATATACGTACGTTAAGCGTTATAAAATAGAATGAATGAAAAATCTTATTTTTGTAAATATATTGAACTCCGGAATTATCTATAATTCAGGTGATAAATGTTAAAGAATTTTAAAAAATATACAGCCTGGTTGCCGTTTGGAGATTTCTAAATGATAATAATGCTGCAACTCCAAACGGTGGGAATTTATTAATTATTGATAAACTGTTTATCTTGAAAATATATTGACTTTTTGATTTATTATATCTATAAAAATAATAATTATTTTTTATATTATTACTATAAGTGAGGATTTAATGAAAAAAAGCATTATAACAACCGTTGTATTATCAGCATTGATCTCTCTTCTTTCAGCATGTGCTTCAACACCTGTTACGTCATTTTCCGGGGATCCAAGGGATGCCAAAGACATAGCATCATTGACGTTTAACCAGGGGGCTTTTTTAAAACTTGGATTATTTAAGGTTGATGGGAAAGTATCGGATAGTGCAAATCTTCTGTATAATTCAGGTAGATCACTTGATATAGACCTGCAGCTTCTACCCGGAAAACATGAACTGGAAATATGTCTTGGCCGGATACATGAAGTTAAAATACTTACATATGACTTCAAAGCAGGCAGTAGATACGAATTATTATTTGACGATAAGCAACTTTCATTAGTTGAAAACATAAACGGGAAACAGGTACCCGTGGTTTTTCAACTGCGGGATCTCCCGGAATATAAAGAACCTGGCGAAAAAGAACCTCACGCAATAATCCTGGAAGAAGGGATTACAAATGCTTTTGGAGCTATGTTCCCGGGATTGGCCGATGCAGCCAAGGGAGGAATTGCAGTTCTTTACAGAATTGACGGTGTTCGTGGTAATAAATGGGATTTTCTAAATGTTAAATTCGGGGAGTCCGGTTTAAGCGAAACATTCAGCGTTCGTTTAAAACCTGGGATACATACTCTTGAGTTATATTTTCATATTGGTAATAAATACACAAAGGTGCAGTCTGTACAATTTAATTTTGAAGCAGGTAAAAAGTATACACCTTATCTTGAAGAATTAAAGAATATGAAAGATCTGGGACTTTGCAAAATTGTTGAGGTTAAATAATTATTCTCTTCAACCATTTTTCAGTATATATAATTTTCAGGATTAACCGTAAATTTAAATAACAAAAAGCCTCTTCAATTGTGAGGGGCTTTTTGTTAAAAAGCTCATCCTTTGTTACTTCATTATGGCATGCAGGTATTCATCGGAGTAGAATATCTATCTCATTTTCCCATATACATGCCATTTTCAAAGCGGCCTTCCTGGTATACTTTTCCATCAGGCTCATACAAAATTCCTTTGCCATGGAACTGGCCGTCTTTAAACTCACCGACATATTTATATCCGTAGCTGGTCGTATATGTCCCTTTGCCGTTTAACTGGTTATTCTTAAACTCTCCCTCAAGGACGATACTGTAGCTGTTGGAATGTTCGGTTGCGGATATTGTCATTTTACCTGTTCCGGTTTTAACTCCTTTCTTCCATTGCCCTTCATAAACATAGCCTTTTTTGTCATTCGTTTCATATCTTCCGAATCCGTCATAATATCCGTTTTTAAATTCACCAGTATATACCGCTCCATATATAGCGCCGCCGGAAGTGATAAGAATTCCTTTGCCGTTTCTCATCCCGTCTTTAAATTCACCGGTATACTTACTTCCGTTTCTCCAAGTGAATTCCCCTTTCCCGTTCATCAGGTTACCCTTGTAATCTCCGATATATTTATTACCGTTCGGGAAAAGGAATGTATTATCTCCGCGCTTTATACCCTTCATGATTCTGTAAACAGTTAAGTCTTTACTGACCTGGAAGACGAGAAATCTTGTGCCGCCAATCATTTTACAACGGGATACATTCACCGTAGAGGAAACAACCTTCAGTGCACACATGGTGCCGTTAACCTCAACAAATAGCCTGTCTCCGATTTTTAATTCTCCGGCATCTGCAATGGTAACTTCAAAGTCTGACGGTTTAACATCAACAATCTTACTCACGGCAACTTTTTCATTATCCCCTGCTTCCGGGAGCCGTATCTGTCCAGTGAAGAGATGTTCAGCAAAAAATCCCTTTTCAACTGAACCGTCAGCGTAGGTATATTTACCTTTTCCATAAGGGACATTGTCGAAAAACTCACCCTCGTATTCATCTCCGTCAGAATAAAAAAGAATGCCAAGACCTTCTCTGCTGTCATCTTTCCAGTGTCCTGTGTAGATGTCTCCGTTTGTATACTTTGTTGTTCCAGCACCGTTCATTTTTTCATTTTTGAAATCGCCTGTATAAGTATCTCCGCTTAGAAATA
>Ga0116170_10001818_pt1 | contig 21133 bp, 25 predicted proteins | sample AD_JPNHW1_MetaG_FD_89797 | JGI IMG/M metagenome (GOLD analysis project Ga0116170, IMG submission 89797) | Active sludge microbial communities of municipal wastewater-treating anaerobic digesters from Japan - AD_JPNHW1_MetaG | ecosystem: Engineered > Bioreactor > Anaerobic > Digestate | place...
CTTAAGATTTGCTAATGAGGAAGTTATAGATTATACTGCTAAAGTAACTAGAACGATTAGTGATTATCTGATTTTTATTAAGTGAAAACCTCTATACTACAGTTTGTTACTTGTTTCTCATGGAGGAATAGCCTCATCCCCGGCCCTTCTCCGGGGGAGAAGGGTGTAGGATAGTGATTTGCGAAGATTTTAACTTTTTAAGGAAACGTTGTTAGTATTTGCTGCCTAAAAGTCCCCGGGTTGGGAGATTAGGGGGAAGTGAAGCCCTCATTAGTTTTGCGGCTACGAATGGATCACCCGCAACTTCTTCCATTTACCGCTCTGGAAACGGAATATAAGCACCGTACAGAAGACAAGGAAGAACAAAATAAGCAGGAACCAGCTAAATGGCACCGACAGATTCAGTACATTGAGCGCAATGTACAAAACCGGGACAAACGACCAGTGCGCGCAAACCGATGCAATCATGGTAAAATAAGTATCGCCGGCACCACGCAAAGCGCCTACTAGTGCAACCAAAACAGCTTCAACCAGCACATACAGCGAGGCAATCCGAATCATAGCCACTGCAATAGGTACAGCTTCGTCGAAAACGCTTGATGGTGTTTCGGGATGGAATACACGTACCAATGTTTCGGGAATGAATACGAACAGCGCCAAAATAACCACTGAATAAAAGATGCCGGTTTTTACTGCCGAGATGGCCGAGCGGTGCGCCAGTTCTGGTTTCTCGGCTCCCATGTATCGCCCCGTAAGGCTGGTTACAGCAATTTCGATACCTAGCAAGGGAATGAACGACACCAAATCCCAGTTGAACATGATGGTTGATGCTGTTGCAGCCACCTCGCCCTGCGAATGAAACAAGGCAACCATCGTTGAAAACGCTGTAAAGTTCAGGAACATTTCCAAACCGGCAGGCGACCCGTAGTACAACAGCTTTTTCATGATCGGCCAATTGAAATGGAACGATTTCAGAACAGCAAACTCCGTTCGGTTGGTGTGGTTCAGGTAGGCTACAAACAGGATTACCATCGCACAGAATGCCCCGATGACTGTTGCCAATGCGGCTCCTTTCACGTGCATTGCCGGAAATCCAAATTTCCCGAATACGAGAATATAATCGAGAATTACATTTACTACCATAGCCACAATAGTTGCTACCATCACGATCTTGGTTTTGCCAATTCCGGAGAAATAGCAGCCCAGCGTGTAGCGCATCATTGAGAATAGTCCGCCCCACGCCAGAATATTGAGGTACTCAACCTGGTAACCAATTTGCGATTGCGGAATGTTCATGAAATGGAAGAAATGGATGGTCAATGGTTTCAGGAGCAAAATAACCGGCCACGCCAAAATGGTGACGATAATTGCCTGAAATGCAGCGATTGTAGCTTTCGGTTTTTCGCCAGCGCCAAAGTATTGCGCTACCAGCGCTGTTGAATACCCGGTGAGGCCAACAAAAAAGAACATGAGCATTTGCATGGTTACCCCGCCACCCAATGCAGCGTTCATCTGTTCGGGGCCAACGCGTGCCAGAAACAGGCGGTCGGTGAGGGTCATTATGCCGTCGCAGGCGGTAGAAATGATCATGGGAACTGCCAGTATCAGCAGTTCTTTTATGCCACCCGGATTGTGGTAATCTTTAAAGTATTTTTTCAGAAAAGTCATAAGTGTCAATTGACAATAGGTTATAAGTAACGAACCTGAATAAAATCAGATTGAAAACATAACTATCTCAATCATCGGCCCGAATGTTCTCTGCAGAGAACAAACACCTGATACGTTGATGAATGGATTTTTCCTTCAAGCCGACAGCCAATCAGTTAAAGGATGAAAAACTCAAAAGGTTTAAAACACACACGTAAACCTTTACGAAATGAAATGTGCAATCAGAAAATTAAATCCTGACGAGAAACGCTCTACAAACTATTGTCAGTGCGTTGAAAAAAGGAATAATTGGTGAACATGATTGGTATTGTTTTAATTGTTTTGGCTTGTTTCTGTTGTTTCGTACAAAAATAGGATTTATTGTTTATTCTGCGTTGTCCAACCGGTTGAATAGGCAATTTTTTGTAGTGAATGACCGAATTTGTTTGTTTGATGTTTTGGTGAGTAAAATCTTTGTTCTGTTTTTCGAATTTTGTCAATTCTAATAACAATAAGCAGACCTCAACTTGTTTTATAGGCCAACTTGCAGCCTTTTTCGAGGCAGTTGCAGATTTTATTTTCCGGTTTCAACTGGCGGAGCAACTTTTGCAGCCATAAAAAAGCCTCAAAGTCAATGAAAACAGAAAACAGAAACAAACTGATCAGAACAGGCGGAGTATTTTCCTCCCTTTTTCTGATACTGCACATCGGCTTCTATTGGATTTTCCAGTGGGAGCAAACGCTTCAGGTAATGAACCGAACCGACAAACCCATTTTGCTAACGTTGAATTTGGTGGGAATTTTATTCCTGATCTACGCAACTAGCGTATCATTTTTGTTAACTAAACAGTTGCCTCAATCTTCCGCCGGACGAAGTATCCTACTCTTTTTTGCTTCTTTTTACCTGCTTCGCATCGCAGCCGAATTTATCTATTTCGGTTTTGTGGTGCCCGATTCCATCATTGCTATACCACTTTGTCTTATTCCAGCGGTTTGTTACGCGCTGGCAGCTCTGCCTTTAACAACTAAAAATGAGACGATATGAAACATATTTTAAGTAAGATCACCAATGGTATATTGCTAATCATCATTGGCTTATTGCACACCAAACTCGTGATTTCGGCAGATGGGTGTGGCGCACAATTCTCGAATTTCGCCAAAACAAATTTTTTCAGAATTTGTGGTGGACTGAACGAACTTCCTGCCGCAGTGGGCAAAACCAATTTCGAAGCTTTTGCAGCTTTCTGGTTTTTCTACTTCGGAATTTTGATTATTCCACTCGGACTGTTGGTTCATGCTATCGAAAAGAAATACAGGGTGTTGCCCCACAGTTTTACCATATCCTATTTAATCGTGGTAATGGTTGGCGCTTACATGATCCCTGCTTCGGGAATGACTTACATTATGCTGCCGCACGCTGTTTATATGCTGGTGAGTAACTATTTGAAATGCAGAAGAATCAAATAAGTGATTGGTATTCAGAAAGTAAAACCCAAAATAAGAGGTATATGAAAATCACAAACGGAAAGATCATCATCCTTATCGGTGTTATTCATACGTTGTTGACACCAGTTGTTTATTTCAACCAGTTTAGCCTTTTTGCCCGCCATCTTTTTTTCAGAATAAACGATGGATTCATGGAACCCTCCATCAATTACGAGACTTTCGCTGCATTCTGGTGCCTGTACTTTGGGCTAACTCTCTTTCCGCTAGGGGTTCTCCTGGACTCAACCGAAAAGAGGAAAATGCCAATTCCTAAATCTTTTATCATGGTGTATGCAGGCTTGATATTAGTCGGTGTTTACATGATACCTTTTGGCGGGATGACAGTTTTTATGTTGCCTCATCTTGTTTATATGACTGCATCTAATTGGCAAAATGGAACAGCTATATCTCATAATAACAACACTTTAACGCCTAGAAATGAACAAAGTCTTTAAGCTCAAAACCTATCCTGAATGCACACAAATTTATTCCGACATGGATCGCGTGGATTATTTCGATTCGTACATGATCGTCAAAAACACGCCCGGTTCGGTGAGCGAAATCACCCAAAAACTGCTGAAATCGCCTGGTTGGGTCAATGCGCTGGGCAAACTAAGGGACATATTGGTGAAGCCGTTTGGGTTAAAAACAGAAAACGATATAAAAACAGAACAGGCCGGAAACCACGAATTCGACTTTGCCCCGGTTATATACCGAAGCAATGAAGAAATTGTAATGGGAATGAACGACAAGCACCTCTATTTCAGATTGTCGGTTCTGAAAATTGTACATCAGAGCGGTTCGCAAGTCTTTCTCACTACCATCGTTCGCTTCAACAATGTGGGCGGACGAATCTACTTCGCCCTGATCCGCCTGTTTCACGGACTGATTGTTCGCACCATGCTGAGAAGGCTTTAAAACGTATTAAATTTTGTTTAGTTCAGCTTTTCATCCAGACTCACCCCCAGTCCTCGCGAAGCTCGGACTTCCCCCTCTCTTTTCAAAAGAGAGGGGAAAGCCCCGATCCGGGGAGAGGGGGTGAGTACTTTCCCTTAACTAAACGACATAAAATCGTCAATCATAAAATCGTAAATAACTCATTATGTCATCACAATTGATCAAATTATCGCGCATTGCTGGGTGGATTGCCTTTTCGCTTGGTTCGATCCATACCGCAAATACCTTTTTTGTTATTCGCGACATTGCCGTTTTCGATGCAATGTGGCAAGGAATTATTCTTTTTATGTATGTTGGCGCAGGTCTGGGCTGCCTTCTTTCTGGTGGCGGAATGTTATTGTCAACAGCAGTTTCCATTCAAAAAACAAAGGTGGCACACCATGTCTATTTTATTTCTGCTACTTTTATGCTGTTATTGGGAATTGGCGCACCTATAGCCATGAGCGACAACCCGTTTGGGTATATTTCGCTGGCTGTCGGCGTTTTTTCGGTGGCAGTTGGCGTTTTGCGCTATCGCCAGTCAATGAGTTAAACTAAAACGCGAATTCATGAACCGGATTATCAAAGTCATATTGCACCTGTTTTACTGGATGGTTTTCAGCCTGTTTTCGGGACTGGTAAGCTTCCGGCTGGCACAGGGTACTGATTTTCTGGTTGGGAACATGGACGTTTTTCTTTTCAATGCGCTGTGGGCTGTCATTCAGTTTTACTTGTTCTATTTTTTATTTTACCGGTTCATCGAACAGCAAAAATACATTCGGTACTTTGCTTATTCGGTAGCGGTTTCCATTGGGTTGTCGTTGGTTCTGTTTTTCGTTTTCGGCCTTTTGTTTGGCTTCACCGAAGTACACGAAATGGGCAGTATCATTCCGCCGATGGTTGGTACTTTTATCATTGGGCAAACCGGCAGCCTTTTGCGCGGTTTCATTGGTTGGTTCGACGATTTGCAGCGAAAGCAGGAGATGGAGAAAATGCTGATCCGAAACGAGTTGGATGTGCTGAATGCCCAGCTCAACCCGCATTTCCTGTTCAACACGCTGAATAACATCGACTCGCTGATTTTCCGTCAGCCACAAAAAGCGTCGGAATCGTTGATTACCTTGTCGGAAATAATGCGCTACATGCTTTACGATGCCCGTGAACCCAAAGTGCTTCTATCGCGTGAAGTAGAACATTACCAGCGGATTATCCGGTTGCAGTCGTTGCGGTTTGGCAGTCCCCAAGCTATCCGCTTCGACAAACCTGACGTCTTTCCTGAAATTCAGGTAGCGCCTTTGCTGTTTTTGCCATTCATCGAAAATGCCTTTAAATATGCCGTTAAGTCTGATGGTTTGCCTATGATTGAATTCAGGCTGACAATTTCTGAAGGGGAGATTTGCTGGACGGGCCGAAACCAATTTCAGGCCGAAGCCAATGACCAAACAGCGCGGCGTGGCGGAATTGGTTTATCGAACCTGAAGCGGCGGTTGGAGTTGTTGTACCCCGAAAAATATTCGCTCGAAACCAGCGTGAGTGGGAGCGTATTTTTTGCTGAATTAAAACTAAAGCCATGACATATCGCTGTATTACCATTGACGACGAACCGCTGGCGCTCGATAAAATAAACGGGTTTGTTGAGCAATTGCCTCAACTGAAACGAGAAGCCAGCTTCGACAATGCCCGCGACGCACTGAATTTTCTTGCCAGTCATCCTGTTGACATTCTTTTTCTCGACATTCAGATGGATCGCTTGACGGGACTTGACCTGCTGGCCGCGTTGCCCGAAAAACCACAGGTAATTCTCACCACGGCCTACAGCGAATATGCCCTGAAAGGCTACGAACTGGAAGTGACCGACTATATCCTGAAACCCTATTCGTTCGAGCGGTTTGCAAGGGCTGCCAATCTGGCCATAAAACGGATTGACGAAAAAAATGAAATACCTGCTGCTAACTTTATTTTTGTAAAAACCGATTACCGGTTGGTAAAAATCAAGCTCGACGATATTCTGTATATCGAGGGAATGCGTGACTTTCGGTGCATTGTCACCACTTCTGGCAAAATATTGACTCAGCAAACCTTTGGCTCTTTTGAAGAACAATTACCAGTCACGGCCTTTGTCAGAATACACAAGTCGTACATGGTGTCCATTGCCAAAATTGAGTCCATCGAAAAACACCGGATAAAGATCGGCAAGGAATTGCTGCCTGTGAGCGAGAGCTACCGTGACAGTTTTTACAAGGTGATTGGCGGGTATTCTGGATAAGAGAATCCGTAAGTCGCTGTCATTCATTTTATTTAAAGTGATAGCTTACATCCACTTTATAAGCGCTTCTTTTCGATACGGTAATTTCGAGTAATCATATTTCGGATAGCCTACCATTAGTGCCGACCGTACAGCATGCGATTCGTCCAACCCTACAATTTGCTTTACTTCAGGCGAATAACCCAGGGCAATCATTACAAAACCTGCCCAGCAACCGCCCAGCCCGTAAGAAGGTAATAATAATTCGAGATGTGATGTAGCAATTACCGAGTCGAGGATACCGCCAGTATACGCTGCATCGGTGTAGCCGATTACCAGCACAGGGGCTTCACGGCAAATCACATCATCGTCTTGCTGGTACGAATTGATCAACTTTTCGAAGCCAAGGTACAATGCAAGATCGGCTTTGGCATCCACCATGCCTTTCATCCAGTTGATTACCGCATCGCTTAACCGGCGAATGGCACTTTTCTCGCAAATCACTACCCACTTGTTTTGCTGCTGATTGATTCCGGTTGGCGAATAACTCACCGTTTCGAACAATTTTTCAAGCATGGTTTTATCCACACTTTTGGGCAGGTACTTGCGGATCGAACGGCGGCTGCTAAAATATTCCGAGAGGTTTTCAGGGTTGATCTCCTGCAACTTTTCTTTCTGAATCATCCGCAATCCGGGCAAGGCATTGTGTTTCAAAGCACCCGTTGTGCAAACGGCCTCGCAATGCCCGCACTGAACGCAACGGGCTTCGTTGTCGTCGGTTATAACTGGAAAGCCGTCGTTTCCTGTCGAGATAAGCCCCATCGGACAAACTTCGGCACATATACCGCATTGCTGGCAAATGGCTGTATTGATAGTTAATGTGTTCATATTAAATGCTTTGGTTATTCAAAAAGGCTTGTAATTTCTCAAAGTACTGTCCTACATGCACTCCATCGACAAAAGCGTGGTGAACCTGAACCGAAAAAGGCAGGAGTGTTTTCCCATCCTGTTCGAAATACTTTCCCCACGAAATGCGTGGCACCGAGTCGTTACGGTTGATGGTGATGGTATGCGACAGGTGTGTGAACGAAATCCAGGGAATGCAGGTAAGGTACACGAAATCGTCGCGCCCGATGAGCGGAGCATAATCGAAATAGACATTCTGATTGTCAGTTAGTTGTTTTGCCTTATTTGCAAAGCCGAACAAGTCACTTTCCATGTCGAGGGTAACGAACTTAAACAGGTCGTCGTTATTGTCGGCAGGCATTGCGGTAAACGATGGATGGAGCTTGTCGTGCAAAACCACCTGTTTCCCTTCCCTCACGCGGTAACGAAAGTTCTCCACTTCGTCGGTTGCCCGCATAACGGCGTAAATCATAGCGTAATAGAACGGCAACCCGTTTTGCCGTACGAACCGGAGAAACTGGGTAATGTCGATATTGGCACAAATATTATACTGCGGATAATCCATCCGGTAGAAGAACTCGAAATGTTCTTTTCGTTTCCAGTTCTCAATATCAATGATTTGCATAAGTATTTAGTTGTTTGTTGTTTTTGTATCCGGGATAACCGTAATCATAATTTCCAGTTCTCACTGGCCAAAACAACCGAGGTTTCTACCTGTCGTTCGGGTATCGACCAATAAATCCGGAGCAACCGTTTTTTTTCATCGACTGTAACCTGGCGAAATCCATGTTTTTTGTAAAAGTCAACCGCCCAAAAAGCGTCGGCCCAAGTGCCAATAAGGATAGGCGTTTTTGCCATGACAATCAGGTGTTGCAGGAGTTTCCCGCCAATTCCTTGTTGCCGCGACTTTGTGCGAACATAGGCATGGCGGATAAGTGTTACATCACTTTTATCCTGAATTCCCATAACACCCAGTATTTCATTGTCATCTATATACTTCCAGAACTCAACGCCTTCGGCGATTTGAGTTCTCAACTCTTCGGCAGGCATATAAGGTTCTTTCCACCGGTCGGGCGGAATGATGCCTTTGTAAGCTATTGCCGCATCGTTTATGATTTCGAGAATGATGTCAAAATCGGTTTCAATAGTGCATTTGGTTATCATTTGAATGTTCTTTAATGTAATTCACTATTAGTCAATATTTTATTCCCTTCCGTAAAACTTCAGGTATGCTTTGATGTTTGTCTTTAGATATTCCACATTATGATGCCCCTTGAACAGATGGTTTTGAACAGATATTCCTTTCTCTTTCAATATCTTATTCAAAATGGAACACCCTTCATAAAATCGGCCTTCGTCTTTATCTCCGGCATCCAGATATACCTGAAAATCAGATCGAATATCTTCGCTTCCCGCAATATGCACCGGATCATATTTTTCCCAGTCTTCTTTACTCTTGAAGTGTGGTTTGTCTTCCTCTTCAAGCGTTAACTCGATGGCGGGCATGTGCCCTCCCACTTTGCAAAACAGTTCCTGATGGCGAAATGCATTGTGAAGCGCGGCATAACCTCCGGCTGAAGCGCCGCCAATATATCGCCCTTTTCTGTCCTGAATCGTGTGGTAGGATTGGTCAATAAAAGGAACAAGCTCTTTGATCAGGTAATCTTCGTACATTCCTACGTTGTAAATACGATTTTCTGAATTTAAGATTTCGCTGCATTCTTTGGACGAGTTTAAACCTCGGCTATTTTCGATGCGAGGACAAACAATCATCATCGGTTTTATTTCTCCCGAACTGATCAATTGATCTGCTTTTTCGCTTATTCCGGCTTCAAACAGAATGTCCTCGTCGCCGCTTCTTCCGTGCAAAAAATACAATACCGGAAGGGGTTGTTGAATGTCTATGTTTTCGGGCAGGAAAATGGTCATTGCCATTTCTTTTCCCAGTAAATTACTATAAAAATTTTGGTTTATCGTTTTCGATTTGCTCATTTTCAATACATTAACTATTTGTCGATCAAATCCACCGTTATCACCCTAAAAGTATTCTGGTTGACGGTTATCCTGATATTTTGCTCACGATTGGTAATATATACGTTCTTGCCTTTTCGTTCGAAAAGCTCTTTCTTGGTTTCAGTTATGACCTTGAAAATCAGTTCTTCAATTTCTCCATCCGACAACTGGCAATGCAGCTTTTTATTGATCCGCCCGTAAACCAACCTGGTGTAACAGAGCTTTTGGAGAATTTCGGTTTTACTGATGCCCATTTTATTCTTTTAACTTCATGATTTCCGGCAATTTCTGTCTGATTTCCTCTTCGTCCCAATCCCACCATTTCAGTTCAAGCAACTCGGCAATCTTGCTGTCGGTAAACCGTTTGCGGATTAATTTGGCTGGTACTCCGCCTACAATGGAATAGGGCTCGACATCTTTGGTAACTACTGCCCGCGAACCGATAATGGCACCATCGCCAATGGTAACACCTGCCATGATAACTGCCTCGAAACCAATCCACACTTCGTTGCCTACGATGATGTCGCCTTTGTTGTCCCACGCATCGGTAACCGGAACCTGCAAATCCCATTCGTTGGCCATAACCGGAAACGGATAGGTTGACAACGAGTTAAGCGTATGGTTAGCCCCGTTGAACAAAAACTTCGCGCCACAGGCAATGGAACAAAATTTCCCGATTTTCAGATGGTCATTGTTCACGTAGGGATAATGGTACTGCACGCATTTCTTCTCGAAATCAGCCGGATCGTCCACAAAATCGTGGTAAAACGAATAATCGCCCACTTCGATAAACGGACTTTTTACGCAATTTTTCAGGTAAACGATTGTCTTGTCGTCTTTGCGTGGGTATAGTTGTGTTTTGTCTGCCATTTTATTTTAGTTTTTCCAAGTAAATCATTGTCATATTGCTGTTTACAGCTTCTTTCCTGAACTCTTTATAGCCGGATTTGGAGTATAAATAAAGGTTCTTACTGCTTTTGTGACCTGTAAAAAGCTCGAGCCGTTTACACATTGGGAAAGCCGACTCCATCGAATCGAGTAATCGCTTGCCAATGCCCTGGTTTTGAAAATTGCTTTTAACGATGAGCTTGCCCACGAAACACGTTTCTTCGTCCATAAACCCACGAACCGAACCTATGATTTTGCCTTCGGTAACTGCTTTAAGAAACACCTGTTGGGCAAATTCTTTCTCCAGTGCATTCATATCCTGCAATAAAGGCGGAATGTTGTAATCGTTGTAAATTGCCGCTTCGCTTTGGTAGCACGCTTTCTGTAGCTGAAGGATTGCTTCCAAATCTTGTTTATTTGCCTGTTCGATAGTTGCTAGTATCATAAGCCAGTTCGTAATATTGATTTCCGTTGAATTCGAATTCGCCAATTACTTCCAATCCAATTTTCTGTTTATGAGCCTTGTACGATCTTGGGTTATTTTTATTGATGAATGTAACCAGCACACCGTATCTGTTTGACATGGCTTCTGCAGAAAATTCGAAGAGCTTTTCAACCAATCCGGTGCCACGGTATTCTTTGTCGATGCAAACCGGGCCATATTGGTACGAATCGTCAAGTGTAAGTTTTTCCCCTTGAAAATCAAATTCACCCAAACGGTTGATCATATAGCTGAAGATTGGCCAGGCTGACCCAAACGCCCACGAAGCAGCCATTGCATACCCAACTACACGTTCGTTGACCTTTGCAATAAACAGCCCATTTTCTTCTTCGATTAACCTCATCATTTGTTCTCTTGTAAATGAGGTAGTTACAAAACCATCTGTTTTATCTTCTTCGGCTATCGTATCAATTTGGTATTTGGCATGAAGCCGCAATACAGCATCGATTTCATCAAGTTGGGCGGTTTTTATTTCCATCGGATTAGTTTTTACTTGTAATGGGAAATAACGGTCAACTAGTTGCCCGGCTTCTTTCAACCATTCCTGGCGTTGCTTCAAAGTACTAGTTACAACAATCCGAAATACCTTTCGATCAAAGGTTTTCACCCCGCAAAAATCGAAAATACAGTTTTTCCATATTGTTTCCAGCGGGTCTTTAAAAATTGTAGTTTCGCGTTCTTCAGCAGTATCCGAAGTGTTGAAAACCAATCCGGTTTTGGCTTTAAGCAATCCTATGGGAACGCCCTCTCCATTGTCGCCTTCTTCGAATTTGTAGGCAATTCCGGGACGGATAACCCGGTCGATCCATCCTTTCAATATTGCAGGAGGTTGCCCCCACCAATTGGGGTGAACAATAATAATCCCGTCGCTGCCAACCAGGTCATTACAATGCGATTGAATGGTTTCGTCAATTTGAGCTTGCCGGCACATCTCATCAGCGCCTATCAACGGATCGAACCCTTCGGCATATAAATCGTGGAAAACCACGGTATGCCCGTTAGCCAATAATCTGTCATGGCATGTTTGGGCGATGGCGTGGTTAAAACTGTTTTTATTTGGATGAGCCAGAATCAGCAGGATATTCATAATGTGTTGATTAGTAATTTGTTCTACCTTTTTTGTAATCTTTCAGCATTTTCCCAAAATCCCTGTCCCGTTTTCGTCTTTCGGCTGCCGAAGATTCAAAAAAGTCTTTCTCTTTGTTCATTTTCTGGTAGTTGTCGTACGATTTTGAGTCGATAAGTCCATTTTGTACCGCTTCAATTACCGCACAACCGGCTTCGGTAGTATGGGTGCAGTCGCCGTATCGGCACCGTTTCCCATATTCAAAAATGGCATCAAAAGTTATGGACAAACCTTCGGAAACATCGGTAACGCCCACTTCGCGCATTCCGGGGTTGTCGATCAAAATACCACCGTTCTCCAGCACCACCAGTTCGCGGTGGGTGGTTACATGCCGCCCTTTGCCGGTGCTTGTGCTGATGGCATCGGTCTGCATCACGTTTTTGCCTCGCAAGTTGTTGATTAACGACGACTTGCCTACGCCAGACGAACCCAACATGCAATAGGTTTTTCCACGTTCCATCAACTCCCGGATGCTGTCGAGACCCTCCTGGGTAACGTTGCTGACCGTTATCACCGGAACTGAAGCAATGCGTTGATTTATAGATTTTTCTATTTCAGAAAGGGCAGCACTGTCAATCAAATCGGTTTTGGTAAGCACGACAATTGGCTTCACCCTGGCCGAATGGCAAATCGTGAGGTAACGCTCCAGCCGGTTGATATTAAAATCGCGGTCAACTGCCTGTACCAGAAAAGCATAATCGACATTGGCGGCAATGATCTGAGCTTCGCCCGAATGACCAACCGCTTGCCTGGATATGATCGAGAAGCGCGGGAAAACTTTGTAGATAACACCCATATCGGGTTCGTAAACCGTTAACGCCACCCAGTCGCCCACCGCAGGAAAGTCTTCGCGGCTATTGGCCGAAAAGCGCAGGTTTCCGGTTATTTCGGCTTCCAATTCGGCGTTTGCTGTACGCACGGTGTAGCGTTCCTTGTGCTCGGCAACCACCCGGCCAACGGTAAAATCGCCTAATTCGTTGTCATTCCTGAACTTTTCAAAAAAAGTATTATATCCTAAATCATTGATGTCCATCTCATTTAATTATTATAACTATTTTTCTGGGCTAAAAAGAGTAAATGCAAAATCCCAAAGGATTCAGGGCGTCACAAATTGACTGATGTGTTGAGAAAACCAATTTTATAGACAATTTCTTCGTCAAACCCTTTTCTTGAAACAAATACATTGTAGTAGCCCGATTCAGCTTTCTTTTCAATTGTTACCGATATGTCACCGTATTTGCTTACAACACTAAAGCTTGTTTCACCTGAAAAAGGCTTCCAAACGGTCAAACCATAATTTCTGACCGGCGTTCCATTATCAACGCTAACAATTGCATAAGCACTGCTGGTTTTATCAGGCATTCCCTCTGCACTTAATGTGATCTCGGTGTTACCGTCAATGACAATTTTTTCGATTCCCAAAACCTTAAAGTCGTAAGTGGTGCTTGTCTCTTCCTTTTTGCAACCGAAAAAACAACATGATCAAAATAGAAATAATAATCGTTTTCTTAGTCTTCATTGCTTTCATTCGTATATAGTTTTTGTTTTATTAAACGTCGGTACGTACTCATGGAATAGCCATTTATACATTTTCCTTTTTGTATGTGCTTCTGCACGATGGCTATTTCATTTGTAACTTATTTCAAATTATTAAATCCGAGTCCACTATGAAAAGCGGTACAAATGCCCCAAAGGGGCTAAATCTGAATAACCTCTGGTGAAGTGAAACGTAACCGGGGGTCAACCAGACACAAATATCACCAGCACTGGAAGGGCTGAACCTTGTTACATGACTTATATTCAACCTTTTCAGGGCTGAATCCTTGTTTTGTTTTAATGCCGTGGGCTGACACCCACGGTTATTGAGATTCAGTCCTTTCAGGACTATTTTTTACTTTAGGCTTTCGGAGCAGACTCAATCTCATTACCATTTCATTTTCAATACTATACACTCAATCAACCGGTTCAGCTCATCAGGGTTTTCGAGCATCGGGTAGTGGCAGGTACCTTGTATCGGTAGCACTTCGTAACCCGACGCTGCGTAAGTTTTCAGCAGATTTTCGTTGGTGGGCGAGTTGTTAACGTTGATCAGGTGCATCTTCACAGGCAGTTGCGCCATCATCTCCCGTTCACGTTGGTAGCAGCTAAAACAGTCGGCAATCAGTTCACTGCCAATGGTTTTGTTCATATTGCGGTAGTCTGCTGCCACGCGGTCGGCAATTGCCGGATTGGTAGCTGCGGATAACAATGCCTGTCGGGCATAGCCTTCGGAGATGTTGGCAAAATCGACAGCCAGCATCTTCAAAAAAGAATCAGTCAACTGCTGCATCTCATCGGACAAAGGTGTGGCTGCATTTTTGAAATTGTCGATGCCAATAAACCCGATGATCGATCCGGGACATTGAACTGCCGCTTCGAGAATTATGTCGCCACCCATCGAATGGCCGATAAGTATAACGTTTTGCAATTTCAATTCATTGATTAAAAAGCAAATATCTTTGCCGTATTCCCGAATATTCCACGTGGTGCGGTTGCTTCCCGAATGCCCGTGCCCCGGCAAATCGACAGCAATTACCCGGTATTTCCCTCTGAAATAATCGGCCTGCGCCTCCCAATACGCTTTGTCGATAAACACCCCGTGTACAAATAAAAGTGTGGTGTTGCCGCTACCTTCGTCGAGATATGCAATCGGCACACCGTTTCGTGTCAGTGTTTTTTCCATTTTTTGTTTTTTGTTTATTTTATCCAATGTCTCCCGTTTTATTGTTTTTTTATGTTCCACATATTCCACAACCAACCCGTCAGCGTGCTTTACGGTCATGTTCCAGCCTGTTGGAACAACCTGGATGTCGCGTACGATTTCGGCCTTGTTGTCCAACAGGAAATGGCGGTAGTCGGCAACCGAATCGACCAGGAAAGTGACGTTGGTCTGCCTAAACGGTAACAATGCTTGATCGCTGCCGGCAATGATCAAAAAATTTTGCACACGTGCCAATTCAAGGCCAACTTGCAGGTATTCAAAGCGGTTTGCGCATTTTTCGCCAGTCAGTTGTTCGTAGAAAGCAATTGAATCTTCGATGTTGTTCGTGTATATCCGGCAAAGAACTTGTTTTATCATGGAGTCGCTTTTGAAAATTACGGTCTGTTTTCCTGAAAGAAATACCGCCCTTTGTTCCGGGTGCCTTTCCCGTAGTCGATCGATTTGGTCGGGCATATGTGGATGCAGGCCAGGCATTGTGTGCAATGGCCTTTCCATGTTGGCTTGCCGTTGGCCAATACAATATTGTTTACCGGGCAGGCTTTTACGCACTTTCCGCACGAAATACATTTGTTGTCGCAGGTATAAGGTTTGTCGGTGAGCGAATATTTGACAAATAGGTTATAAATCAGTCCCGATTTAATTTTCAGGAACCGTTTCCCTTTTGCGTAAAAATCAAGGAGTTGGTCGTTCTCGATAGCCGCTATCAGTCTGGGCAAATCAAGCTTTACCTGTTCCATTTTTTGCACCTGAACCTCTTTGCTGTCAACGTCGAACCCTTTGAGGCATATATACGAGTTGGGCATAACTAACGAGTAAACATGCTTGGTTTCAAGCCCTTTGGCTTTAATCGCTTCGGCAAACATCCGGTCGGAATGGCCACATTCGTCGCCACAGGTCATGATACAGTAAACCTGCTGGTTGCTGTACCCTTTCAATTGCATATTCGCAATAAACTGGGTTACAATGGGCGGCATTCCCCACGAATGGATGGGGAACACGAACCCGATTTTCTCGCCGGGCTTTACTTCAAATTCGGGGGCGAGCGGGTTTTCATTGCGCCCGTATTCGCCTATCGGATAAAGGGTATCAGAAAAGTGGTCAGCTAATTGGGCGGCAACCCATCGGGAATTGCCTGTTCCTGAAAAATAGAAGATCATTTTAAATCATTTATTGAACAATATTTGCCAAACAAAGGTGGAAATCTTTTTACCAAATTGTTCTTTCTAAATGTATGAATCCGAAATTTTTGGAGGTGAACCGGGAATATTGGCCCGTGAAACAGATCGGGGCTAGATAATTGTATTTTTGCAGAAGAAAAACTACGGCCCATGCACTATCGGTTTATCCATCCATCGCCCATTTTAGCCCCTTACGTCAAGCATTACTGGATGCTCGAAACGGAAGCCTGGGAGGGGAATGTATGCGAACGGGTTGTCCCGACAGCGAACCTGCAACTGATGTTTCATTACCGCAGGCCCTTTGTAATGACTTTCCCCGACCAGCAGACAGCCCTTCAGCCGCAGTCGTTTGCCAGCGGCTTGAGCAGCAGCTTTATGGATGCCGCCACGCAAGGCGCTTCGGGTGTTATTGCCATTGATTTTCATTCTTATGGCGCCTGCAATTTTTTCCGGTTCTCGTTGCACGAAATTGAAAACCAAAGCATCCGGTTAAGCGACATTTTTACCGACGAAGTAAAGTACCTGGAGGAACAAATTTGCGGGTGTGGCGATTTGGAAAGCCGTATTTCATTCATTGAAAAGTTTTTAATCGAAAAACTGGTTCCCGTTGATGCGCGAGATTTCAGGTTGATGAAACATGCCGTGGAGTTGGTCGAGCAAAGCGGCGGACAAATCAAGGCCAGCCAGTTGGCGGCAAAGCTGGCGGTAACCTCCAAAAGCCTCGAACGCAAATTTGCTTCGCTCGTTGGAAAATCGCCCAAGCAGTTTATTCGGATTGTTCGTTTTCAGGAAGTTATGGACGGGTTGGTAAACCAGCGTCCCCAGCACCTGACCGCGTATGCCTTCAACAACGGCTATTCCGACCAATCGCACTTCATCCATGAGTTTAAAACCTTTACGGGCTACACCCCGCGCGAATTTGTAAAGCTTTGTCCTTGCCGTGAAGATTGGATGGAGGCAAACCGCAATAGCGACTGAATTTCGGAATATTTGAAACCATTGCTGTCCGGTTAAATCTTCAGTACGCTCATTAAGTCAAGATTTCTCACTTCGTTCGAAATGACAATCAACGAGTTGTGAAAGGGAGTCAGGGTAGGTTTTCGGCTTCGCCGAAAACCTACCCTGACTCCCTTTATATTCTTGCAAATAGCTGTCATTCTGAGCGAAAGCGAAGAATCTCATATTTTTACCGACAACAATGATTTGAAACATCAAAACTGGATATTTCCCCGTGGGATAATCTTCATCAGGCAGATATCATCGCCCATTTTGATGCTTTTCAGCAAATCGACTTCCACTTCGCACCCAAAGGCTTTTTCGAAAAGCACTTTGCTGTAGCCGGTTGTGCATTGGCACCAGGTGCTGGTGGGTAGTTTGTCCACTTCGGCAAGCATGGGGCAGGGGCAAAAGGGGAACATCAGATATAGTCCGCCATCGCGGTACGATAACCCTGCGGCTTTTGCTTTGTCCTGATTTGCAAACTCTTCCAGGTTCGAGGCGTTTGCCATCAGTTCTTTCACCAAAGCCAGTTTTTCGTCCATGGCATACCCGCACTGGCAATTCATCCTAATTTTCTTTGCCGTGGGAGCATCAAAATTCTCTTCCAACCGTTTCATGGTATTCTTCACCCATGTTGGATTATCCTCTTGTTTTCCGTCGATGATTGTTAGAGCGGTTGGCTCATTACTTTCTTCTTTTACAGCAGTAAAAATCACTTGCTCCTGTATTTTCCGTATGTCGAACATAGTCTTGTGGTTTTAGAATAATGTCACAAAGGTAGAGCGGACTGAACATTTCATGTTTCCAATTCTTGCTAAATTGGCGGGGAGTGCATTTTTATGAAATTCCGGATATCGTGCTTCAGATTTACATCAGCACAACCGGAAGTGCAATATCGTAACTTAGTTTGTTTTGTAAGCAATCGGCCATCAGACTTGGCGGATAGACTTCGATCAATGGTTTTTCGTCGGGCACATAACCACTCTGCACCAGCCATGTGCCAAAGAGGAAAGCGTAGGCATCGGCAACATCTTCACGTGTACCCCTAAAATGGTAAACAGCGTACAAAGCTTCGTCCAAATCGGCTGTTTTCACAGTTCCGTGTGAAAGGGTGAATTGCCGGGGAACGGTAACGCAGGCCCGGTAGCGGCATTTCTGATGGGGCGTTATTCCCGGGTTGTCGTAAGGAATTCCAATCAGGATCACATCAGGCTGCAATACTCCCTGTATGGATTGGTTCTGAAAAAGCATATTCCAAGCCTTTGCGATTCCGGTTTCATAACCCTTCAAAGTTTGGGCATAAGCCACATGAAACGCAGGCATCTTCACAATCTCGATAGCTTCAAAATCACCAGACCTGCGTTGTGGCGGCTTCTTGCTTCCCATGATATTCCGTGAATGATAATCCGCCTCATGTTTCTCCAGAAACAGCGATGGTGTTACTCCATGAAACTTTTTAAATGTCCGTGAAAAAGAGGATATCGTTTTAAACCCGCAATCGTAGGCTATTTCAAACAGGTTTGCATTTCTTTTTACACTGATTTCGTTGGCGGCATGTTCCATGCGCAATCGCTCAATGTAGTCACGGGGAGTTTCGCCCAACATGGCCGAAAAAATACGGTGAAAATGAAACGGAGAGAAACAAGCAGCACCGGCCAGTTTTTCCAGCGAAATTTCTTCAGAAAGATGCGCTGAAATATAGTCCACCGCCTGGTGAATCCGCTCCTGATAGGCTTCTATGGAACTTTGGTTGCTCATAATAAACAAATAGCTCAACTATTCAGTACAAATTAACCACTAAAATTCTTAAAAATGAAGCCCTGCTGACATACCGTTGACACTCTTGGGTAATAGATTTGTTGCAAATCTGCTCAATGTCGCATTTTTACAATTTCAGGAATAACGGAAAAACGAAATTTGCCGCACTTAAAAATCCAGAGCCATGAACAAAGATCATATCTATGTGCTTAATGCACACACCAACAACCTGAAGAACATCTCGGTAGAAATTCCCCGGCACAAGTTGGTGGCATTTACCGGGGTGTCGGGTTCCGGAAAATCATCGTTGCTGTTCGATACCATTTATACCGAGGCACAACGACAGCTGGTGGAGACTTTCTCGACCTTCGCCCGTACCCGAATGCCCAAACTCTCGCGACCGGATGTGGACGATATTCTGAACCTCTCCACAGCCATTGTCATCGACCAAAAGCGAATGGGCAACAATCTGCGCAGTACGGTTGGAACGTCCACCGAAATCAACACTTACCTGCGCTTGCTGTATTCCCGCATCGGACAACCATTCACCGGGCCATCGTTCTATTTTTCGTTCAATCATCCTGAAGGAATGTGTCCGCATTGTCATGGACTGGGTAAGCGTGTAAAAATTGATCTGGATCAGTTTCTGGATCAGGAAAAAACCATTCGCGAAGGAGCGATTACTCACCCGTTTTACAAAATCGGAGGTTTCTACTGGAAGGAATTTATGTCGATCGGCATTTTCGATGTTGACAAAAAGCTAAAGGATTTTTCGGCAGAGGAATTGGATAAATTGCTTTATTCCGAACCGTTTCCGATCACCAATTCGAAGGAGAAACTAAGCTATACCAAAAATTTTGAAGGAATTGCACGGAAACTGGAGAATGCCGTTGCCGGGAAAGCGGAAGATGAGGCTTCTGAGGAAGATAAAAACGCGTATTCGCGGTACTTTATTTACTCGGTTTGCTGGCAATGTAGCGGTTCGCGGATCAACGAACGTGCCAGAGCAGTTACCATCAAAGGCATCTCCATCGATCAGGTCTGCACGATGGAATTAACCGATGTGCATCATTTTCTGACGGATATTGACGACGAAATATCGCGCCCCATCCTTCGAAAAGCACGGTTTCTGCTTGAACAGCTTATCGAAATCGGCGTAGGTTACCTGTCGCTCGACCGACCTGTTTCCACCCTCTCCGGTGGCGAATCGCAACGGGTAAAAATGGCCAAACAGCTCGACTGTAATCTGGTAGATATGCTCTATGTACTCGACGAACCATCTATCGGGCTTCACCCGCGCGATACCGAAAAATTGCTGTCGATTCTTTTCCGGTTGCGCGACAAAGGAAACAGCGTATTTGTAGTGGAGCACGATCCTGATATCATTCGCGCTGCCGAATGGATTGTGGATATTGGTCCGAAAGCCGGGAAGTTTGGAGGAGAACTAGTCTATAACGGTGAACCGGAAGGGCTAAAACAGGTCAACAGTATGACCGGCAAATATCTTTTTGAAACACAACAACCGGTATTCCGGCGCAAACAGGCCAGCAGCTTTTTCCGAATCGACCACGCCACAGCCAACAATCTGCGCGATGTTTCGGTGAGCATACCGAAAGGAGTACTGACCTGCATTACCGGGGTAGCCGGTAGTGGCAAGAGCAGCCTGATCCACGAATGTTTTGTCAGGCAGCATCCCGAAGCGGTGGTCATTGATCAATCGCCCATCGGGAAATCATCAAGAGCCAATCCGGCTACGTTTATCGGCATTTTCGATCATATCCGGAAAGAGTTTGCCGCGGCGACCCGTTCCGAAGCATCGCTGTTTAGTTTTAACTCCAAAGGTGCATGCCCCAAATGCAACGGACAGGGCGTTCTCAGTTTCGAACTTCATTTTCTGGATGCGGTGAAAACCGTTTGCGACGAGTGCGACGGGAAACGCTATCATTCCGACGTGCTGGAACTGAAGTATCACGGACAAAGTATTGCCGATGTCCTCAACATGACGGTTAATCAGGCCGACGAGTTCTTTAAAGTTCCCAAAATCAACAAACACCTGAAACTGCTGCGCGAAGTAGGTTTAGGTTACCTGAAACTGGGGCAAACCTTGAGTTCGCTTTCAGGAGGCGAATCGCAACGCCTGAAAATAGCCACCGAACTGGGCAAGGAGAGCAACATCTATATCATGGATGAGCCCACCACTGGCTTGCACATGTCGGATATCGATAATTTCTACCGGATCATCAAAAAACTGGTTGATCACAACAACACCGTGATTATTATCGAACACAACCTCGACATCATCCGATATGCCGACTGGATTATCGACATGGGACCCGAAGGTGGCAAAAACGGCGGATCGGTTTTGTTTGAAGGAACTCCCGAAGATTTGGTAAGTTGTAAGGAAAGCTATACGGGGAAGTATTTAAAAAATACGATTGGGAAGTAAAATTGCCCGTCGCTGCCTGTTATTCAGGGCTTCACTCGAAGTGAAACCCTGAATAAAAAGGCTTGCAGCCAATCTCTATCTCTGATTATAAACTTTTGCTGAATCTTACTTAATTACAACCCAATACCACTTTTTTTGCTCGACTTTAATTCGTCGTCGTCGGTTACCTGAATTTTTTTAACACTTTTTCCAGCGCTAAAACGGTAGCTAATTTCGAAGAAGGTCAAATTCTTGATAAAATTC
>Ga0116170_10001820_pt1 | contig 21124 bp, 11 predicted proteins | sample AD_JPNHW1_MetaG_FD_89797 | JGI IMG/M metagenome (GOLD analysis project Ga0116170, IMG submission 89797) | Active sludge microbial communities of municipal wastewater-treating anaerobic digesters from Japan - AD_JPNHW1_MetaG | ecosystem: Engineered > Bioreactor > Anaerobic > Digestate | place...
AATATCACGTAATGATTTTACTATATCGATATACACATCAGGCAAATACAGGCTGTAGAGCGGGTATTTTGTGCGGAATGAATCCCAGAAAGCATAGTTGTCATAATGTATATAACCGTCAGCTTTATGAATTTTCTGATCGAGACCCGGATAGTCACCTGATACATCGCTTGTTTCCTGTGGCAGGAAACAGGTGTGATAAAGTGCCGTATAAAAAATGGTCTTATTTTCATCATTACCTTCAACCATTATGCGACTAAGCTTCTCGTTCCAGAGGTCGGCTGCTTTATTTTTAATTTTTGAAAAGTTAAATACAGGATTCTCAGTTTCAAGATTTTTATATGCATCCTCCATACTTATTAAAGAGACTCCGACACGCACTTCCAACGGTTTACCATTCATGTCTCCAAAATCGCAAACAAGGCCTCCTTTTACCTGATTTGACTGGTTTTCACCGTCTTTCAGCAGGTTCCCATCCCAGACTTTTGACTGTTTTACTGCTGAACTAAACTTAACCACATAATAAATACCCATGTTGTAAGCCAACACTCCCTCAACACTTGTTTCATCTGTCATCTTAAAGGAAATGCCACCCGAACGGTTTTTGTTTCCTTCAAACAGAAACAGTTTGGCTGATTTTCCTGCAGAAAAGGTATATTTCTGATAACCGGTATGTGTTGTGGCCGAGAGTTCTGCAAGAATATCATCGGCGGTCAGATGTACTGAATAATATCCGGGATGCGCTTTTTCCGACTTTTTATCAACATCTGCCAGAGGTCCTTTTAAAAAATCCTTGTCTGGTGTGCCTGTAAATGGCATAAAAGAAAGCTGTCCGGCACGATCATGTATACTGGTACCTCCTGAACTACCTTTATGAAAATGAGAGAATCCCCTGATTTTACTATCTGAAAAATCATACCCCGAATGTGCAAAGTCACCGTCAGCAGTCAGACTGCCCGGATAAGTATCAGGGCATAACTCAACCAGTCCGAAAGGTACCAGCGCTGCCGGTAACCATTGGCCATGATCACCTTCTGTACATATAAAAGGATCTACATAATCGACCGGACGTCTGGACTGGCATGATGTTAATACTACCATTATCAGAATTAATACAATAATTGTTTTTTTCATTTTCAAGTTATTAATCAAATGGTTATAAATCGTTGCTGTATTAATAAACATCTTTATCAGGAGAATCACAACAATTCAATTGTCCCTTCCAGCTTTGTGTCAGAAGCATTTGTCCCTATATAAACTTTGAAGGTCCCCGGTTCTGTCCCGAACTTCAGTTCTTTATTCCAGAAGCCGAAACTCCGGTATTGTAAGCTAAGCACTATCTTCCTGCTTTCTCCCGGTTCAAGAGTTACTCTTTTAAATGCTTTGAGTTCTTTCTGCGGACGTACGACTGATGCCAGTTCATCATGCAGATAAAGCTGAACCACTTCATCTCCTTTTAGTTTTCCGGTGTTTTTCAGTGTGAATGTCACCTCTGCATTCATGTTACTGGTAACTTTTTCAGGTAGTTTCAGATCAGAATACTCAAATGTGGTATAACTCAATCCAAATCCAAATGGGAACATCGGTTTTCCGTCATCATCGTTGTAATCATATCCTCTGCCCGAAGGCTTGATGCAATAATAGATCGGCAACTGTCCCGAATGACGTGCCCATGTAATTGGCAACCGCCCACCCGGATTAATATCACCCATGAGAGCTTCAGCGATTGCCGTACCTCCCTGTTCTCCGGGGTACCATGCTTCAAGAAGAGCATCAACTTTATCAATCCAGTTTCGAACATCAACAGTTGAACCATTCTGTAAAACGACAACTGTTTTTACTCCGGTGGCTGCAAGATCGCTGATCATTTTTTCCTGATCAATGTTAACTGATATTTCATCGGCTCCATCGATAATTGCAGCATGATCAAGGCTCTTAGCAGCCTTCACAGGTTTTGAAGGTAAAGCCATCATACTGCGGTCATGACCTTCTCCCTCGGTAATAGCACCGAAAAAGATGTTCACATCACAGCTTTTTGCCAGTTCGGTGACATCCTGTCCCGGCTGGTACAGAACCACCTCAGCTTTCCCTTTCAATCGTTTTACAAGCGCCTGATAAGGATTCACTGCCCCCTCACCTTTCCAACCGCCATAAGGACCTGAATAATCGCCCAGGCTCAGGATATTTGAAGCTGGTCCGAAAAGACCAACACGTTTTATATTTTTATCAGAAAGAGGAAGTGTATTGTTATTATTTTTTAAAAGCGTCATTGCGCTTCTTGCAGCATCCAGTGCTAATTTCTTATGTTCATCGTTGCGTACTATCCCATCAGCTTTTGCAGCATCTACATAAGGTTCATCGAACAGCCCAAGCTCAAATTTACATGTCAGGATACGGCGGAGTGATTTATCAATCAATATTTCAGAGATTCTTCCACTTTTTACAAGATCAAGCAGATCAGGGTAACCATTGGACAGTTCCAGATCCAATCCGGCTTCAAAGCTAAGAGCCTGAGCCTCAGAATAATCTTTAGCTACCGCATGAGCGCTGTAAACCCCTTTCACACCACTATAATCGGAGATGACGAATCCTTTGAATTTCCATTCATCGCGTAAAATATTATTAAGCAGGACATTGTTAGAGGAACAGGGAGTGCCATCAATTGAATTATATGCAGCCATAATTGATCTGGCACCTCCTTCTTCTATACAAGCCCTGAATGGTTCCAGAAAGATTTCGTATAAGATTCGCCATGAAGTTTCTGATGAATAAGAGTCGTGTCCGCCATTACCGTAATTATCAACATAATGTTTGGGAGAAGCTATCACTCCTCCTTGTTCGAGAGCCCTGACATAAGCAACTCCCATGCGGGATGTGAGATATACATCTTCACCGTAGCTTTCTTCTGTTCGTCCCCAGCGCGGATCGCGCGAAATATTAATAACAGGAGCATATACCTGCCGGACCCCTACTGCTCTCAACTCTTCTGCGACAACCTGCCCAACCTTATAATACAGATCATCATTAAAAGTTGCTGCCATAGAAATGCTTTGAGGAAAACATGTTGCATTACCCCATTGCGCACCATGCAGGGCTTCACCATGCTGTAACACGGGGATCCCCCAGCGGCTGGCTTCTATCGATTTGCGGGTATCTTCATTAATAGCATCTGCACATGCTTTTGCTGTGACCGGTTCTTTTGCATCAACATGAAGAAAATGGCCTATATTCCTGACGTGACCTAACCTGAAATCCCTTTTCTTTTCATACTCAGGCAAAAACAGTAACTGGCTCCTGAGCTGAAACACCTTTTCTTCTAGTGTCATTCTGCCGATAAGATCATTCACTCTTACTTCAACAGAATTCCCGGGATTTTTATAAGGGTATTTATTTTGTGCAGCCAGATTCATCCCGGTTAATATGGCCAGCCCGATTACCAGGATTGAAAATCTAATCGTCTTGTTCATTTCAAATATTTTTAAAATAATATTCTATTACCATACAACCTCATCATTTGTCCTAACTCCTTTATCTGGGAAGGGATGATTATTATCGAATATGTAAAGTGTTCTCTGATCCTCTATCACTATAGTTTCCTCGTTCAGAGTGCCATCAGTATTAAATGCTTTTGAAACATCGAGCCCAAGATATTTTGCAAGGAAAGGATAGACTGCTGCCCGTTTGTTATAATCATAACCATGTTTGTCGTTGGGTAGATGAACATTAGCCACCATGTCAGCTTTTCCTAACAATCCGTAGATATACCGGATATGGGGGAATTCAACCATTGGTGTATTCTTTGTCCAGTCATCACCGTCTGAAACCAACAGCATAGGACGTGGTGCCGCGCACGCGGCAATCTCTACATTATTTGTCTGGAAATCTGCATTCTTATGAATGGGCATTCCGCTTTCGCATACACATCCTCCGAAAAAATGAGCAGAAACCTGAACAACAGGGCATGAAACAGCAATTCGATCATCTACTGCAGTCAAAAGAAATGCCTGGGTGCCTCCACCTGATGCACCCGTAACAGCAATCCTCTCCGGATCAGCCCCCATGGCAAGCAGGAAATCGACACTACGTATACTGTTCCATAACTGCATTTTCAGTGTTTGCGGATGTTTATGAACCCATCCATATTCAGCCAATTGCCCATATCCAACCATATCATATGCAAAGACCATTGCTCCCATCCGTGCCATCACAGCAAACCTTTTCTGTGCATCGGCACGATAACGGCCATAATCTTCCGGCTTCGACCAATGACCATGAGTATTCAGAATTCCCGGTATCTTCCCGGTGGCATTAATAGGCGTGTATAAACTGCCTGTGACATAAACCCCGGGAAGGCTTTCAAAGGCAACATTCCGTACCTCGTAACCATCATAAACTCTTTTCTCTCCAATAATTGGGTTTAATGCACATTTCTCAGGAAATTTTTCCAATCCGGCTCCTCTCAGTATCTGAGTCCTTATTTCTCCGGCTCGTGCTTTCCATGCTTCGGCTGTTTTATACGACTGACGCATATCCTCAAGAAAGGCTTTACCTTCAGCTTCAGTCCAGTAACCACCAACACAAAGCATTGACTCATGATTGCTATTCTGTACGTTGTTCTTCTGACTGTATCCGGGAAAAGTGACTAAAAGGAGAACAGCAGAAAAGACAGTAAACAATGTAACTCTTGGTTGTTTCAATGTAAATGAGTTCATAATAAATAATTTTAGTTTTACTTCACTCTGAATGATGATAATCGGCATATTTACAATGCCGGCCAACATACTAACCAGATTAAAGTTATCACTTTTTTCACTCCAGGTACCTTTTTTTTTCTGACAATCACCGTATTTCCGGTTGAAATATTTAATTCATTACCAATTTATTAAAGTTGAACATTTCTCCTGTCTGGGTACCGATCTTCAGGTTGAGTGTCTCCCTTCTGGCAAAATCAAAATAAAGAACTTCAAAACTGTGAATACCTTTTTCAAGTGCAGCGAAAGCCTCCTTAGATATCTCGTAATGAATACCGTCATTATTTATAAGCTCCTTCCCATCTAAATATAGCCGACTGCCATCGAATGATTCCAGCAGAAAGCGATACACATCTGTTTCGGGAATTATAAAACTACCTGTAAAACGTACCGCAAAATGGTCATCAACCCGGGGTTGGATTTTTGCAAGTGTCACTGAATCAAGAATAAAAGACCGTATGATTTTTTGCCGGTTAAAATCAGGTAATGTTATCCAGTTCCCTTCACAGTAGTCAGCTTTCACCTTTTTTTCGCCTTTTTTACGTGCGGGAGATATTAATAATTTCTCGATTTTTTTCTCTGCCACACGACTCTTGTTTCCATCCTGAACATAAGCAGACATTAGGGTTGTCTCATGAATACAGATCTTTGTTTCTGATGTTTTACAGATTCTGAATTCACCTTTTTCCTTAAAATAAATATCCCCGTGCTGGCTCTCTTCTTTTTGTACAAAAACCGTTGTTGAATCAATAAAATATTGTTTATCAGCAGTTAATAACGGAGGATTAATCCGGTTATAATTTACCGGTTTTTCAATTATCCATGAGTCGAAGGTTATTCCGGCAGAATCAATGGCCTGGGCAAACATGGTATTACCAACGATGTTCACATTAAGAAAGTGGTGAACATCACGGGTTTTTGCATCATACCATGTTTTATTGGCTGCTGCCTTGTCGAGTACTCCGCCACCTCCGCCCAGAGTAACGTAGGTAACACCATTCACCGGATCAACCTTTTCATTGTTAATAGGCCATGTTCTCTCGTAATTATGAACATGACCATTTAAAACCATATCGACGCCGTATGTTTCATAAAGTCGTTTCAGGTGCATTACATTAGGATCTCCATGAACTGCCAGTTGATACCAGGTATTTCCGTACGAATTTTCAGAAGAGGAATAAACAGGGTGGTGGTGTACCATTATCTTCCAGGTTTCGCCTGAAGAAGCCAGCAGTTTTTCAAGATTTTTATATTGAGCCGAACCGGGTAAGATATCTTTATTGGTGTCAACAAATATAAAAATGACATTACCTTTCTTTACAGTATAGAACCATTCGGGAGAAGGCAGATCAAAATATCTGTAATACCAATCTGCATTCTGTTCATGGTTACCAGGTGCCGGATAGATGGGGAAAAAGCGCAGAATATCTTTTGCAGGCTTAAAAAACTCTTCAGTCCAATAGTCTTTATCCGGGCCTCTCCTTACCAGATCACCGGCATGAACTATAAAAGAAGGATGTTCACGGTATATAAGATTTGACAATCTGCCCCAGACTAAAGGATTGTGTTGTGTGTCACCTACTACAGCAAATGATACCGGCATCTGATTATAATCAGGAATGCTAAGCGGGGTAACAGGGCCACAGACAGTATCACCAGACTGGCTGACTGACACTACTTTGTAGAAATACGATCTTCCTGATTTTAAACCAGTGATCTTCACATTATGAAAAATATCAAATTTCTCCACTACAGCCGTTTGCTTAAAGGCCGGACTTAAAATATTTAATTCTCCAGGGGCAAGATAAACTATATCTTTACCTGGTTCGGATGTTTCCCAAAGAATACTGAAGGAATCTTCATTTACCTGCTGTACGTATGGTTCGACGATGAATCTTATTTCGGAAGGTGCCTGTGCTGCAGATATCACACAAAGACCAAGAGCTGCTCCTAAGGCCAATATTTTAGTATATGTTTTGCGCATAATATTTAATTCGATAAACTTTTTTCTCAACAACAACATTTTAAACTATTTCCATTAAATAAACCTTAAAATATTACAGTTAAGTCCGGTTTACTTTTAAATATCATAACTGTAATAATAAGCTTTTGAATATTATCTTTTGTAAAAGCACTCCCTGCACCTGTTAACAGAACAATACAGATGCTTAATATGCTGACATACTTATCCATGTTGGCTTTTATAACAACAAACCCAACAAACAGATATATGATTAACAATAAATGGTTTAGACAAAAGAAGCTGTCTCAAAAGCCCTGTATTACCCCCACCCCCCTAAAGGGGGCCTTGTAAGATACTGGCATTTAACAAGTCCCCTTTAGGCCTGCACTGACCAAAGCGTCAGTGGGATTTAAGGGTAAATAAGGATTAAAACCTTTTGATACAGCCTCTTTTTAGATGAATGATAATTCAATAGTGTTTTTCCCTAGAATTTAGGAGTAATACTTCCATTATTATTGGTATCCCACCAGAGCGGAATATTCTCCAGATCTTCAGTCACACCATTTCCAAGCAATGGAATAGCAGCTTTTACCTGTTCAGGCTGAGCGTTGTATTCTTTCATCGGGAATGGCAATCTTGTTATTATTTGTCCATCTGCAAGATTGATATTTGCATTGACAGAAACAACTTTTGGATAGATCTTTGGTAACCTGGTTCTTCTGTATTCAGCAAAGGCTTCAACCCCATTTGGGAAGAAAGACAACCATTTCTGAGTTATAATCTGTTCATACTGATCTTCCGGGTTGCTTGAAAATTTCACCGGAATATCGGAAGCGGCAGGATGATTATAACCATAATCTTCAGGAGCAACCGGAGTATTTTCGCTATCGATATATTTCTGAATTGAATCAGCGGAGATCGTAGTCCATTGTTTCATGGAAACCCTTATGCCTTCATCATAAGCAGCCTTGGCAGTCACACCCATGTTCCATCCTCTCCATGCACCTTCTGCTTTCAGAAAATGTGTTTCACATGAATATAATATGGGTATAGGAAGGGTGAGCTTTGTATTGGCATTCCATCTTGTAGTATTCAGACATGAATGATACATTGCATAGTTGTACTCAGTAGTAGTTCTGAATCCGTTGGCAAAGCCATGGAACCCGCCGATGTTGGCAACAAGTTCAGGAATCGTCGACATTTTCGGGTCTGCTACGGGTGCAAAATACTGCTCCATACGCGGATCCTTATAACCTTTCAGAAAACTTTCAATACTGGAACTCATCAGACTTGAATACCAGGGGTTAACCCTGCATAAACCATTTCCCAATTCATCCCAATTGATCACAGCTAAAAATGCATCATCAGCATTGGTGCTCATTGTAGATCCTGCCGCAGCAGCCTCACCTTCTGTTTTAGCCTTATCAGGATCAATATTGGAGATACGTATGGCCAGTCTCAATCTGAGGGTGTTTGCAAACTTAAGCCATTTGCTGACATCACCGTCATAAATCATATCTCCCACACCAAACGCGTTGGCTGTTGGATTGACTGCAACTGAGGCGGTCATAATATCAATAGCTTTTTTAAGGTCATCAAACATCAGGTAGTAAACCTCTTTCTGACTTTGGTAAGTAGTATTCTCCTTTCCGACACCTGCATCAGTATAAGGGATCGGTCCGAAAAAATCTGTAACCTGTTGTAATAGCCAGACTTTCCAGACAAGTGCAATAGCATAATTATTCTGAAGTGAAGATTCATCTTTTGATATGTCAAAAATACACTGTAGTGCTGGTATCGCCTTTGAATATATACCTACAAAACCTGAGCTATGATAACTTAAGTTCAACATATTCTGCTCATAAGTTATATCCATTATGCACATTAAACCGCTTAAATGATTGCCCACTGTTCTGGACATACGGTTGTAGTTATCGGTGGTTAGCCAGTTGCAACCCTCAATCTGTGCTGTGGAGAATAAACCTGCAAGTTCTTTTGGGCCCACCTCCATCAATTTAGATTTATTGACGTTATATTCATCGAATTTCTCAGTACAGGAAATCAATGAAGAAATCGCTGCTACTATAAAGAGAAACCTCATGAATACACTATTTGATTTATATCTTTTCATATTTCTTAAATATTAGTCGTTAATCATTATAATGTAAGTTTGAGATTGAAACCAATGGTTCTCATTCCTGGGAGGAAAGCGCTTTCTGCTCCCTGTCCTGTTCTTCCGGAATCATAGGTCATGTCAGGATCAAACCATTTGCAGTCATTATAGATATAAAACAGGTTACGGCCTACAGCAGAAACCCTTAATCCTTTAACAACATTACTCTTTAAAGGAATATTATAACCCAGAGTAAACTCGCGTAATCTTGAATTAGTCGCATCGTGGCTGAACAACTCACCGCAACCGTTACTAATACGACCACCCAGGGCTCTGTAATACGATTCAGCATCAACCGTCACATTATTCTTTGTTCCATCAGCAAAAACCCCGTCAACCAAAATACCGCCCTCACGACCAACAAGTGAAGCTTCGCTTGTTCCGCATGCCAGCATCCATGCCTCGGTGGAAGATCCTCTTACACCGCCATAGTTTAAATCAACCATAAATGACATGTCCCAATTCTTATAACTGAAGCTGTTTGTAATAGATCCCCTCCAGTCATAGTTGAAGTTACCAAGGTATAATCCCAGGTTAGTATCTGAAGTCGTTTCTATTACCGGTATACCATTTGCAGCTACGACAACATTTCCATTATCGTCGCGTTCAAAACCTTTTGTATACATTTCTCCGAAAGGTCTTCCCTCCAATACCCAGCATTCACCTATTGATAAGTTAGGTGCTTGGATCTCATACTTTGGAAGCTTATCAGTTAATGAAATAACCTCATTAATATTTCTGGAGAAATTCACATTTGCTTCCCAACTGAAATCTGACAATTTGACCGGTACTGCATAAAGTGCAACTTCAATACCTTTGTTCTGGATATTTCCACTGTTTATATATCCGTTGCTATATCCAGAAGAAGGTACCATATTGACATTCATTAACTGGTTATATGTATTTGTCTTATACCAGGTGAAATCAAATCCCAACCTGTTGTCAAAGAACTTCATGTCAGTTCCCAACTCCCATGATTTACTTTTTTCAGGAATAAGGTTTGTAGCAACACGTGTTGAACTTGGAGAAATTGTACCGGCAGGGCCATTTGTTCCACTACCGTAGTCCTGAAATATTTGTGCAAATCCGGCACCGTTACCTACCTCGGCATAGGTTGCGCGCACTTTGGCAAATGTGACAAATTCAGGCAGAGTGATCATTTCAGATAATATACCCGACAAACCTACTGAAGGATAAAAGTAATTATATGGGGAAGGCAGGGTAGAATTCCAATCGTTACGTGCCGTAACATCAAGAAATAAGTAATCGCGGAAGCTTATCTGTCCAAAACCATAGGCAGACTGGGTTTGTGTATGGCTTTCGTCGTCGGAGGAGGTAAGTGTTTGTGCATAAGCCAAAGCAAACTTGTTTTCTGAAGTCAATCCTGAAGCTGTCGATTTCATACTTCTGCCCTGGCCGTCTTTGATTTCTGCACCCAGGCTTAAACTTACTTTAAAATCTTCAGTTATGTTCTTGTTTGCAGACAACAGGACATCTCCATTCCAACTTGTACCTTTACCAAATTTTGTCATATATCCTCCTTTGCCGCCATTGATATAAGGAACATCCCAGTATTGTTTCTCTTCCTCATCAGAGCTGCTTGCAATAAGTCCTCCCCTTGCCTGAATATACAACCAGGGTGCTATATCATAACGCAAAGATGCAAATGTATTTATATTGTTGCCATGTGAGGGATTTTCATAGCCGTACATTGACCAGTAAGGGTTAATGTTATTTGATGATTCAGGGTACCATGAATTTTGCTGAAGTGACCCTGTTTCATCATAGTAAGAATATTTACTTATATCAGAGGTGCGTAAACTACGTGGCATTTTAACAAGCTGCAACATAGGGCTGTAAAGATCATCTCCTGTTACAGGCTTGTCTTCAACATCCTGACGTGTATAGTTAATCTTGAAATCCATTTTCAGATGTTCCAACAACTGAGACTCCAAACGCAAATTAACATTATGACGCATCATAACATTATCTTCAAGCACCCCCTGAGCTTTTGTATTGGCATATGAAACATATGCAGTCATCTTTTCGGTGCCGGCACTGTATGAAAAACTATTTGTGGCAGTATATCCTGTTCTGAAGAAATCTTTTACGTTATCAGGCTGAGGATCGAGAGTTGTCTGTTCTCCGGTCCAATTGGTAACTGTCTGACCTTTCATCTTGGGGCCCCAGCTAAGGTATTCTGTTGTAGGAGAATAAACGCCACCGGCTCCCTGTGCATACTCATTCTGAAAAGATGGGTATAAATAAGGTATATCGAAGTTGAGTGAAGAGTTGACTTCAATTTTGGCGGCGCCTTTTTTACCTTTTTTGGTTGTGATCATGATAACCCCGTTGTTTGCTGCCGAACCATACAGAGCTGAAGCTGAATGGCCTTTTAACACGTTCAGACTTTCAATATCATCAGGATTGATGCCAGCTATTCCGCCACCGCCTGTAGCATTGGGAATACCATCAACAACAATCAAAGGCTGGTTTTCACCGCTTATAGAACGATAACCCCTGATAACAATCTGTGAGCTTCCTGACACTCCGCTTGCTCCTGTTGATCCAATAATAGAAACACCCGCAACTTTGCCCTGCAATGCTGTTGCCATATCCACATTCTTTGCTGTTGTAACAGATTCCATGTTAACCATCTGAGTAGAATAGTTCAGACTTTTCTTAGATCTTTCTATACCAAGAGCTGTAACGACTACTTCTCCAAGGTTTTTAACATCAGCAGCAAGTGCTGCGTTAACTACTGACTTGCCAGCAACAGGGATTTCCATTGTTATATATCCGATAAATGAAAATTGCAGTGATCCTGATGCATCCGGCACTTCAATTGTATAATTTCCTTTTGTATCGGTTATTGTTCCAAAATTAGTCCCCAGCAAAACTACATTGACACCAGGCATAACATCGCCCGTTGTAGCATCTGTAACAGTTCCCTTAACAAAATTTTTCTGAGGATCGAGCATTGAAGATGAAGCCAAAGGGACGCTCTCAATAGGATCCGTTGTCAATAATATTTTCCTGTCAAAAATTGCATAATTCACATCAGTTCCATTAAACAATTCAGGGAGAACATCTGTAATCAATTCATTATCTGCCCGAATATCAACAATTCTGTTTACATCAATTTGTTTCTGATTAAAGATAAAATAGAACTCACTCTGAACCTCTATTTCATCCATCACCTGTTCAAGGCTTTTTTGTTCAATGTTTAATGAAACCTTTGCCACCTGCGAGTAAGAAGGAACAGCAAAGACGCTTGTAACATCTAACAGAATAAGGACAAATGCAATTTTTAGTTCCATGATTAGTTTTTTTAGGGTCGGGTGTGAATACACCCATAAATCAAAATTTTTTTTCATAACTTTGAAAGGTTTTAAGGTAGGTTATTATTTAAACATAGTAACTTAGCATCAAATTCAGGAGGACGCGTCCATCGTCTTCCTGTTTTGCTATAAAAGGGTTATTCCATAGGCTGTATTTTTTTTAGTTTATAATATTCTATTTATTCCTTTTTGTAATTATCACTCTCTTTCTGGCAAAAGTCTCATCCGGTTTAAGATCACGATTTTCAATTGTGTAATCTATCGGCAGACTGCATTTCAGAAGATTCAATACCTCCTCAAGATCCTCATCGATAAAAGTTGCACGTAACCTGAGATCTTCTGATAAATTCGTTTTTATTTCAACATCGATATTATACCAACGCTCTAACCTTCTGGCAATAACATCCAGCGGATCATTCCTGAATACCAACTTACCCTCTTTCCATGAAGAATACTTATGGGGCTGAACCACTTCGGTGGAACATATCTTTGAAGTTTTATCATATACTACCAGATCATTAGGACTCATTGTATATGACTTTGTCCTTTCTGTATTATTGAAAACAAGCTTCCCTTCTTCAAGAACCACTTCCACGTTCTTTTCATTCTCATATGAAGCTATATTAAAGCGTGTGCCCAATACTTCGACAAAAACATCTTTTGTGCTAACAACAAAAGGTCGTTTGGGATCTTTTGCAACATCAAAAAAAGCTTCACCATTTAGAGCCACCTTCCGGTCAGAGACAAAGCTCCCGCTATATTTAAGGCTGGAATTACTATTCAGCCAACCTGTTGAACCATCAGGCAGACTAAATTGTGCACGTGTCCATGCCGGAGCTTTTATCTCAACCCATGTATCTTTCTTTAAGCGGTTATCCTGATAATTCTTCACCCCAAAGAAGATAAAAATGGGTAACAGTATTGTCGCAGAAATACGTAAAGTCCATTTAATAACTTTATCAAATGTCCCCTCTTTTTGTACCGGCATTTTTGAATTAATATCATAATGTATCCTGTACAGGATATGATCCAGATCCTTTGTATCTGTATCATCATCCTTAGGCATCTCCTCAAACTGTTTTGATAAAAAAACTTTCAGTTTCGCTTCGTTGTTTTTATCATTAAATAATTCATTAACATACAATTCATCTTTCCCGGAATAATCTCCCCTGAAAAATTTTCTTATCCGTTCACCATCAAACCCAACTTCTGTCATAAATTACTTTTTATATATTCTCATTTTTCATTGTAATTAAAAAGCAGTTCCAACCTAAAAGAACTGCTTTTCACCCATTAACTAACCCTAGCCTATTTGAAAAATACAAGTTAAACCGTCTGTAACTGTTCATTCCTGTATAAGAATAATTTACCTCATTAAAGGAATGAACTGAAGAAATATAGTATCTCTCTCCAGAAACAAAAATTACAATGCCAGGCAAGCACAAGTAATTATTCTTTTTCAAAATATTTTTGTTTTAAAACATTGGTAATATCCACCATAATCCTTTTACACCTACCGGGAAAACGAAAAAAAATATAAAAATTGTTTTTTTTCATCTGAAGTGAAAAATGATATACTTTTTAAGCAGATTTATCTTTTATAAGGAAATGAAAAGAACAAAAAATAAAACCGAAGGCAGGCTCTCCCTGTTAAGGCTGGTTCTGATGAATTTAAGTGTATCTGTCAGTTGATTTTCGACAGTTTTATGACTGATATTCATGTTTTCAGCTATTTCCTTAATACTTAGTCCTTCCACCCTGCTTTTTATGAAGATCTCTTTTCGACGCGGAGGTAACATATTTACAAGATCGGCTATATATTGATTCAGAGAATCAAATGTGATCTGATTTGATGTCTGCATATCAAAATCCTCATCCTTCCCGGATTTAAAATATTCTGTCAGATAACATTTTGTTCTGAAGTGCTTTTTGATAATATTATAAGCTATTGTAAACAGAAATGACTTAAATGATAGTTCAGCTTTCAGGTCCGCCCGTTTTTCCCATATTATCGTAAATACTTCCTGAACCAACTCTTCTGCTTCAGCCTCTGATTTTAAATAGCCTATTGCGAAACGATACAAGCGATGACTGTACTCTTTATATAAAGTATTAAATGCCAAAAGGTTCCCTTTTGACAAATCACGCACAAACAAGGCTTCGTTATCTAATGTATGATACTGAATAGCAGACATTATTTTGCGTATCTTTACAATTATGCCAAATCGCACTCCAAGTTAATAAAATTATGTTTCTATAATAAGAGTGTCAAAAATAATTTTCCATCAAAGTATTGATTCTAATAAGATTCTCAGGAACAGCAACCATATCCGTCCTTTTCTATTCAGAGAGATGTATAACAAAGCGATTCAGGGATAACCTGCCCTGTGCTGAAAAATGTGAATTATTCAGTTCTTTGTTGAACTTAAGTATAATATTTTGTGTCGTGGGTTAATGAACAATAAAAAACCGATATGAAAAAAAACGGGGATGAAATCATGTTAATTCATCCCCGGTGGTTAGGTTTTAGGTAAATATCTATTTGACTGAAAATCTGTAAATAGTCGTCGTTTTATATTTCTCACCCGGATTAAGGGTAGTGGTCGGAAAATCAGGATGATTAGGACTGTCAGGATAATGACCTGATTCGAGGCATAAGGCACCCCTGTAATTGTAGGCTTTTCCTCCATGACCTATGTTTTTACCGTTCAGGAAATTACCAGTATAAAGCTGAAGTCCGGGCTGATCAGTAATAATCTCAAGCATGCGTCCGCTTACAGGCTCATATACAGTTGCATCAACTTCCTCTTTATTGTCAAGAACATAATTATGATCATAACCGTTTCCAAGAATAAGCTGGTCATAGTTCTCCCCTATCCTTTCACCAACAGTATGCGGTGTATTAAAATCAAAAGGCGTACCGGCTACAGGACGGATTTCTCCGGTCGGAATCATAAACGAATCAACAGGAGTGAATGCAGAAGCTTTTATAGTAACCTCATGATCAAGGATATCCCCGTTACCCGCCCCGTGAAGGTTAAAATAAGCATGATTGGTCATGTTTATTACAGTCTTCTTATCGGTCGTACAGGAATAATCCATTATGATTTCATTCTTGTCAGTCCAAGTATATATCAGCTCAGCATTAACTGTCCCCGGGAAACCTTCTTCCATATCCGGACTAACATAAGAAAACTTAACCGAAGGAAATTCTGTACCTTTAAGGATTTCCGTATTCCATACAACACTATGCCATCCGGCCGGACCGCCATGAAGAGTGTTCTTCCCGTTGTTAAGAGGAGTGTTATACTCTACACCATCAAGTGAAAATTTTCCATTTGCTATCCTGTTAGCATATCTTCCCACAGTTGATCCGAATGACATATCTCCTGCAAGAGTCTCTTCGAATGTGTCAAATCCGTAAGTAACATTGTCTTTTTTCCCGTTTTTGTCAGGAACTTCTATCCAGTTTATTTTGGCTCCGTAATTGGTAAGTCTGATAACATTGCCCGCCTTGTTTGTAAGTGTCAGAAGATAGACCTCTTTTCCCTGATGTGTACCAAAAACTTCCTGCTTTACCATTTCCTTATTTTTTGCTGACTGATTGCATCCGGTGAACACAAATACAGCCATAGTTAGTGATAATAAAAAACATTTTTTCATAAGATGCTGATTAGATTTATGCTAAATTAATAATTAAAATCACGTAGCCAACCCATTTATAAATAAAAGTTATTTAACTGTTAACCATAAACTCTGCTTCCATCTCGACCAATAAATTATCCCGGCATATATCAGATTGAATGTATATGACCGGAACCTGCTTAAAATGGTTATTGCAAATAGACTTTACACTATGAAAATCGTCCTGGTTCTTAACGTAAACCCTCGCAAAGACAAATCGTCCGGTGTTTATTCCATTACTTCCTATCATACCTCCAATTCTTTTCAAATCGCATAAGGTATTGACATTTTCAATTGTAACCATAGTCTGCTTTTCAACACTACTAATTCCGATTGTATCCTGTCCTTTTATTGAGGCAGTTCCTGAAACAAATAGTTCAGAAAAAGATTTATTATTAAGAAGAACAGCCCGTTCAAATTGTGGTACCTGTTTAGTCTTTCCATCATCTCCCGGTGCGCCTACCAATACTTTCTGCCCATAAGCATATGGCTTGATCTGATCAGGATTATTAACGGCAATGATTTTTGTTGTACTTTCAGACTTGACAGCATAGAAATCGACATGGACACCGCCATGTTTCATTCCTATCCCTGTTGCCGCCGGAAAACTTTTAATATATCTGTAGTGCTGATAGTTACTACTTCTGACCCTATTAAACAACTGATAGTTCTGAATTCCATTTTTTATTTCCAGAATATTTCCAATGAAATTCCACTGACGAACAATATGATCAAATGACATGTTTTCGGCTTCAAGAATTAGTCTCATCTGATTAAATGCTTCCTCTGCGGCCGCTCTGGTATCGTCAGGAAACATTCCTGTGCCCATACCTCCTGCCCAAAGCTCTTTGCCTATATCTGATTCTCTTACAACATAAGGAATAGACTTCATGCATTTATAAGAAATTTCCGAGTAATCATTATTTTGGTAACATGATTCAATAGCAATTTTCCATGGTCTCTGCGGAGGATGAGCAGTGACATCAAATGACGGACATTTATCACCAAAAACGTTAAATACTGTTTTATTTATCTTATGACAAATATCAATAAAGGACTCATAATCTGGAAGATCAGTAAAAACATTCATTTTAATAAGCTGGTACCCATCCAGAGTGAAATTTTTGATTTGTTTTAAACATTGCATCCACTCATCGTCTGCATCTCCCACGGTGACAGGTAAGAATATTAAAAATTTCTTCATTATATAGTTTTACTTTAAGATCGAATCTATATAAATAATCCAGCTTCTCAGATATTAAATAAACAGAAAAAACAGATCATCTATTCAACTACCCATTCATAAATTCCACCCGAGAAATCTTTATTCAGATAAACCCTCATTTTAATTGCAGAAGTCTTAACTGGTTCAAATAATAAAGAATCCCAGCCATTTTTAGTCACCTTATACCGGTTTTTAACAGCTACTGGTTCCCACATATTGTCATTCAGATAAAGTATTTCCCAGTCATCAGGAACGCGGCAACCTCCACCCTGGCCATCATCAAACCAATAGACCCTGGTTTTGGAGATTATTTCAGGTTTCTCAAAATCATATTCCACCCATTCCATCTTATTTTTGTCGGGCCACCAGTGATAGTATGGAACAGAGGGATCATTTGAACTGGAAGGTTCAAACTGATCATTTATTGAAGGAATATCTTTGGTAAACTTGCCGGCTCTTACAGTGCTTCTGTAAGCAATGGTAGGAGCAGGCAATGGATGTGTTGTCAGTGTTGAAGTAGGCAGCCAGACCTTCATTTGTCCTGACCCACGGTTATTCCATAAAGCATAAGGAATTAAAGTAATAGTGTCTTCTCCAAGCGTTTCTATTTTCCCTTCAAGAGTCTTCCTTGTCTGAGATCCTGTTGTCTTAATAACCCGGGTACCTTCCAGGAGTGAGTGAACAAACTCAGTTGTAAATGATGCATCTTCCCTTACCATGTAACTAAGTATACTTCCTTTGCTGTTATCAGGCCACTCCATGCAATAAATAAGCGGCCCTCTCTGAACAGCAATCTTGCCCAAATCATCTTTAACCCTTTCATCTGCAACAACTCTGCGGACAGGCATCGGAAACTCAACCTCTACTTTGTCACCGGGGGTCCACTCTCTTTGGATCACAGCATACCCGTCTGATATCTTAGCCGCAAAATCTTCACCGTTTACTCTCAGTTTTACCTGCTCATCATTATGATCTGCAAATTTATACAACCCTCCGGGCAAGGCTTCGTTCTGTGCCCACCCCGGGATCCTGACCATAAGACTAAACTTCCCGATTTTTTCCGGATTGACATATATCCATACTTTCCCGTCCCATGGAAAATTTGTATTTTGAGTTATATGAATTTTCTTTCTGCCAATGTTTATGTCGGCATCATTTGAGATGAAAAGATTAACGTAAAGAGATTTATCACCTACGGCATAAATATATCCGGGGATAGCAGGTAAAAACCTGGCTACATTTGAAGGGCAACAGGCACAACCAAACCATTTACTGCGCTCATGCTGACCATTCGACTCCAGAGGATTGGGATAAAAAAATCTGTCCCCTGATAATGACACTCCGGAAAGCATGGAGTTGTACAGAGTTTTCTCCAATACATCGATATATTTCGATTGACCATGTAAAAGAAAAAGTCTTTGATTAGTAAATATATTACCTATTGATGCACAGGTTTCGCAATAAGCTGACATATTAGGTAATACATAAGGATCAGCAAATCCTTCATTTCCTCCTGTCGCCCCGATACCGCCGGTCAGATACATTTTCCTGTAAACAATATCCTCCCATATCTTTGTAATTGCATTCAGATAATCCTTATCCTTTTCAATAGCTGCCACATCGGCCATACCTGAATACATATACGTTGCCCTCACAGAGTGGCCAACAGCTTCATCCTGATCAATAACTTTTTTATGGGCCTGATTATATTGTTCCCCGTTTGGACCCCTGATATCAAGAAAGAAACGGGCAAGATTGAGATATTTCTTACAACCGGTAACCCTGTAAAGCTTTACCAACCCCATTTCAATCACCTGATGTCCGGGATATACTTTTACTTTGTCGTACCCGAAGTCTTTACAAACCAGATCAGCCGATTTTATTGCTATATCGAGAAGAGTCCGTTTACCTGTTGCCTGATAATGAGCAACAGCAGCTTCGTACAGATGTCCCAGATTATAAAGTTCATGACTCAGAACAGTATCGAGTTCCCATCTGTTTACAGAAGCCCATTCATGCAATCCTTTGCCCCCATGCTTCTCGGCAATTGTACGGTTGGTATATAGGTATCCGTCATCCTCCTGTGCAAGACTGATCTTTTTGATAAGAGTATCAAGATATGACTCCAGCTTTTGGTCAGGATAGGTCTGGAGTGAATAACTGGCTCCCTCTATAATCTTATAAACATCAGAATCGTCAAATGGATACATAGTCTGGAATTTTCCAGTGTCAAGTCCGGCAGCAATCTCAAAATTTTTGATACGCCCCGTCGATTCACAATATCTGAATGCTATGGGAATAGTAATTTCTGCATTCTTCTTAATCCTTGGGGCCCAGAAATCATCGGCAAGTTTGACGGATGTGAAAGGAACAGGCTCAATCGGATAATTCTCTCCTGATAATTGTTTACTGGTGCATCCAGTAATCAATAAAGCAGCAGATGCTACAATTATTCCGACAAGGTATATTCTCATCAATTCTTTGTTTTGTCAATTCTAAAACGATTCCTGATTTTGATGGCATTGAAACGGTCAGAACACCATCTTTATTGCCATCCTATCTACAACGGAATACAATTTTCATCGGCTAATTTAATAAATATGGGAACCACCTGTTTCTGAAAAACAGAAACAGGTATAAAAATATTTTTCAAACACGTATGTTTCATCCAATCTTAATTTACAATATAAATTATTTACGGATGTAATTCTCATCGTGAGTAATATCTCTTGTAAAAGAGACAAAGACAAAAGGAATAAACGATTATTGCAACTCTTTCTCCACCAGTGAACCCAGCCTCTGATATTTTCTGAACAGAGTCTCATATTTTTTAACCATGACCGTATTGGGCTGATAGATCTTCTCAAACCCGCATCCCATTGATTCCTGTGCGGAAAAGATATCTTTGTAGACACCCGCAACAACCGAAGCTGCCATGGCTGCACCGAGTGCACAGGTCTGATCAGAACTTGCAATCTTTATCGGAACATTAAGCACATCGGCAACTATCTGAACCACAAATGGATTTTTCTTAGCCACCCCTCCTATAGCAATCACCTCATCAATTCGGATACCTTCTGAAATAAACCGTTCATTAATCATCTTTGAGCCAAACGCCGTGGCTTCTACCAGAGCCCTGAATATTCTGGGAGCATCAGAACCAAGTGTCAAACCTGTTATTGCTCCTTTAAGTGACTGATTGGCATCAGGTGTACGCCGGCCGTTCATCCAGTCAAGAGCAATTACCGAAGTCTCATCAGGAGAAATTGATTCAGCCTTTTTGCTTAGTTCAGCAATCATTCTGCCGGCTGTTTCCTCTATGATTTTATTTTTCGTTTTTTCATCGATCCAGCTCATTTCTGATATTACATTATTCACAGGCCACATCAACAGATTGCTGAACCATGCATAAATATCGCCAAATGCCGACTGCCCTGCTTCCAGTCCAAGCATCCCCGGGACGATTGATCCGTCAACCTGTCCACAAATGCCGGCCACTGGTTTCTCTTTTGCTTCAGACATTGGTATCACGAGCATATCGCATGTTGATGTGCCCATCACTTTTAAAAGATGATATGGTTTCACTCCACCTCCTATAGCTCCTATATGTGCATCTAAAGCACCAACACCCACCTTCACATCAGTTGTAAGTCCGAGTCTTTTTGCCCACACCTCCGACAGGTTGCCGGCAACAACATCACAGGTATATGTTTCTCTGTAAAGTCGGTCCCTGAGACCTGACAATACCGGATCGAGTTTTACAAGGAATTTCTCATCAGGAAGTCCATTAAAATCATTGTGCCACATTGCTTTATGTCCTGCAGTACAACGACTTCTTTTCATCTGAAGAGGATTAGTATTGCCGGTAAGCATTGCCGGTATCCAGTCGCAGTGTTCAACCCACGAAAACACACTTTCACATACTCTGTCATTGTTCCTCATGACATGAAGAATCTTTGACCAGAACCATTCCGAAGAATAAATACC
>Ga0116170_10001825_pt1 | contig 21088 bp, 8 predicted proteins | sample AD_JPNHW1_MetaG_FD_89797 | JGI IMG/M metagenome (GOLD analysis project Ga0116170, IMG submission 89797) | Active sludge microbial communities of municipal wastewater-treating anaerobic digesters from Japan - AD_JPNHW1_MetaG | ecosystem: Engineered > Bioreactor > Anaerobic > Digestate | place...
ATCAGGCTGATCGCTCATCGATCCAAGTTTCTCATTTGTGCCATCCCGCGGGAAAGGCCTTCGCACCGGCGCTACAAAGTAGCGGGGGCTCGGAAACCACCCACACATTTCCGTGAAGAGCCGTTGTTGTACGCCGCATTGATGGCCATGACCTGGTTCCAGAGATAACGACGACCGTACTTCGCGCAGGAATCGACGCTGTTCTTGTAGCACACGCCCACCGTATCATCCACGCCGGTGGTGTTGCGATAGTTCAGGTTCTCGGCCATCCAGGTCTGCTTGCCGATCTTCACGGTGCGATAGGTCTTTCCATCGCGGGCATCGTACAATGTTCCGTAGGTGATGGCCGAATTCCACGGAATTCCGAATTCATTGGATGCCGGAGGAGGCTTCAGGGTATCCCCTCCCGATTGGAACGGATCCGCATACTTGGCAAGGATCTCCACCTGGGGAACCGGCCCCAGGACAACCGCCAAGGCGACCTTGCCTCCGATGCCAGGCCCCACCCATTTGAGGTAGACGACAAATCCTTGCTTGCTTCCTGAAACGATCGAGATGGCTGTGTCCGCCGCATACAAGACGGAATCCGCACCGTTGGTTCGTCCATAGGCCCTCAATGAGAATGAATGGAGGGTTCCCGCAGGGCTTGCCGCCAGGTAATCGTTATCGAACCGTACCGTGTCCCCGATCCGAGACCGGAGCGGAACCGAGGAATCCCCCCACGCTCTTCCATCGACGTTCAGGGTGAATCGCGTCAGGCTGTCGACGATGGGGAACTTGGTGCGCAGGCTGGAAAAGCGCGCATCGAGTGTCACCGTCACGTTGGTCGTTTTCCCGGGCTGCACATAGAACACATTGGAACCCTGGTAGAGAAGCGAATCACGCTGGTCGAACCCCTTCACCATGAGCGTCTCGGCCTGGGCGGGAAACGAGTAGTTCTTCAGAAGCGTGCCGGAACCTGTCACGGAAACCGTATCGCGCACCACCGATGTCCCCGAGTTGAACTGGAGCACCACTCGAGTCGGCGTCATCTGCTGGGACCGGGCCAACACGCCGATCGGACCTAGGTTCACGGAAAGAGCGACACGCCCTTCCGAGAATGGATCCGATGCGGAAACGGGATCCGGAGCGCCGTCACCGCCGCTGCATGCAGCCAGAAATGCCGTCGTCGCCAAGGCGACCATCGACAGGAGGAATGAGCATTGTTTCATGGGTGTCTCCAAGGAAGGATGGGATGATGGAACAAACGACACTCGTCGAACGCCGTCATCTCCTTGGAGCCATCTCGTAGGTGGTTTCTTACGCGTCGCCACCCCGTTCTGGTGGATGGATCGCATCTCCAGGCACTTCTACACAGGTCCTTCAAAAAACCTTACCAAGGCCCGCATTCTTTCCGCCAATTTTGGAAAACAGCGGAATCTCCGTAAGATTCCCTCTCGTTCACGGCTCCAAGGAAATTGGCCCCAGAATGGAGGTGAACTTGAGCACAGGAAAGAGTTCCATCAACCGCAAGAAGATACGTCGCGCGAAGCAAGCGAAGAAATCATGGGACCGGAGCCATCCTTCGCAAGACGACCCATTCGACCACTTCGGCATGGACGACGACGAACGAGAATTGGAGCGGGAGCGATTCCTACGGGAGATGAATCGCAACCGTGCTCCAAACACCGCACCAAATGGCTCCGAACAGTGATCTCCGAGAGATTTTCGGTGGAAGGCTCCACCAGGGTCATGTCCCATTGCAATGAATCGCCCTGGAGTTTCAGAGGCGCAAACGGACACCGACCGACCATTCGTTGGCATCGATGATCGTCCTGTCGTCCCCCGATCCGGCGTCGTAGAAATGCGTCCACGGGGAACCTCCGTGGAATCCCGCGAAGACGCCCACCTTGTCCCGGAACCAGTGACCGATGGCACCGTCGATCATTAACACCGTCGACGCACCACCGAAGGATGATCTACCGGATTTCGACATCGTCATGCCTTGGAGTCCCAGTGGCACGTCCAGCTCCAGCTCGGAAGCCAACGGAATCTCCAGCGAAGTCCCGAGGTTCACGGCGAGGAATTTCCTGAGGAACTCTCTTTCCACGGAAAGGCCCAGAAGGAGAAGATGGTTCGAATAGGTCTGGTTCAACTGCCCAAGGGATGGATCCAGAAGGACTTCCTGGTCGACCCCGAACCCCGTGTGGGCGTAACCAGCGAAGACGACCAAGGCCTTATTGGAGTCCGCCTGAAACCGGATTCCAGCCGTTGCGCGAAATCCACGCCCGACCACGCAGCTACCGAGGATCCCCTTCGGGTCCTTCGTGAGTGGCATCGTCCACAGATATTCCGCCTCGAAATGCCAGCCGATTGGGATCGGCGAGGGAGAATCGCTTCCCTTCGCCACCTCCGGTGCTCCCGATTTCGCGATCGGGGAAACCGAAGCCTCTACGATCATTGACGAATCCGCCCGAGTCAAGGTCGAATCGATGGCGAGAGTGTCGATTCCCTCAGCAAGGGCGAGGCAAGGGATGGAGAGCACGAGGAAAGTCCCGGGGAATGTCATGATTCCCTTCCATTGAGAATGGTGGTTTGTCGGCTGTATCCGCAGGTCTTGTTCACACTCCACCGAAGCAATCCAGCCTTCGATGGGATTCAACGGCATCCGCAGTCCGATGCCTTGTACTGGAGGGTAGTAAGCAGGTTCTGGTGTGCAGCAAGCTGGCTTTTCAGGCTTTGGATGGTAGCTGGCTTCGCGTTGTTGCGCTGGAACTGCTCTATCATCTTTCGATCGTCGTCGATGCTGCTCTGGGTGTTTCGAATCTGCGCGGTGTAGTAGCTGCAACTGGAGCACCCAGAGCTTGTCCCCTTGCTGCCGCTCGAGCTGGTCGATCCGTAGGAACCCGTCGATGAACCCGATGAACTCGGACTGGAATCATCGGGAACCGAGGTCAATCCAACTGGATCGGGTTCCGAATGGCATCCAAGGCACAGGATCGCCGTCCAGCAAGCAGCAAAGATCCATCGTTTCATGAAAAGGACTCCTCAGTGTGGGTGATCAAGACCGTCCAATGGGACGGATTCGGGGACTTGGAGCCCCTTGGGGCCAGGGATCTTGCAGGGACCTTGTCGAAGCTGCGAATTTGCGAGGATCCATGCCGCGACGAAGAAGGGCGTCTGTACGTCATTCAATCCCTACAGGAGACTTCAAATTCAAAGACCATAGACCACAAACGGCGCCCAGAATCGAGGCTTAGATTGCTGCCGCCCCTCTTCATCCAATGCTCCGTCTCCTTTTCTGTTCGCACCAGCCAGGAACTCAGCCTGGGTTCGATGCATGGCCTCTGCCAGCCCGATTCCATCCTTGAGCGCCCGTCCGTATGACTCACGCATGAATCGTGACGTGGCCCGGTCATCTACACTCCAAAGCGTGGCCATGACGCTCGATGCGCCCGCTAGGAGGAATGCATCGACCATGGTCTGTGACCCTTCGCCTCCTGCTTTCGGCCCCAAACCCGTCTGGCAAGCGGAAAGAACAACCAAATCCGCCGAGACACGGAGATCAGCCGCTTCCCGCAACGTGAGGTAACCATCCTCGGCATCCGAAGAATCGCGCGGCAAGGAAAGAACCAGTGCGTTGAGTTCCTGATCCCACGGGTGAGCAAGGCCATGAACGGCGAAATGGAGAACCCGAAAACGATTCAGATCTCCTCGGGAAGACATCTGCTTGATCTTGCTTTCGGAGACCGACCACGAGGTATCCAGAACAGATTTTGTAACGACATTCGAAATGGAACGGACCTCCGCGAGGCTACCCGGTAGATTCCGCCATCCACACCGCAGACCGGAAAGCCAAACCCGAGAATCCACCACGGTATCACGCGCGGATAGAGAAAGTGCTCGCGAAGAATTCTCGAAAACCCGCGGATCAGCAAGTTGACCCGGCGTCTGATAGACCGCGCCTCCCATCGCAAGCAAAGGAGCTTCGTGCTTCGTGCGAGAATCACGCTTGAGCAGATGCCGAAGAATGGCCAGGGATTGGATCCGCCTCACCTCGACGGATTGGACCAACCGTTTGCCGTCGGACATCGGCAGAGCTTCCCAAGGAATGTCGGCGTAGGGTCCGTCAGGGACGATCACCATTCGACGGTGGTGGGCCAATAGCGAATCCATTCCTGAAAGGAGGGCACTGCGGAGACGCGCGCCTGATTCCAGTGTCGAACGATCCGAAAGGATGTCGTCACGGAATGCGGCGGCAGTCGAGCGAACCGTGGTATCGTCGATCACCCTGGCATCCAACAGACCACGGCGGGAAAGTACGTAGCGGAGGGTGAAACGCCCCGAGGTGTCTCCTGACCAGAATTTCACAACAAGAACGGAATCCGGCAATTTGGAACAAAGCTCGACGACTCCGCGGTATTGGATACCTTCCCCGCTTCTCCTCCCCAGCATTTCGGAGAGGTACCGAGCAGAAGCTCGTTCCGTGATCGAAAGCGAAGAGTCCGTTCGACCTGCCTTCATAAGCGCTGTGGCGAGGTTGGCGTAGACTCCGATCACGGATGCCAGGTAATCGCGCCGCAGAGAGCCTCTGGCCGTTTCGCGCAAGGTCTCCAGGATGCGGATGGAGGATTCCAGCGGAACAGTAGCGCTATCCGGCTTCCCCAGCAAGTCGAGCAGGACTCCTATGTTGTTTTGCGCGTGGAATTCGGCAACCTTGTCACCGGTACGGCGCGCCAACTCCAAGGTTTTGCGATAGCAAGTCAGTGCGCTGTCCGGCTTCCCCAAGCCTTGCCAGATCGTGCCGATGTTGTTCAGCGAGACCTCCATTCCATGGACGTCCCCTTGTTCCTGGAACAGGGAAAAGGCACGGCGATCCCAATGGAGGGCACTGTCTAGATTCCCGCTGGATTGGAAGATGCAGCCCAGGCCTGCATAGGACGCGCCGATCTCGCGCGGATCGCCAATGGATTCCCGCAGCTTCAGGCTTGCACGCACACAGGAAATCGCACTGTCGAACCGGCCTCGATGGGACCATACGACACCGGAATTCGCCAGGGCAGAGGCCTCTCCAGCGGGATCGCGTAGTTCACGGGCCATCCTTAGGCTTCGCCGGTAGTGAGCCATTGCAGTATCGTCATTTCCCCATTCGCGGAACAGCGTACCCAGGTTGTTCAGCGAGATCTGCGCACCTGCACGATCCCCCTGTTCGATCTGGATGGACAATGCTTGTCGATAACAGGCCGAAGCGCTATCGTAGAGACCCAGGAATTGGAATGTCGCGCCACGATTGACGATCATGCCAGCCAAACGGTTTCGTCGATTGGAGGACCGTGCAAGATCCAGCGTTCTGGCAGTGATGGCGAGGGAGCTGTCGGGACGCCCCTTGAGCTGATACAGAGTTCCAAGGTTGTTTGTGGTGGCCATGATCCCGTCTTGATCTTTCAAACCCTCCTGGACCGAAAGAGCCCGGTAAAAGCTGGCCACGGCGCTGTCGATACGGCCCAAGCGTGCATGGCAGGCACCGATGTTGGTCGAGACGGTAGCCTCGAGGCGAGGATCCCCTGAACGCCGGGCAAGATCCAGACCTTTCTCCAGATAGATCATTGCCGAATCATAAAGCGACCTGGATGCGTACCCCTCGCCGAGATTGTTGATCGCATAGACCTGCGCTTGCACATACCCGATGCGTTCCGACCGATCCAAACTGAGCTTGTAGTACTTGGTCGCGCTATCCGGAAGGCTTAGTGAGGCGAAGGCGTCCCCGATGTTGTTCAATGCGGCGCATTCCTCGGGTGGATCGCCGATCTTCCGATAGAGAGACAGACTCGCCCTGTGGAGTGAGAGCGCCGTATCGAATTTCCCGCCGGCTGCATAGGCGTTTCCCATACTTGTCAGCGCCAGAGCTTCACCAGCGCTGTCATTCACCGAACGTGCCAATTCCAATGCACGTCGGTATCGGACGGCAGCGCTGTCCGCGCTGCTGGTCACGTAGAACAGATCTCCCAAGTTCCGGAGGGACAGCCCTTCTCCCTTCCGGTCTCCCGCCTTTCGAGCCAACGCCAATGCAAGTTCGTCGTAGCTCCGAGTGCTGTCCAGCTGGCCCGCCATGCCAAGGGCGTCTCCGATGTGGTTCAGCGCCTCGACTTCCCCTTTGAGGTTCCCTGTGGCGCGATGCAACGACAGACTTTTCCGGTAGCGGACTTCCGCGCTGTCGAACTGTCCGAGCAGGAAGAAAACATCGCCGAGATCGGAAAGCGTCTCCGCTGAACTCGCCGTGTCGGCGGCACTCCACTGCAAGGATTCCAATTCGACGAGCATCGGAATCTTCCGTGCGAACTCCGGTGTTTTCGCGATCCGTTGCCGGATCGCGATCTTCCGCGCCGCGACCAAGCCGACCGCTCCTTGTACCGTTTCTTGACAGATGAGGATGGCCAGGCCCAGAAAAAGAGAAGCCCTTGGATTCATGGAAGACTTCCTTGCTCGACAGAGGTTCGGATGATCACAACCAATTCCCCATCAGGATGAATGGCGCCCAGTAGTACGGATGTGCATATGGCGCACCTTTGGGGGGGATGAACAGGCCGTCGGTCCCGATCTTGGCTGAACCTCCACCCTTGAGGAAAGCCAATTGCGCGTTGCGGAGCGCGGCGGCCTTGGAATGCCCCCGCTCGTGGTCGCGATAGAACTCCTGCATGAAGCTCTGCGTACTGGCGTCGTACACGGGCCAAAGGGTGGCCATCACCGCCTTGGCGCCACTTTTTTGGGCAACTCCCGCCAACCCATCGATCTCGATGCCGCTGGCTTTGCGGCTTGTTCCCAGGCCGGTTTCACAGGCAGAAAGCGTCAAAAGCTCCACCCCGGAGAAGGCATAGGCCCCCAGGCGGAGGTCGCGTACACTCAAGCTGTCTCCATTACCCAGGAGCAGATAGGAATCATCCTCTCCAAATGGGCTGAACTTGAAGTGGCTGGCCAAGTGGACCACTTCTCTGCGCTTGGCGAGGGCAGCCTTGATCGTATCCCTGGTGAAAAGGGAGTCGCGCCTCACCACACCTGGAAGCACACCCTCGTCGCCCTTGTGCTCCCGGACAACCCCCGAGAGTTCGGCGACCACCCCGGGAAGCGGACGGTAGCCCTGGGGGAAGATGGAACTCCCCAACGCGGACGCTTTCCAATTCCGCTTGGGCTGATCCTTCATGGAGGCTCTGCCCGTTTCCGTGAAAAGGCTCAGGTTGAAACGTTCCACCAGATATTGGTGTCCGTCGTACAGCGCAGACATGGGTATGTAACGAAGCGTCCCGTCCAATTCGAACATCACCGTCCGCACGCCCGCCGCTTCCAAATCCGCAGAGATCGGACCGACGAGCGAATCGTACAGTCGCTTCCCGAGTGGACGGGGATCCGTGGATGGATCCCTGAGAGCATTCAAGTATTGTCCAACAAGCGGATCGAACTGCCTGGCCCCCATCCCGACCCGCCGCGCCATCCGAAGGGTCCCCATCGTGACAAGGATCTGCGCGCTGGAATCGAGCAGTACATATTGCACCAGCGCGACGTCAGGGCCCAAAGTGGAGATCGCGTCTGTGAGGTTTTCCACTGCGGGAAGACTGCGCGTCGGCTTCTTTGCTGATTCCGCTTCCCTCTTGAATGCCTCCTGCATCCGCTCCACCACTTGCTGGAATGCGGAATCCGCCCTCAACGCCACCAATTCCAGGGAATCTCGACGTGCCTGCGCTCCGGACTCTAACTCCTCTCCCTGCGATTTTTCGCGCAACTCCCTCAGCTCGACACCCAGCCTCGCCAGTCGCCCGCCAGCCTGCTCCAACGAATCGTTCCAAGCCGCCTCCAACGGATCCAGCGTAGCGCGCCCCTGCAGTGGAGATGGTTCCGTCGAACGCGTGAAATTCGCACCCTCCTGTTCCTTTAGTAGCGCCACGACCTGCTGGGCTTCGGGAATGCGTCCCTGGGAAACAAGCAGATCGGAAAGCTCCGCGTAGAGAGGACGGACCTTTTCCAGGAATGATTTGCTGGAAGTCGAATCCCGAAGATGCCGACGCACCGCCTGTACGGTGTTGACTGCTTGCTTTCCGTAGAGGATCGCTAGATCGGGGTGGCTCTTCGCGTAGAAGTCGCGGAGCGAAGACTGGATCTTCCAGAGGATTTCCGGATCCGAGGATTTCTGAGCCAATTGCAATGCCTGATGGTGCAATGATTGCGCCTGGGACATCTTCCCCATAGCCTGCAACAAAAGAGCATACCGGTCCTTTGGAAGCGCGAGGCTCGATGGATCCTGGTCTTGCACTCCCTCCATGACGACCATACTCCAACGGAACAGGGAATCAGCTTCGTGGAGACGCCCCGAGACCGCCAGAATCTCGGCGAGGCTCGCTGCTACGTCCGCTACGTACCGGTGGTCCGTACCTAACCGCGCTTTGAATGACTCCAGTGCCCTACGAAACAATGGCTCGGCCTCTTTTCCTCGACCCACATCCTTGAGAAACTCCGCGAGGAAGTAGGCATCAATAGCAGACGTGATGTGAGTCTTTCCAAGCCTATTTTCGTCGATTTCCAACACCTTGCGGTATGTCTGTTCCGCCTCCTCGGTGCGTCCCATCCTCTGGAGGATTTGCGCAAGCAAACTCAAGCTCCTGGCGAATTCTGGATGATTCGGACCGAGCTCCTTCTCCGAGATCGCTAACGCTCGACGAATTTGCATCTCCGCCTCCCCGTACCGCCCGGTGCTTTCCAGAACCTTGGAGACATTGAAAAGGGCGGTGGACACATCCCGATGCTCCGGACCAAGCGGCTTTTCTCGGATCTCAAGACTCCTTCGGTAGGCCTTTTCTGCCTCGTCGAATTGCCCTTCTTCGGATAGAATATCCCCAAGTACGTCCAGAGACGTCGCGATTCCCAGTCCCGTTGTGTCGGGGTAGACACTCCTGATCCTCAGGGCGCGGCGCGAGAGCGATTCGGCTTCAACGAAACGACCGTTGTTCGAAACCACCCCTGCCAATAATTCCAAGGTTGCTGCGACATCTGGATGATACGGATCAAGAATCTTCTCCTGTTGCCGCAACACCTTCCGGAAAAGCTTTTCTGACTCTTTGATCCGCCCCATATACCTAAGCTGAGATGCAAGATTGACGATTTCCTCCAGTACTTCCGGTCGGGAGGAATCCGATGGCAACCTGATGCGAATCGACAGGGCTTGTTGCAGGACGGTCGCAACCTCGTCGTACCGGACAAGACCCCAAAGGGCACCCGAAAGCAAGTCAAGATCGTTTGCGACGTCCGGATGCTCCCGCCCCTGGACCTTCATGCGAATGGACATCGCGCGGCGGAGCAAGGTTTCGACTTCCCCGTACCTTTTGGCACCAACCAGATCTTGAGCCAGCGCTTCCAAATCCCCCGCGATGAGGAGCGGATCTGTGGAAGGATCGTTCTCGCGAATCGAAAGCGTACGACGGCGGTATACCGCGGCTTCATCGAAACGCCCTTGCCTTGACAAATTATTGCCCAGACCGATCAGGTCTTCAACCACGAATGAATGCGACGGACCAACTACGGATTCGTCGATCGACAAGGCCAAGCGGTACAGACTGTCCACCTCTGGGAAATGGGATGCCAGGCTTTCCACCTCAGCCAGCGAATCGAAGATCGCCGCCGGACGTCGCGCGTTCACGATCCGGCGGATCCTGGCGACTTCCTGGCGGAGCGAATCGGCGACAGCAAATTTCTTCTGGTGCCTCTTCACACTCTCGCACAATTCAAGAGCAGTTGCGACGTCCTCGGATTCCCGTGCACCCTGCCTATTTCTGAGGACCAGGAGTCGCTCCACGAGCGGATCAGCCTCCCTGTAGGATCCGTTTTCCACCAGGACTGAGGCCAAATGCTCCAGCGTCCAATCCAGGTTCGAACTGTCCTCTGCTTGTTCGCGGATCTGGAGGACCCTTCGGTAGGAAGCCTCGGCTGGGCGAATCTGCCCGAGCTGCCGCTGAACCTCGGCAAGGCCGGAGAGGTAGGGCGCCAGGTCAGGATCGCTTTTCCCCTTGGCTTTTTCCATTAAAACGACTGCACGCCGGACCAGCGGATACGCCTGTGCAAGTCGTCCTTGGGACTTCAATGAAATGGCCAGGTTGGACACATACAACGCAAGGTTGGAACTGTCACTTTCTGACATCAATTCTTGGATGGATAGAGCTCGGCGATACATCGATTCAGCCTCCACAAGCCGCCCTTGGTTTCCCAATGAAATCGCGAGGCCTGTCAAAATCGAAGAAAGAACATCACTGGTTGAATCACCACCGCTTTCCTTAATTGCCAAAGCACTTCGATACAAGGAGTCCGCCTTACCATTTTGACCCAGGTCCCGCAAGACATCGGCCAGGTTTATCAAACTCCTCAATGCATCAGAATGCTCAGGACCAAATTTCCTTTCCCGAATGAACAATGCTCGGCGGTAGAACGGCTCTGACTCGGCATTTCGGCCTTGGGCTTTCAGGGCATCAGCCAAGTAATTCATGCTACTGGCCACATCGGGGTGGTCCGGACCCAGGAGCCTCTCCCGAATGAACAATGCACGGCGGTAGAACTGCTCCGCCTCGACATTTCGGCCTTCGGCCTTCAGGACACCAGCCAAATTGTTCATGCTACTTGCCACATCAGGGTGCTCTGGCCCCAAGGCAATCTCCTGTATGGACAAGGCGCGTCGGTGCAGTGATTCTGCCTCGTCATTCCGGCCTTGGGCTTTCAGGACAACAGCCAGGTTGTTCAGGCTGCTAGCCAGATCAGGATGCTCTCGCCCCAAGGCAATCTCACGTATGGACAAGGCACGTCGATAAAGTGGTTCCGCCTCGGTGTTCCGATCCTGGTCGTTTAGGACATTGGCTAATTGGTTCAAACTATGGGCTACGTCAGGGTGCTCCGGCCCCTGAACCTTCTCATGAATTGACAAGGCGCGACGATGAAGTGACTCTGCTTCGAAATACCGTTCTTGCTTCCGGAGAGTGCTCCCGAGGTTATCCAAAACCAACGCCACGTCCAAAGTCGTGTCACCTTGCTGACGGCATTCGATACCCAATGCTTGGCGGTAGAGCGATTCGGCCTCGGCAAAACGCCCGAAATCATTCGCAGCGACGGCGATATTGATTAGAGAAGATGCGACATCAATATGTTCCCTTCCGAGCTTCTTCTCACGAATCTCAAGAATGCGTCGGTGAAGTTGTTCCGACTAGGTAGGCCGCCCAAGTGAGTGATACGCATTGGCAAGGATTTCCAACGTAGATGCAACATTTAGATCCTCGGATCCGAGCTTCCGTTCTTGGATCGAAAGCACCTGTTGGCAAAGACGCTCTTCTTCGGAATACCGACCGAGTTGGGCCAAAACCAATGCTGCGTTGACTAAGTTGTTCGCTACAGTCAAATCATCTGAACCTGCAATCTTTTCCCGGATCTCCGACGCACGCTGGTAACAATCCAGCGCTTCATTGTACTGCCGCTTTTTGCGATATATCCAGCCGAGGCATTCGAGGCTCCAAGCGGATGAAGTCAAGTCAGGATACTGAATCACCTTTTGTAGTTCCAGAATCCTCAGGAACAAGGACTCTGATTCTTGGTATCGCTTTGCCATATACGATGAATATGCAATCTTTTGAAGAGCCAAAAATGGCAAAGGCTCTTCAGCCGAGTAAATTCGCAAATATCCATCCAAGATTATCCTGAATAGACTATCCGCCAAATCGAAATTCCCGCCTTCCAATGCCGAATCAGCGGCTTCAGCAACTGGAGTCAGCTTGTCTTTCAATTCGTTCCGTGCGCGGAATTTACGAGCTTCCCCTTGCGCAGAATCTGCCCGTAAAGTCATGTGTAGATTCCGACAAATATGGGCCCAGATGTCCAATGCAAGGGCGACACTTCCAGATCCCTTTCCATTGATCTCTTCTTGCAAAGCAACGTAACGACGAGCCAAAGGTTCAGCTTCTTGATACTTTCCAGTCGAATCGAGTAAGGCTAGCATCAGAAAAAGCGGCCGAAGATTCCTACGCTCTTGGCCTTTTGATGCACTCCAGATCGCCATGGATCTTCGAAGCAAAGTCTCGGCCTGGTCGAATTTTTTCTGCGCCATCAACACATCACCCAGGTCGTTTAGGCAGGTCGCGACATCCGGGTGGTCGCGACCTAGGTTTCTTTCCCTGAGGGTCAAGGCCCGGCTATATAAAGCTTCCGCTTCCACTGGCCGGCCCAGCTTTTCCAGGACCAATCCCAGGTTCCGCGAGAATTCTGCCACTGTTGAACTGTCCGAATCGTCGGAAGCTTTCGCGATTCGTAAGGTCCGTCGATACAGAGGCTCCGCGTCGAGGTACCGCCCGGAGGCGTACAGAACATTGGCGATCTTGGTGAGCTCCCCTGAAACATAAAGATGATCGGGGCCCAAGATTCTTTCCTGGATCCTTAACGACAACTGGAACAGGCTATCCGCAGCCAAGTAGTCCTCTGCCTTATAGGCAAGATCTCCCAAGGAGTCCAGCGGGAGGGTCGTGGCCAACTCCTTAACCTGGATTCGGATTCGTTCCGCTTCCTGGCGAATGGAATCCGCATGAGCGGAACATTTTTTTGCCTCGTAGACGCTGGCAAGCAAATCCAAGGATCTTGCCGACGGTTCGGAAATTCGTCCGTTCAGCTTTGAATTTATCGCCATGACTCGGCGTGCGGCATTCTCTGCTTCCTGAAAACGACCTATCGAATCAAGAATCGGGATAAGTCTTTCCAGAAAATAGACCGTGTTTACGCCGTTATTCCGTCCTTCGCTTTTCTCCGTGATGTCCAGCGCTTTTCGATAGGTATCTCTGGCATCCCGGAATTTTTTCCTCTTTGTCTGGATTTTGGCCAGCTTGTCCATGGCGATCAACACGTTTTCGTTGTCAGGGCCGTACTGCTTAGTCCGAATTTCTACTAAGCGCCGATAGTACCCTTCCGCCTCATTGTAGCGATGCAACGAATCGAGTTGCTCCGCCAGATTTTTGACAGTGAGATAAACCAGAGGATGCGTCGGACCTAACGACTTTTCTGTGATAGATAGGGCTCGGACCCTCAAGAGTACGGACTCGGAGTCACAAGACTGGTCAGCCAAAACCAACGCGAGATTATTCAGCGTCCTCGCCACGTCGGGGTGATCGGGACCAAGTGCATTCTCCCGAATCGAAAGGACCCGGCGATTCATCGCTTCACTTTCCGACAAACGCTTCGTTGTCCAAAGAATCAGAGCCATGGTATGAAGGCTTTCAGCCAATTCTGGGTGATTTGGGCCAAATGCCTTCTCTCGAATCGCTACACTGCGCAGCGCAACGGCTTCTGCTTCACCATACTGCTTCTCGCCCCATAAAGCCCTTGCAAGAAGATTCAAGCTCCCGGCCAAATCGGGGTGATCGGGACCAAGTACCTTCTCCCGGGTTGAAACCGATCGTCGGGCAATGCTGTCAGCTGCGGATACACGCTGTTGCTGTATCCTTAGGCTGGCAATGGAATCCAACGCCAAGCTCACGTTCGGATGCTCCTGGCCGTAGGCACGTTCACGCAATCTCAAAGCTTCCCTGAACAAGCTGTCGGCGAGATCGTATTTCATCGCTTCCTTGGCGAGACTCCCCTGCGCATCCAATCGACGCAACTCCTGGGACGCACCATCACGGCAAACCCAGTCGCATGGCGCCAACACCTCCCCCGCCCAGGACACTGCGGTAATCAGGAGGATCCACAGATGAACATGCATGCCTCGTCTCCCTCTGCCTTGAATCTTCACCTTCACAACCAATTCCCCATCAGGATGAACGGCGCCCAGTAGTACGGGTGTGCATACGGCGCACCTTTGGGGGGGATGAACAGGCCGTCGGGTCCGGGCTTTGCTGACCCTCCATTTTTCAGGAAGGCCAGCTGCGCCTTGCGCAGCGCCGCCGCCTTGGTCAGCCCCGCCTCGTGATCGCGATAGAACTCCTGCATGAAGCTCTGGGTGCTGGCGTCGACCACCGGCCACAACGTGGCCATCACGGCCTTCGCGCCGCGTTTGAGAGCCACTCCGGCCATACCCTCCTCGACTTCCACCCCGTTGGCCTTCACGCCCGTGCCGATGGCTGTCTGGCAAGCCGAGAGCGTGAGCAGGTCCACATCGGAGAGGTCGTAACTGCCCGAACCCAGATCATGCAGGTTCAGTTTGGTGCCATCGCCCAACAACAGGTACGAGTCGTAGTCTCCCGACGGACTGAACTTGAAATGGCTGGCCAGATGCACCACGGGCTTGTGTTGGCGCAATGCCGAGAGAAATCCCGCCTTGGTGAAAGACGTATCCAACCTCAGAAGGCCTGGAAGAATTCCATTGTCTCCAACGCGTTCGCGCACGATGCTGTGGAGTTCGGCACGCACCGCCGGCAGGGAATCGAAGCCACCTAACGCCTGCGAGTTGCCCAATCCCGCCACCGACCACGAGTTCAAGGGCCGATCCTTGATTGTACCCACGGAATAGGTGCTGTAGAGGCTCAGGGCGTAACATTCCACCAGGTACCGATTCCCATCGAAGAGGGCGGCCATGGGGATGTAGCGCAGCGTCCCATCCAGCGAAAGCATGACCATCTTGGCGTGGGCCGAATCGAGGTCGGCGGCCACGGGAGCGATCAAGAGGTCGTAGAGCTTGCGTCCCAACGGGCGGGGATCGCGGTGCGGATCGCGCAGGGCCTGCACGAAGTCGTTGACCAGCGGATTGATCTGTTTGGTGCCGGCCTTGAGGGACCGCGCTAGACGTACATTGCCAGTCGTGAGCAGAATCTGTCCGGTAGAATCGAGCAGCACGTACTGCAAGAGGACCGTTCCGCTGTCCAAATCGGAGATGGTCTTCTTGAGGCTCGATCCGATGCGGGCATCCAGCTTCTCCACCTGCTGGCTCCGCTCCTGGTCGGAGATCTGGGAGAATGCGAGCATCAGGTGTTCGACCACGGTGGCGTAGGCCGAATCGGCTTTCTGGACCAGGCTCTCCAGGGAGTCGGCGCGGACGGATTCCGAGTGGGTCAGGGTATCGTGCTTTCCCTTTTCGCGCAGGGCGCGCAGCTCAGTTCCCAACACGGCCAGGCGACCTCCGACCTGCTGCATGGAGTCGTTCCATGCGGCCTCCAGAGGGATCATGGACACCCGACCTTCCAGGGGAGATTCCGCCAAGGAGCGGTGGGTGAACTCCGAGGCCTCCTGGTCTTTCAACAAGGCCAGAACCTGCTGGGCCTCGGGAATACGACCTTGGGAGACCAGGAGATCGGAAAGATCGGTGTAGACGGACCGTAGGGATTCCAAGTAGGACTTGCCCGTTTCCTTGTCGTTCTTGAAGTTGGCGCGTAAGCTTTGGATGGTGTTAACCGCCTGCTTCCCGTAGAGGATGGCGAGGTCGGGGTGGGTGCCCTTGAAGAAGGACCGGAGACTGGATTGGATGGGCCAGAGCACATCGGGAGCGGAAGCATGTTCGGCGATTCGGAGCGCGCGGCGGCATAAGGGCTCGGCATCGGCATAACGGCCGGTGGTATAAAGCAACCCGGCCAGGTTGTTCAATCCAGTAGCCACGTCGGGGTGGTCGGGTCCAAACGCTTTCTCGTGGATCGCCAGCGCACGGCGGAACAAGGGCTCCGCTTCGCCGTATCGGCCGGTGGCATCAAGCAACGCAGCCAGGTTGTTTAAGCTGTTCGCCACGTCGGGGTGGTCGGGACCAAGCGCCTTCTCGCGGATCGCCAGCGCGCGGCGGTACAAGGGTTCGGCATCGCCGTAGCGGCTGGTGGTCTTTAGCAACAAGGCGAGGCTGTTCGAGCTGGTCGCCACGTCAGGGTGGTCGGGACCAAGCGCCTTCTCGCGGATCGCCAGCGCGCGGCGGTACAAGGGTTCGGCATCGCCGTAGCGGCTGGTGGCAAGAAGCAACGAGGCCAGGTTGTGCAAGCTGTTCGCCACAGCGGGGTGGTCGGGACCAAGCGCTTTCTCATCGATCACCAGCGCGCGGCGGTACAAGGGTTCAGCATCGCCGTAGCGGCTGGTGGCATCAAGCAACAAGGCTAGGTTGTTCAAGCTGGTCGCCACGTCGGGGTGGTCGAGACCAAGTGCTTTCTCGCGGATCGCCAGCGCGCGGCGGTACAAGGGTTCGGCATCGCCGTAGCGGCTAGTGGTCTTTAGCAACAAGGCGAGGCTGTTCGAGCTGGTCGCCACAGCGGGGTGGTCGGGACCTAGCGCTTGCTCGTTAATCGCCAGTGCGCGGCGGTGCAAGGGCTCCGCATCGCCGTACCGGCCGGTCGCGCGAAGCATTTCGCCCAGGTTGTTCAAGCTGGTCGCCACGTCGAGGTGGTTGGGACCAAGCGCTGTCTCATTGATTGCCAACGCACGACGGAACAAGTGCTCCGCATCGGCATAACGGCCGGTGGTCTGAAATAAAAAGGCCAGGTTGTTCAAGCTGTTCGCCACAGCGGGGTGGTCGGGACCAAGCGCTTTCTCATCGATCGCCAGCGCGCGGCGGTACAAGGGCTCCGCTTCGGCATAACGGCCGGTGGTATGAAATACAAAGGCCAGGTTGTGCAAGTCGGCAGCCACATTCTGATGATCGATTCCAAAGGATCCTTCATCGATCGCCAAGGAGCGGCGGTATAGACTTTCTGCTTCTGCAAAATCCTGCGCCTTCTTGGCAACATTCGCCAAAGAATCCAGTGTCGATGATTCCTGAAACGCCTTCGCCTTACATCCAGAGTTACACTCCGCGCCAAAGGCCACCCCAGCGTTCAGGAACAACCAAACCAATATTCCGTGAAGTTGTACCCGCATCATCGCAAACCTTCATTTCGTTTGCAGTCATTTTTCGTCATCGATTTCACAGCCAATTCCCCATCAGGATGAAGGGCGCCCAGTAGTACGGGTGCGCATACGGAGCACCTTTGGGAGGGATGAACAGGCCATCGGATCCGGACTTGGCCGAACCTCCGCCTTGCAGGAAGGCAAGCTGCGCCTTACGAAGCGCCGCTGCTTTGGTCAGCCCCGCCTCGTGGCCGCGATAAAACTCCTGCATGAAGCTCTGGGTGCTGGCGTCGTGCACAGGCCAGAGTGTGGCCATCACCGCCTTCGCGCCGCGACTCTGAGCGATTCCCGCCATTCCATCGATTTCGATCCCGTTGGCGTTGCGATTGCCGATCATCGCGGTCTGGCATGCCGATAGAGTCAGGAGATCTACCCCGCTGAACGAATAGGGACCAGTCCGCAGCTCGTGCAAGTCAAGACGGGAACTGTCACCTAGGAGCAGGTAGGAATCGTATTCGCCGAAAGGACTGAATTTGAAGTGGCTGGCCAGATGCACAACCGGGTAGCGTTGGGAAAGCGCCGTTTGGAAGGACGTCTTGGTGAAAGCATCATCCAAGCGTACGATTCCCGGCAGCACGCCCTTTCCGCCGGCCGTTTCCCGCACGATGCCATGGAGCTCGTCTCGCACCGCGGGAAGCGAATCGAAACCGGGTGCCGCGCGGGAGTTGCCCAGACCGGCCACGGACCAGGACGCCAAGGGCTTTTCCGCCACGGTTTCTTGGGATCCTTCCGTGTACACGCTGAGGGCGTAGCGTTCCACAAGGTACTTCTGGCCATCGTAGAGCGCAGCCATGGGGATGTAACGCAATGCCCCGTCCAGCGAGAACATCACCGTCCCAGCCTTGGCCGAATCGAGATCCGCCGCCACCGGGGCGATGAGCTGGTCGTAGAGTTTGCGACCCAAGGGGCGCGGGTCCTGGTGGGGATCTCGCAAGGTCTGGGCAAAATCAGCCACCATGCGGTTTAGCTGCTTGGATCCGACCTTGAGGCGGTGTCCCGATACATTGCTTCGATTGGTGACCAGAACCTGACCGATGGAATCCAGCAATAGGTACTGGAGCAGAATGGTTCCGCTGTCGAGCCCGGCAACTTGGCGTTCGTGGATGTGCGCGGATTCTCCATGAGTCAGAATCCGTCGACTACTGTTTTTCGAAGAACGGTGGAACGCCACCTCGAGATGGGCTATCGTCGTATCGAACTTGCGTTCCCCGGAGGCGATGTTCCATTTTTGCTGGACAGAATCCTTCCCGAAACCAAAGCGAAGGTCCTGACCACCGGATTTTGACACAGTTGCAGAGTTTTTTTCCTTGACCTTAGCCAAGCTCTGCTCCGCAAGGCGAAGCGAATCGCTCCACGCGAATTCCAACGAATCCAGATCAACCTGGAGGAGCCCGGAAGTATCGACCTTTTCCCCTCTCAGAAACTGATGCGTTTCCTGACTTTTGAGGAGAGCGAGCACTTCTTGGGCTTCCAGTAGTCGCCCCTGGGAAGCAAGCAAATCCACCATTTTGGCATAAACCGGACGAACGGACTCCAAAAAACTTTTTCCGGCGATTGAATCGCCCTTCAGATTACCCCGGATGTTCTGAAGAATATTGATTGCTAACTTGCCATTGAATATTGCGAGGTCCGGTTCGGATTGCTCATAGAAGGACAGACAATTACTATGAAGCTTCCATCGCAATTCCGAGGGTGCTGTTGACGAAATTCGTGAAGCTTTCAAAAGACTCTTCTTCGCTTCCTGAAATTTCCCGGAATAAAACTGAATTGCCGCCAAATTCACCAGATTAACGATATTCATTGGATAATCCGACCCAAATGCCTTTTCTTGAATCGCCAACGAAAGAAGTATCAATTTCTCCTTTTCAGAACCATTACTTGAATCCCGAATACACGTCGCCAAACCGGCATAGAGCACTGAAAGCTGAGGATGATTCGGACTGTATATTTTTTCCTGGATTGCAATCGCTCTCCGATAGCACACTTCCGCCTCGGCATTTCGGCCTTCAGAGTGAAGCATAGCCCCTAAACCGGTCCAAATTGTCCCAACCATTGAATGATCGCTTCCCAGAACCTGTTCATCGATCCTCAGCGCTTCACGGTAAGCTGATTCCGCATCCCCATTTTGCCCCGAGGAATGAAAGGACATGGCCATTGCCGTAAGGACCATTGCTGCCATGGGAGAATCGTGTCCGAATGAGCGATCGACAATGCCTAGGGAGCGGTGAAGTATGGCCTGCTCTTGAGAATATTTTCCTTGGACATCCAATACCATGGCTGAGCCCAAGAGCAGAAAAACAGAAGCAGGAAAATCGGGGCCGTATTTGCTTTCAGTAAGGCGAAGCGCCCATTGGTACGCAGAATCAGCCTCATCGTACCTTCCAAGAATCATCAAATTTGTTGCCCATTTATGAAGGATATTTATCATAACTTCCTGATTCATGGAAGATACTCCCTTTGCAATCGCCATTGCTTTCTGATACAAAGTATCTGCAGCTGTGTACTTACCAGCCGCCGCAACAACAAACGCAAGGTTATAGTACCCTACGGCCACGAAAGGACTCTGAAGGCCCAATCTGGCTTCCTGAATTGCCAACGATTTTCGAAACAGCGAATCGGCTCTCTTTATTTCATTGTTTTCTGATGCAAACTTCGCTGCCGAATCCAGTGGTATCGTTTGTTTGAACACATCCAATTGGCACACAGAATCACACTCCGCGCCAAACGCAGTCCCCACACTCAGCAGCAAGCCCACCACAGCCGTAAAAATCCTCCTCTTCATCCCATCCCCCGTCATTTTTCGTCCAGCGTCCAGACGCCGTCGCGCAGGTAGCCCTTCTCACGCCAACCCAGCACCGTGGCTCCGCTCTTGCCCAGCGCATCCTCGACTGCTCCCGCCTCAACCCGCGCAAGCCACGCATCCCAGACCAATTGGCTCCAGCCTTCCGGCGCCACCGCGTCGATGCCCACCAGTGAAACAGGCTCCGACCTTCCCTTCACCCGCACCAACGCGAAGCGGCGCGAGAAGAACCCGCATCGATTGGCCGATTCGACATATTCCGGCGTGGCCAGCAGGTCGGCGTCGAAGCCTTTGGTCAGGCCCTCGATGCGCGAGGCCGTGTTGAGGGGATCGCCGATGATGCCAAACTTGCTCAGGCCGTGCTTCTGACCCTGGTGACCCATCACCACCTCGCCCCACGACAAACCGATCCCTGCTCCCAGGAGGGGAGCAATCTCAGCGCACTTTTCCGGCGAAACGTGGGGAATCCTGACATCTCCGCCGACCAGGGATCCAAAGAATTCCGTCTGCCATTTCCTGACGGCCATGGCGGCGCGCAGGGCCTGGTCCCGTACGTCATCGGGACGCATCCCATCCAGACACGGCCAGTAGCAACACATCATGTCCCCCACGTAACCTTCGAACCAGCCGTTGTGACGGTCCAGGGCCACGCCCGAAATCCCGTCGTAGTAGGCGTTGAGGAGCGACAACACGGCTTCTGCGCTGCCCAGTCGCGACGTGATGGCGGTGTAGTTGCGGAGATCGGTCATCAGCACGGCCACGTCCAAGCGCTGGTTGCGCAGCTTGTCGGGGCCACCACCTCGCAGCACCAGGTCGTAGACTGGCCTGGGGATGTACTTGGCGGTGAGTTCGGCTTCTCGAGCACCGCCCGCCACGAGCGCCAACGCTGCGGCCGCCACTCCCCCGGCACACGCGAGCGAAGGCGCCACCACCGGCCACAGAGCGATCCACGACCCTGGCATCATGGCCGCGTACAGGAGAGCGCCAAAAAGCACCGGAAGAGCGAAGGCGATGCCCAAACGCAGATTCAGGCCACCCCACACCCCGATGCAGAGCCCAAGCAGGCACAGCAAAGCCGCGATCCACCACCGCCCCAGGAAAAGAGGTGCGTCTCCGCGCAGCCCGGTTTCGATGGCGTCGGCCAAGATGCGTGTGCCAGACATTTCCACCCTTGCCTTGCCGAATAGACCGGAAGCCACGACATGACGGTCGCCGGATTCTGTCAACGGCAACGGCTCCACCAGGACCCATCGTCCAGCTGCCCCATGTGCCCGCGCGTAGGAAATGGCCTTGGCCGTGTCGCAAGAGGCGAGCTCGGTCAAGGAAAGATCACCCACTTCGGAAACCGCTCCGTCAGACACCTCGGAGCTGCGGCGAAACTCGAAGCATTGTCCCTCGGGTGCGTACCCGGTGGCACAAGAGGTCAGATTCCATGACGTAAATCGTCCATTC
>Ga0116170_10001826_pt1 | contig 21087 bp, 13 predicted proteins | sample AD_JPNHW1_MetaG_FD_89797 | JGI IMG/M metagenome (GOLD analysis project Ga0116170, IMG submission 89797) | Active sludge microbial communities of municipal wastewater-treating anaerobic digesters from Japan - AD_JPNHW1_MetaG | ecosystem: Engineered > Bioreactor > Anaerobic > Digestate | place...
ACTGTTTTCAACGCATAAAGTCACATGCCATGTTCCCTTTTTAGGAATATAACCGGAGATGATCCCGGTTGCTTCGTCGATGGTCAGCGTCTCAGGAAGTCCCGTGGCGAAATATTTTAAAGGCGCTTCGCCGGTGGCTGGTACTTTAAAAAGGAATGGAGATCCGGGCCTGACTCCAAAGACTTTCGCTCCGTTGATGCGGGGCTGTTTGGGCGATGCAGGAGTGAGGATATAAGGCAGCTCCAGCTTTCCGGTAACCGTTGCACCCGATGAACCCTCGGTGAACGTGATCATGGCGAACACCGGCCGATCAACCCGGAGACGGGCAAGAAAACCAAACTCCACCGTGTCTCCCTTCGGAATCGCCGCCAATGTATCGGAACGGAAAAGAATGTTCCCGTTATCGCACGAAATAACCTTGATATCCAGTACACCGGAGAAATCATCCTTCAGGGAGTGGTTGACCATGTTGAATTTTTTTCCGATCATGGTGTCTCCGGAAAATTCATAACCGGTGCTGGTAAAGTCGAAGGTGAGATAATCTTTTAACCCGGTCATGCTGATGCAGAAAGGTTCTGAAAACATGCCGCCGGGTCCGTCAAAATCAAATACGCGAACAGCAATGACGTTCTCTTTGTCCCATAGGATGCGGGGATCCGTGATCGAAAGGACATACCTGCGCGGGGTGTCCCATAAACCATGTACCGAGGTGAAATCCGAACAGGGTTTCCCGGAGCCTGTGATGGTCACTCCATTCTCCCCGATGAGCTTCCCGTTGAGAAAAACCTGGTCGCAGTCGTCAATTTTCCCCAGGAGGAACTGAAGACTGTCTTTCATGTTACTGGTATTCTGAATGGAAGAGGGGATGGTGACTTTGATGCGGTACCAGGCGTACCCGTCCAATTTTTTATAACCCTGCCGTTCCCAGGTCTTACCGGGAATGATGGCAGACCAGGTTGAATCATTAAAGCCGGGTTGACTCCAGGCAGGGTCATCACCGGGTTTGAATTTCCATTCTTTTTTCAGATCTATCAGGGCGGTTTCTTTTTCACGAAAACATCCGGCCAGAACGATGATCAGGAGGCCAAAACAGAGGAGTAACGGTTTTTTCATAGTGTGGGCGTTTGGTTGTTGACAGATTCGGAAGTCGTAAATTTATTAAAAAAAAGAGACACAGCAGCACGTTTTGGCGTGTGACTGTGTCTCTTATTGTTGAAAAGACGATTTCCGGTTACCTGGCGACGATGAGTTTGGTGATCATGCGTCCGGTTCCGTCAGAAATCCGAACAAGATAATTGCCTTGTGCGAGGGTCGAAAGATCGATTTCTTTCTTCAGAAGTCCGTTCACCTGCTGTCCGCGGGTGGAGAGGATCTGTTCACCGCGGGTTGACAGGATCGTGATCTCCAGCTCCCGGTTGGTAGCTGATTTAAGCTCAATCGTGACACTGGTTTTCGCAGGGTTGGGATACATGTTCACCGTGACTCCCTGTAGTTCACCCATGCCGGTGCAATCCTTGAACAGGATGTCGACGGCATCTGTCCCCTGACAGCCGTTGGCCGCCGTGACAACAACCACTACTTCTTTCACGCCCAGTCCTGTTCCCACGCTATCGACAATGATAACGGGAGTAGTCAGGTTGCCAGGAGTCCAGAGGTAACCGGTGGCATCCGGAGTGGTGGCATCAAGCGTATAAGTATGGTTGGCACAGATAGCTGTGTCAGGACCAAGATTCACGGTCGGTGAGGGAAGGATCGTCAGGAGTAATGAGTCGGAGATGACCGGGCAGACAGCAGAATGAGCGGTGAGCTTCAATTCGACGTTTCCGGCTGCGATATCAGCGGGTCCCGGGGTATAAGCGGGGGTAAGAATTGCCGGGTTGTCGAACGTTCCGTCTCCTTTGGTAGTCCAGATGATGCTTTCATAGTTTGCAGCGGTGGCGGCGGGTGTGAAAGCAGCGCTCGAACACCCGGTGGCATTTCCACCGGCTGAGGCGGTCATCCCGGGGACGATGGTCAGGACTACCTGATCGGTGGAGTCAATACCTCCCTGAGCCCAGGCAGTCAGTGTCAGGGTAACAGTCCCGGCGGTCACATCTCCCGCACTCGGAGAATAAGTGGGATTCAGGATGGTGACATCGCTGAAAGTTCCGGTGCCGGAAGTGGTCCATTGAATCGAGTCATAGTTGATGGCCATGGCATGTAACAGGTACGGGGTGTTGCCGCAAACGGTGGCGTTGGAACCGGCATTCACCGCGGTCTTGTATTCCGGCGGGAAGACAATGAAATCGGTCCATACAGCATCGTCATTCATCGAACCGGTAGCGTCTTTATCATACACCCATTTGAAAGTATGCGGCCCTGCAAGCACCGGGTATGCAAAGCGTTTCCAATCCTGGATACCTGACCACATCCCAACTCTGATATCGTCGATATAGAATTTCAGCATGTCGCTCAATATCTGCGTAGAGACCTTGCGGTAGAACGAAATGGAGTCATCGAACATGACATTGTAATGAATGATCAATTCTGATTTCTGGCTGTCGGATACATCTCCCGATTTCGAGCCATAATTGCCTTCCCATTTGGTAGTTGGATCGATGACCCAGTTAACATCACCACCTTGTTCCCAGGCAAATTTCGTAAAGTCGCCGGTTTCCCAGTCTTCCACCAGCAGTCCGATGGGCAGCAGGAAGTCGCGGGTATCACTCTGGTACAGGGCTTGCGCTACATCATGTAAAACGACAGCAGATCCGTAATACGTGGAAGGATCTACCGTGACTGTGAAATCCACTGTCTTTTCCTGTCCCGGGATCATGTCCCCGATAGAATAAGTGCCGTCCAGAACCGTGACAAACGGGTTGTTAGATGTCAGGGTGCTGATCACATCTTCAGCAGTATAAGGACCGGTATTCTTGTTCAGAATATGGATGGTGGCGGTTTCACCGGGATCGAGCCGCCCGTTATTATTCCCGGAAGGATCCTGTACTATCATGGAAATAATGGTAGGAGCGGGAGCCATCGCTTTGACCGTAAAGGTCGATATGGTCACACTGTCGTTCTGGTCGTGCGCCTCGCAGAAGAATTCAATGTCGGTGTTGTTCGGCACGTTTTGAGCAACGGCATATTTGAAAGCGGCTAAAATGTTTTTGGAGGCTCCCTTTGCAATGGCGCCATAATTTTCAGTGGTGTCGAGGATCGTAATATAGGGCGATGAGGTTTTAAGAGTGACCACCACGTTATCTGCGTCAAGCGTACCGATGTTTTTTATTTTGACGCCAAGTAATATGGTATCGCCGTAACTCATGACGCCATCTCCGTTCCCATAGGCGGTGTCATTGACCTGGTGTGCGTCGTGTACCAGTTTTGGCGCAGGCAGAACAAGATCGATCGGGGAAACATAAGTCATCACCTGTCCGCTCCGGTTATCACCCCATCCGGGATAGGCTTTCCCGTTGTAAATGTCGATGCCGAGGTAATCACCCATATATCCGGAGGCAAGGCCGGGAATGGGAGAGGGGGTCATAGCGACGTCGCTAACTTTCATGTCTGTCCAGGTGGTTCCACCGTTATCGGAATAAGCCATCCATGTCTCCGTCATGTTGTCATTCACATTGCGGTTGTCATAGAATACGATGGCCAGCATCCCGTTGGATTGATCACAGGCGATCCAGGGGAAAAAATGATCTTTTCCCTGTCCGGTAGCATCGGTATTGACTTGAACAGGGGTGGACCAGGTGGCGCCTTTGTCGGACGACTTGATCATATAAACATCGCATCCATTGCCGCTGTTCACACCGGGCACGCCGATGTTGGGCCATACGATATAAATATCACCACGATGTGAACTGTTGCTGATGTCGACAGCCATGCTCGGGAAGGAGTTCACCCGAAGGTTCGGAGTGACTTCGGAAGTACGAATCCCTTTGATGTTGTTGATAACCCTCACAGCCGGTTCCCATGTGAGGCCTCCATCCATCGATTTGGCAAAGCCGATGGCCTTTTCATCTGAAGGCCAACTGTCATAAATGGCCCATGCGGCGTAAACTTCACCGTCGGGACCGGTTTTCAGGTTGACACCCTGATTGTGACTTCCGGCGTTGACGGCTTGGCTGATATGGGTTACCGATGACCAGTTGACGCCGTTGTTACTGGAATAAGAAATGCCAATCTGGCTGTCGTTGCTGCCTCCGAAAGTAGTCCAGGCATCATATAAATATCCTTTAAAAGGACTGGTGGGGCTTTTATCAACCCACAAATGGTTCTTATCCAGCATATTACCGAACCCCGAAGGTGAATTGGCGACTTTTGAGGTGGTCCAGCTCGCTCCCTGGTTGTCGGAATAAGAGATACTCTGCCCGGATCCATTGTCAATGAACCCGATATAGTGCCGGCCGGTCAGATTGATGCAGGCTGCCGGGTCTCCGGAGTTGCCTCCGCCGGCCCCCTCTAACTGACCTGTCCAGGTTTCTCCTTCATCGGAGGAATGAAAATAATTGGCCCCGTAAATGCTCCCGGCGGGAACAGGGGTGGAGTTGTTGGAATTCAATATATACGCCTTATTATTCGGATCGATAACGATGCTGTTTTCACTTTGTGTCGAGGTCTCTTCGGTGACCGGTACATCCGGGGAGTCGTCCACCAGGATGCCATCGGCAACAACCAGTGTCCCCGTGTATTTCGGCGCCGGGATCCGGTGATAGGGCTCAACCGGAACCAAGCCTAACTCGGCACATTTACGCCAGTAACCCATGTTGTCGACGCGCGTATCTACCTGGTAGTTCGCAGGAACGACGACTTTCTCCTGTGACTGGACCACAGGGGAAAAAGCCATCAATGCAATGGCTATTGAAAATGTCGTTAAAAACGTTTTCATGAAAGTAGGTGTTAGATGAATGTTCATATGATGATACAAATTTACTACTTTCCCCATTAGAAAAAAAGATAATGGCGATTGAAGGTCCTCTGCAGGGATTTCACGAAGAGCGCAGTGAACAGACGAATTTCCATGGAAAAAGAATAATTTTGCAAAAAAAAATTCAGTATGAAAATCCGGATAACGATCCTCTCCCTGTTATTGATCTCATTTTTCTGCATGAACAACGTGAATGCGGAAATTGCTGACAGCTCTTTCAACGGTTTCACCATAAAACATGAATACCATATTAATGCTGTTCCCGACAGCGTTTACATTTATTTCTTCCGCGACATCAGTCAATGGTGGAGCCCTCTTCATACCTATTCGGGAAATCCGGCTAACATTGTCATTCAACCAAAGGCAAACGGGTGCTTCTGTGAGCGGCTGGCGAATGGAGGCAGTGTAAAACACATGACCGTACTTTATGCCGAACCGGGAAAAATTTTCAGGTTGTCCGGCGCACTGGGACCTTTGCAAATGATCCCTGTCGAAGGTATTTTGACGATTGTCCTGAAACCTGCAGAAAAGGCTACGGACATGGTGGTGCTTTATTCAGTCGGAGGGTATTCCCCCCAATCGCTGAGTTCCTATGCTCCGGCAGTAGATAAAATGATCGGCGATCAGTTTGCCGGGCTCAAACGGTTTGCGGATAGCAAATGAGCCGGGTGGCCGGAACATACTCCTGCCTCCATTAGCCGGTAAATTTCCCGGGAAATATTTTGCAATTAGATGATTGTGAATGTTATATAATAAAAAAGCCGTTCCAAAGGGAACGGCTTTTTGTATGAATATCAGCAAAAACTATTTTTTCTTTGCAGTAGCTTTCGCTGTCTTTTTGGGTGCAGGCTTCGTTGATTTCTGTTTGATCACTGCTTGGGCGGCTGCCAGACGTGCGATAGGCACGCGGAACGGCGAGCAGCTCACGTAGCTGAAACCAAGTGAATTGCAGAATTCCACCGAACGGGGTTCCCCGCCGTGTTCACCACAGATACCGATCTTCAGGTCTTTGCGGGTCTTCCGGCCTTTCTCAACGGCGATGGCCATCAGCTGACCAACACCTTCGATATCGACTACCTGGAACGGATCTTCGGGGAGCACTTTCTTGTCGAGGTACTCGGGCAGGAATGATCCGATGTCATCGCGGGAGAAACCAAAGGTCATCTGCGTGAGGTCGTTGGTCCCGAATGAGAAGAACTGTGCTGATTCCGCGATCTTGTCGGCGGTCAGGGCAGCTCTCGGGATTTCGATCATGGTTCCGGTCATGTGAGGAATTTCTTTCATCTTGAATTTCTCACAGACTTCCTGATAAACCTGGCTGATGATCTCATACTGGTGTTTCAACTCATTAACAGAGCAAGTCACCGGGATCATGATTTCCGGCGAAGGATGTTTCTTTTCCTTCATTAGTTCTGCGGTAGCTTCGAAGATGGCCCTGACCTGCATCTCGGTGATTTCGGGATAGGTGATGCCTAAACGGACGCCACGGTGTCCCATCATCGGGTTGACTTCGTGCAGGCTGTCGGCGCGACGGTCGAACTCGTCCATCTTGATACCCAGACTGGCAGCGATCTTTTCGCGTTCATCTTTGTTATTCGGGATGAATTCATGCAAGGGGGGATCCAGGGTGCGGATGGTAACAGGGAATCCGTCCATGGCTTCCAGTGTCTCCTTCATGTTCGCTTTGACGAAGGGGAAGAGTTCATTCAGCGCTTTTCTTCTTTCAGCTTCCGTTTTTGAAGCAATCATTTTACGGAGAAGGAAGAGAGGCTTTTCGGAATTTTTACCATAGAACATGTGTTCGGTACGGAACAGACCGATACCTTCGGCTCCGAATGCTCTGGCACGGGCTGCATCATCAGGTGTGTCGGCATTGGTGCGGATTTTCATCCTCCGAACCTGGTCGCACAGTTTCATGAAGGCCTGGAAATCGGGATTCTCTTCAGCAGCTTTGATCATCGGAACTTGTCCTTCATAAACCAGACCTTTCGAACCGTTCAGCGAGATGTAATCACCTTCTTTCAGGACGAGAGCACCTGCTTTCATGGTCTTCTGTGAGGCTTCGATCTTCAGGGTGCCGGCACCAACGATGCAGCATTTGCCCCAGCCGCGGGCTACGAGTGCCGCATGACTGGTCATCCCGCCACGGGCGGTGAGGACGGCAACGGCAGCACGCATACCTTCGATATCTTCGGGATTGGTTTCTTCGCGGACCAGGATCACCTCTTTGCCTTTTTTCTTCCATGCTACGGCCTCTTCAGAAGTGAAGACGATCTGTCCGGTAGCACCTCCGGGACCTGCAGGCAGACCGGTGGCAATGGGTTTTACCTTCTTTTCGGCAGCTGCATCAAGGATCGGGTGCAACAGCTCATCCAGCTGATGAGGCTCCACGCGGATGACGGCTTCTTCTTTCGAGATCAGTTTTTCCTTGTACATGTCAAGAGCCATCCTGACAGCTGCAGGGCCATTGCGTTTACCGACGCGGCACTGTAACATGTACAGTTTGGTGTCCTGGATGGTGAATTCGATATCCAGCATGTTGTGATAATGCTTTTCGAGCTTTTGCTGGATCTTGTCGAGTTGCTTGTAAACAACCGGCATGGCGGTTTCGAGGGAAGAGAGATGGCGTGTATGCTCATCTTTCCCGATTTCGTTGATGGGGTTCGGGGTACGAATACCTGCTACCACATCTTCGCCCTGTGCATTGGGTAACCATTCACCATAGAAATAGTTGGCTCCGGTAGCCGGGTTGCGGGTAAATGCAACGCCGGTGGCTGAAGTGTCGCCCATGTTACCAAACACCATTGACTGAACGCTGACGGCAGTTCCCCATTCATCGGGAATACCTTCGAAACGACGGTATGCAATAGCGCGTTTCCCGTTCCAGCTCTGGAATACGGCGCTGATTGCGCCCCACAACTGTTCCATCGGGTCTTCCGGGAAAGGAACGCCAAGGACTTGCTGTACTTTCTTTTTATAAATAACAATCAGATCTTTCAGGTCATCAGCCGTCAATTCTGTATCGGAGACGTACCCTTTCTTTTCTTTCATCTTATGAAGCTCGCGTTCAAGCTGAACCCTGACGCCCATTCCTTCTTTCGGCTCAATGCCTGCAGCTTTTTCCATCACCACATCCGAATACATCTGGATCAGACGCCGCTGGGAATCGAGAACAAAACGGGGATTGTTAGTCAGTTTGATCAACCCGTCGCGGGTGACATCATTCAAACCTACGTTAAGAACCGTCTCCATCATGCCGGGCATAGAGGCACGGGCACCGGAACGAACAGAAACAAGTAACGGATTTTTTTTGTCGCCGAATTTTGCTCCCATCTCCAGCTCTGTTTTCTTCAGCGCATCGATGACTTGCTTTTTCAGTTCTTTGGGATAGCTTTTTTTGTTCTGGTAGTAAAAAGTGCAGACTTCCGTGGTAATGGTGAATCCTGCGGGAACAGGAAGACCGATGTTCACCATCTCAGCCAGGTTGGCACCTTTTCCGCCGAGGAGGTTCTTCATGTCTGCCTTTCCATCGGCTTTCTTGCCTCCGAAAAAGTATACGTACTTTTTCTCTTTAGCATTATTTGACATAGTGGATAGGATTTGGTTTATGAATTTAATAAGAGCACAAAAATACAAATTAATTTAGCCGAAAACGCTTTATCCTCAACGAATTTTATAATCAACCCTCCCAATATTTCCCATATTCCACAGGATCCATTGTTGTTTGTTCATCAGGTAGGTGGTAGGATGTGCGGGATTCCATTTCGCCGGATTAGGCAGAATGGCGGCCAACAACGCGGCTTCCGGTCGGGTCAGTCTGGCAGCCGGCTTGCCGAAATAAATCTGCGAGGCGGCTTCGGCGCCATAAATTCCTTTCCCCGTTTCAATCACGTTCAGATAAACTTCCATGATGCGTTCTTTGCTCCACGTCAGTTCAATGAGAGCGGTGAAATAGGCCTCCAGCCCTTTCCTGACCCACGAGCGATCGGGCCACAGAAAAACATTTTTGGCTGTCTGTTGCGAAATGGTGCTGGCACCCCTGATCTTCTTTCCTTTCTTCCGTTCGTTGAATTTCTGCGCTTTTTCGATCGCCTCAAAATCAAAACCCCAGTGCTGGGTGAATTTGTTGTCTTCGGAAGCAACGACTGCCAACTGGAGATTCGGGGAGATTTTTTCCAACGGCACCCATTTCTTCTTTAGCCGGTAAGGCTGGGATTCCGATACGGGGTCCACCAGGCGGATCACCATGAGCGGAGTGATCGGCGGGTTGACAAACTTAAACAACAATACCCCGAAAACAGAAGAACCGAAAAAAAGGATAATGAACCAGAGTATCACCCTCCGGAAGAGATGCCTGCCTTTTTTCATCAGATGTTATTTCTTTGAGTTGATATAGTTGTGGAGCGATTCTACTGAGGATTTGGAATGAAACACTTCGTCGATATCTCCATAATTGGCGGGATCATACACATGAAGGTACGCGTACTTCGCCACATCCAGCCTTGACGGCTCCATATCCAAAATATACAGGAGCTCTTTCACCTGGGTCGTGGTCAGGCATTTGTCAACCACCAGTTTCTTGATCGCACTTGCCTTGATCCCTTCAAAGGGGCGTGCAGAAACGGAGGCAAAAAGCGGCACAAACTCTTCGTCCGACACTGGCTCCAGACACCCTTTCTCCTTGGTGGCGCTGGCGTCGGCAGCTTTTGTTTCTTTGACAGCCGTCTTTTCTTCCTGTTCTTCCTTCCCGGAACCAGCTGCCGCAGAGGTTGCGGAAGGGGTGTAACTGCTGGTGACGGCTTCAAGGACATAGACTCCCTTCGGGTTTTTCCGCAGAACATAGTAAAAATCTCCGTTGGGCTTGTTGAAGATCGATTTGGATACCGGCGATACTTTGGCATCTTCCAGAATCAGTTTTACCTTGATCATCGGCCCTGTCAGATTCGTGGCTGAAACCCGGTCGGCAGGTGATGCATTCTCGATCGAACCGTTCACTTCCAGGGTGAACTTCTCGCCTTTATCGGACATGACAGTCAGCGATGCTCCCTGCGAAAAGGCTGTGCCTGAAATCATCAGGAGGATGGCTAATGGGAAAAAGCAGATAACTTTTCTCATGGTCGGAATGTTTTGATGAATATGTTCGCAAAGGTAATCCAAAAACGTAAAATCCTGCAGGTAAATGGTTAGTATAAAACAGCAAAATACCGTATCTTTGCAGTTCAACTAAACTACACGAACTATGAGCAATTATATCGGAATACGGCACGAGGATAAATACGAAATGGAAAAACGTGCCCCCCTCACCCCGAAACACGTGGAACGTCTTGTTAAACAGAAAAAACTTGATATCGTTGTACAGACTTCCGGAAAAAGGATCTTCACCGATGATGAATATAGCAAGGCCGGTGCGAAAATTTCCCATGATCTGAAAAAATGTTCCGTCATTTTCGGTGTGAAAGAGATGCCTATCGATTTCTTCGAAGCAGGAAAAACATATGTTTTCTTTTCGCATGTTATTAAGGGGCAGAAGAAAAATATGCCCATGCTCAAACGGATGATGGAACTGAAATGCAACCTGATCGACTATGAAAGGGTCGTGGATGAACAGGGAAAACGGATTATCTTTTTTGGACGGTATGCGGGAATGGCCGGGATGATCAACTCACTCTGGGCGCTGGGCCTGCGACTCAAAAGCCTGGGATACTCCTCCAATCTTCTCCGGATCCGCCAGGCTCATACCTATCATTCGCTGAAAGAAGCTCGTGAAGATATCTCTGCCATCGGCCAGCTTATCGCCGAAAATGGCATCCCCTCTCAACTGAAACCTTTCGTGGTGGGCTTTGCCGGCTATGGCAACGTCTCTCAGGGAGCTCAGGAGATATGCGGGTTGGTGCCGGTGAAAGAGATCTCGGCCGAAAAATTACTCAAGCTGAAAAGCCGGAAGAAAATTCCTGAGAACATCATCTATAAGGTGGTGTTTCATGAAGAAGATATGTATGAACGCATCGACGGAAAACCCTTCGACCTGCACGAATATTTCACACATCCCGAACTCTTCCGAAGCAAATTCGAACAATACGTTCCCCATCTTTCCATGCTGATCAACTGCATTTACTGGGATGCTAAGTTCCCCAAACTGCTGACGAGCGATTACATGAAAAAACTCTTTTCACAGGGCCAGCCTAAACTGAAAGTTGTCGGTGATATCAGCTGCGACGTGAACGGGTCACTGGAATGTACCATGAAATCAACGGAGATCGAAGACCCGATCTTTGTATATAATCCTTTCACCCAATCCATTCAGATGGGAAGCGAAGGCGAAGGCCTGCAGGTGATGGCAGTGGATATCCTTCCTGCCGAACTTCCCCGCGATTCTTCCACCGGATTCGGCGATGTGCTCGTGAATTATGTGAAACCCATTGCCGATGCCGACTTCATGGAAAACTACGAAGATCTCGACCTTCCACGCTCCATTAAAAAGGCTCTCGTCCTTCATCGCGGTGAATTCACACCGGATTACGAGTATATGAAAGAATTCCTGAATGATTAATTCCCGACTTCTGTCGATCTGAAACTGATTATTTTTAACCTTATCATACGATGAAAAAAATTTTGATCCTTGGTTCCGGAATGGTGGCACGTCCTATCATCCAGTACCTGCTCCACAGAGATTTTAAAGTAACGGTGGCCTCTAATACCCCTGATCATACTGCCAAATATATCGATGGTCACCCCAATGGCGTTTCCGTTACCTGGGATGCTTCGGATGAATCTTCCCTCGACAACATGGTCGGAAACCATGACCTGACCGTAAGTCTTCTCCCGTACGCATTTCATCCGATGGTTGCCCGGCATTGCATTAGCCATAAAAAAGACCTTGTCACTTGTTCCTACGCGAAACCTGAAATGCGGGCCATGGATCAGGCTGCAAAAGATGCCGGGATCATCCTGCTGAATGAGATGGGACTCGATCCCGGGATTGACCATATGTCGGCTATGAGGGTCATCGATTCCATCCACGGTAAAGGAGGAGCAATCCTTAAGTTTTATTCCATCTGCGGTGCTTTGCCTGCTCCCGAATCAGCTGATAATCCATTACGATATAAATTTTCCTGGAGTCCGAAAGGGGTGGTCCTCGCCGGCAACAATGATGCCATGTACCTCCGTGACGGAAAAGTCGTGAACCTCCCCTCGAAAGATCTCTTCAAAAATCCGTTGAAGTATGACTTCCCGGGAGTAGGGATGATGGATGTTTACCCGAACCGCGATTCTATCTCCTATAAAGATATTTACGGGATACCGGAAGTGTCGACGATCTATCGCGCCACCTTCCGCTTTGCAGGCTGGTGCGAGACACTGGATGTCCTCAAACAACTCCGCCTCACCCTGCCCGAGACATTTGACATGACGGGTATGACCTTCGGTCAGATGGTGCTGCACCTGATTGGCGAAGAAAAACCACAACCGCAACCGGCTTCCCGCGTAAAAGAAATTGTTGCCGCCAAAATCGGAATCCCCGTTGACTCTTATGCCCTGAATGCCATCGAATGGCTCGGTCTCTTTGATGATACGAAGATGAACAGGAAGGTCGACAGCACCTTCGAAGTCACTTCCGACCTGATGCTCCAAAAAATGATGCTGGGTCCCGACGACCGCGACATGATCGCCATGCAGCATATTTTCATTGCTTCTTATTCTGACGGGCATAAAGAGATGATCAAGTCACACATGCTCGACTTCGGTTCCCTGAAAACAGATACTTCCATCGCCCGGACTGTCGCCCTTCCGGCAGCCATCGGCGCTGAGATGATTCTGAACGGACAGATAAAGCTCAAAGGTGTTCAGATCCCGGTAGTACCTGAAATTTATAACCCGGTACTGAACCGGCTTGCCGAAATGGGTATCCATATGGTGGAAGAGTATGGCTTGCCCGTCCCGGAAAAGATCTTCTGATGGATATGGTAACCGTCATCGTCGTTATCGTCGCAGCCATCTTTATTTATGCTGTCGTTACCATGTTCCGCAAGTCATCCGGCTCGCAGGATAACAGTCCCGGGAGTGATCCCGGCAACCGGCAATCATCGTCCGGGACTTCGGATACTTATTCGGCGCCACAGGGACGTCCCCGCCGGCGTTATGGCAAATGGGTAGGTGGCGGCCTCGGATTCGCGTTCGGTGGACCGATCGGCGCCATCATCGGCATCGCACTCGGTTCCATGTTCGATGGAGCCGGCAGCGTTCAGTACAATACCTATCGCGAAACTCCCCGCGGCGACTTCTCCATGAGCCTGCTCGTACTGGCAGCCGCGGTGATGAAAGCAGATCAGAAAATTCTGCGGTCGGAACTCGATTATGTTCGCGGTTTCTTTATTTCCCAGTTTGGTGAGATTGAAGGGAACCGGATGGTGATGATGTTACGGGAAATCCTTAAACAGGATATCAATGTCCCCGATGTAAGTCGGCAGGTGGGTCAGTATATGGACTATTCCTCCCGGTTACAGATCCTTCATTTTCTCTTCGGAATAGCTTCCGCGGATGCGACGTATCATCCCGACGAAGTGGCGGTGATTGAGCAGATCGCTGGGTACATGGGAGTCTCTTCTACCGATTTTGCTTCGGTGAAAGCTATGTTCGTCAAGAATAACTCATGGGCTTACGATGTGCTCGAAATCACCAAAGACGCATCTAACGACGAAGTGAAAAAAGCCTACCGCGAGCTGGCAAAAAAACATCATCCCGACAAAGTAGGTCACCTGGGAGAAGATATCCGAAAAGCTGCTACCGAAAAATTCCAACAAATCAACGCCGCATACGAGGAGATTAAGAAGGAACGGAGTATGAATTAACAGATGTGTGCCGGCTGTGATCAGACCAGATCATTGCACATGATAGAAAAATTATTCACCGAAGGAGTCATTGGTCCGCTGAAGATCCGCAACCGGTCGATTCGTTCCGCCGCTTACGAAGGCATGGCCCCCGGACATATGGTGTCCGATGAACTCATCGACTACCACCGGGCTGTTGCTGCCGGCGGTATCGGGATGACGACTGTCGCATACGCCTCCGTGATGCAAAGCGGCCTTTCTTTTCCCAATCAACTCTGGCTTCGGAAGGAAGCGGTGCCGGGACTGCGTAAACTAACGGATGCCGTCCATGCCGAAGGAGCACACGCATCCATCCAGATCGGCCATTGCGGAAATATGGCTTGCTACCGCCTCTCCGGAGGATTGCCCTGGGCTCCGTCAGGGGGAATCAACCTTTACGGACCTACCTTCCCCCGGACCATGCACCGGAAAGATATTTCGGAGGTGATCGATCATTTTAAACTGGCGGTAGGACTTGCCCGTGAATCCGGGTTTGATGCCATCGAAGTTCATGCCGGCCACGGATATCTCATCAGTCAGTTTCTTTCTCCCTATTCCAACCACCGGAAAGACAACTACGGCGGATCTTTTGAAAACCGCACCCGTCTCATGCGGGAGGTCATGGATCAGGTGATGCCCGCTGCCGGAAACGATATGGCTGTGCTGGTGAAAATGAATATGCGCGACGGATTTAAGGGCGGAATGGACATCGAAGAGTGCCTCGAAGTGGCGAAAATCCTGGAGAAGACAGGTGTTCATGCGATCATCCTGAGCGGCGGTTTCGTGAGCCGGGCTCCGATGTACGTGATGCGGGGAGCCATGCCCTTCCGGGTTATGTCAGCAGGCGTAAAAAACCCGGTGACACGGATGTTGATGCGTTGGTTTGGTGGCGTCTTATGCAAACCGGAACCATTTGAAGAAGCCTATTTTCTGGAGGATGCCTGCAGGTTTCGCAATGCCTTGAAACTTCCCCTGGTGTATGTCGGCGGACTCAACAGCCGCGAGGCGATCGAAAAAACACTCGGTAAGGGTTTCGATTTCGTCGCTTTTGCACGAGCCTTGGTGAACGATCCGGCTTTTATCCGGAAACTGGAAACAGGAGAATCAGACTGCACTGAATGTAACACTTCCAATTTTTGCGTGGCATCGATTTATACCGGTTCCATGAGATGCCATCAACATGTTGATCATCTCCCGGAAAAATGGAAGAAAGAGTTGGAAAAGGGGAGACCTTGCCGCTCTTCCTGCTCATCGTAAAAATATTGTTTATTGTTTCTTCAGATGGATGGCTTGCCAGTCGGCTACCTGTTGCCTGGTATATTTCCAGCGTTTATGCGACCACAGCCAGGTTTCGGGTTGTTCCATGATCTGATGCTCCAACGCTCGTACATGTTTTTCGGTGATCTCGTACGGGGCCGTCTCCCGGGGACGATCAGTGATTTTCAGGAAGGTCCCCTCGTAATGTGACCGGCTTGTTTTCCGCATATCCATGAAGACTACGGCAAAATCAAGTTTTTTAGAAATTTTTTCCGTGCCCAGTAAAATGGGGGTGTCCTAGTTCATGAAGGTGGTCCAGTATTCAATCTGATTTTTCATGGGACGCTGATCGGTGAGGACCAGGGTAATAGTCGGAATTTTCTTTTTATCAAATTCAACAATCTTCCGCAGGCTGGTGGCCATGGGAACGGTTTGTACGCCAAACCGTTCGCGGATCCGGATAAAAAAGCGGTTCACGTATTTGTTACTAAGCGGCTTATAAATAGCGAGGACCTGGTAAGAAGGAAAATACAACGGGAGATTCGACAGCCATTCCCAATTTCCGGAATGGCCGAAAGTAAGCAGGATGCTTTTTCCCTGGCTGAAAAGTTCATCAATGACTTCCCTGTTCTTGAAGACGAATCTTTTTTTTGCTTCTTCTTCACTTATTCTGATCCAGGATAGCGATTCAACGATGTAATCACAAAAGTGGTGATAATAGGCCAGGGCGATCGAATGAATCTCCTGTTCGGATTTTTCCGGAAATGATTTTCTCAGATTAGTATAGACCGTATCTTTCCGATAACGGCCTATTCTGTATATCAGGAAAAAAAGAAAATCGGAGAAAACAAGTTGTACGCGGAGAGGGAACCAGGTAATCACGAGTGCGATCCCGTAAACCGGAAAAAACAAAAGGGCATCTATCATCAGAAATTCAACATTTACGGGGTAAAAATAGTGATTTCTTTATAATTTAGGCCGGTAAAATTCATCCTGATAAAAACAACTGTTTCCATGCGGCATTTCCTAAAAGTTGCAGCGCTGATGCTGTTATTTTTTGTTTCGGGCATCGTCTCCGGCCAAACTGAATACCTGTTCCTCGATCCCTCTCAGGAAACGGATAAACGAGTGGAGGATCTGTTATCGCGTCTTACTTTTAACGAAAAAGCATCCTTGATGTTGTATAACAGTCCGGCAATCGATCGCCTGAATATCCCATCCTATAACTGGTGGAGCGAATGCCTCCACGGGGTGGCGCGGAATGGGAAAGCCACGGTTTTTCCACAGGCTATCGGACTGGCGGCTACTTTCGATACGGCCCTCGTGAAAGAGGTAGCATCAGCCATCTCCGATGAGGCCCGGGCAAAACACCAGGAAGCTTTGCAGCGAGGCATCCGCGACAGATATACCGGATTGTCGTTCTGGACCCCCAACATCAATATTTTCCGGGATCCGAGGTGGGGCAGGGGACAGGAGACTTATGGAGAAGATCCGTTCCTCACCGGATTGATTGGCGCTGCTTTTGTTCAAGGACTCCAGGGAGATGATCCGCATTACCTGAAGACGGCAGCTTGCGCCAAACATTTTGCTGTTCACAGCGGCCCTGAACCCGACCGGCATCAATTCAATGCCATCGTCAGTGAAAAAGATCTTCGTGAAACGTACCTACCTGCCTTTAAAACACTGGTCGACGCCGGAGTGGAAGCGGTGATGTGCGCCTATAACCGGCTAAATGACGAACCTTGCTGCGGAAGTAAAAATTTATTGACCAACATCCTCCGGTATGAATGGGGATTCAAAGGGCATGTGGTTTCCGACTGCTGGGCGCTGGATGATATCTGGGCGCGGCATAAGGTGGTGAACACCCGTGAAGAAGCGGCCGCCATGTCTCTCAAAGCAGGAGTAAACCTGAACTGCGGATATATCTATAAACATCTGCCGGAAGCGCTGTCGCAAGGACTTATCACGGAAAAAGAAGTGGACGAACAACTCCGGTATTTGCTGCGGACTCGTTTCCGGCTGGGATTATTTGATCCCGATTCACTGGTTCCCTGGACAAAGATCCCCGCTTCGGTCATCAACTCCGGAGAACATAAATTACTGGCTGAAAAAGCCGCTGCTGCTTCCATCGTGTTGCTGAAAAATAAAAATCATGTGTTACCCTTGTCCAAAGACCTGAAATCGCTTTTTATCACCGGCCCGACTGCTGCTGAGGTCAGCGTACTTTTGGGTAATTATAACGGGATTTCCGGCGAACTGGTCACCCCGTTGGAAGGGATTATGCAAAAAATCAGTTCTTCCTCCCGGGTGGAATATTGTAAAGGGACGGAACTCACTACTCCGGTGTACGGTGGTTTATATAACGCGGCCGATTTCGACGTGACCATTGCCGTGATGGGCTATTCTCCCCTGATCGAAGGAGAAGCCGGAGATGCCTTGTTGACGGAGTCGGGGGGCGACCGTGCTCAAATCAGCCTGCCCGATAACCAGATCGAGTTTCTGAAAAAATTGCGCGGGGAACATCAAAAACCGATAATCCTGGTGGTAACCGGAGGTTCTCCCGTCACCCTGACAGAGGTAGAAGACCTCGTTGATGCCATTCTTTTTGTCTGGTATCCGGGAGAACAAGGCGGAAATGCCATCGCTGATGTGATCTTTGGCGATCATAATCCCTCCGGGCGACTGCCCGTGACCATTTACCGGTCAATGGATGACTTACCGCTTTTTTATGATTACTCCATGAAAAGCAGGACATACCGGTATTTTGAAGGGAATCCGGAGTTTCCCTTCGGATTTGGCTTGAGTTATACCGGCTTTAAGTACGAAGAGTCCGACCCGATGCCGTCACAAATAAGGCCGGGAGAAAAAATAAATCTTTCGTTTGCCATCACCAATACGGGAAAAATTGCCGGCGAAGAAACCGCTCAGGTATATGTCAGCAATACGGAAAGGGGAGAGGGTGACCCGCTGAAATCGCTGAAAGCCATAACAAAAGTTTTTCTCGAACCCGGTCAGAAAAAAAATGTTTCGATAACGTTGGATCCTTCCTGCCTGCAAAGCTGGAATACAACAAAGTCTTGCTGGGAAGTCCTGCCTGGTCCCTGGAAGATCATGATCGGTTCTTCATCCGAAGATATCCGTATTGAAAAAAAGGTGATGATCGAATAAAAAAATCAAGCCTGGTGGGATAGGCGCAGTCCCACCACGCCGGCGATGATCAGGAAAAAGGAGAGGATCCGGAGCATACTCACCGGGTCTTTAAAGAAAAAAATCCCGATGAGAAAAGTGCCGGCAGCGCCAATGCCGGTCCAAACGGCATAAGCTGTTCCAATGGGAATGGTTTTCTGGGCGACCCACAGGAAATAGCCGCTCAGGGCCATGGAAATGACCGCCAGGATGATAAAGGGAATTTTAAACGGAGTCGTTTGGGAGAGTTTGAATCCCAACGGCCAGCCCATCTCGAACAAACTGGCCAGCACCAGTATGAACCATGCTTTTGTTTCCATCCGTATTAATCGTGAAACCTCCAGGAAAGGCCAAACCGGAAAGCCGCGTCGGGCATAGGATAGCCATTGACCATTAGGTAATTTCTCCCCATCCAGCCGGCGTTGAAATGAGAATACATGGCAAAGAGCCGTGCACGCTGGATTTTCACGTTCAGGAAGACATCCATGTAGAGGTAATCTCCTGTTTTTTTATCAGACTGAAGATAAAAACTCCGGGTAGCCGGCATATAATTGTTGCTGTAGTATGACGTGTTATAAAAGAAATTGAAACCGGGCTGGATGGTGGCATGTCCCTGGAAAACCGGTTGTGTAAAGGTAATGGACATGTTTCCGGCGAAATCCGGGACAGAAAGCGCCTCGGTGCCGTCAACCTGTTGGTAGGCAATTTCTCCGGAAAAATTAAATCTCCATACCGGCAGGTTGCCCTTCACCCAGGCGTGAAACCAAGTAATCTCTTTATCCAGTTGGGCAGGGCAGGCACCCGTATCGAGGTAAACCAGTTTATTGATCCGGCTGGTGGTAGCTCCGGCATTGAAATATGGATGGTCGTAGAAAGCGCTAATTGCAAATACCCCCGTTTTATTGAACGAATTTTCCCAGGAAAAATGGTTGCTGTGATAACGGTGGTAGAACCATGATGCTTCCTCCAGGGTGTATAGACTTGTAAAATGAATCATCCCGGCATGACCATGGCGTCGTCCCGGGATGATCCCGAGGTCGGCATGAATGTTGTAATCACCTTCATTGTAGTCGCCCATTACATACGAAATACCTCCTTCGAGTCTTAACCCGTAATAAGGTTGAAAAGCGATAGCTCCCGAGGGGATCCACTGGGTAAGGTATGTTTTCCCTTCCAGGTCGGTCACTTCGATGTACTGGTGTTTTATTCTGAAATCCAGCTGAAGCGCTTTAAATTCTTTTTTCCGGTTCAGCAGCGGGTTGGTCCATGCCAGTTCGTTGGTGATCCGGTTGATGGTAATGGAGTCATTGGTTGCCGTGCTGTCGTAAAAAATATCGGGATAAAATCCGCTGAGGGGATTGGCGTCGATATAATCATGGATTTGCCGGTTATACTGGAAAGAATAGATGATCCGGCCGAGATTAAAATTTTTACGGGAAGGTTTGAGGGAGTCCTGGCTTCTTTTTTCAGAGGGAGCCAGGGTAAAATAATTTTTCAGGTAGAAACCGGATTCTTTGACACGGTTTCTGGCGTTGGCCAGGTTAACGGGAATGACGACCCGGTTGGGTTCGATATTTTGTGTGAAGAGGCTGTCGTTGGCAATTCCCCCGTTTTCCTGGTTTTTGATACGGTTCATGGTCATGTTGGCGATCAGGGCGTATCGGTTATCGGGAGAGAAGTACTGAGAAGTCAGGACGAAATTAATGATATTGGTTTGTTGACGCTGGTAGGCTCCGGTGGAAGAAAGCGCACGGAAGTCAAATCCCAGGTTGAGGCTTTTGTAAATATTTCTGCTGAAAGCGGCATTGAAGAAAAGTTCTTTGTTGGCTCCCTGAACATAATGGATGTCGGAATAAGTTTTGAGCACTTTATAATATTTGACGCTATCGTTTTGGAAGAGCCAGTTGTCGAAGGAATGTATTCCGAAGTCGAAGCCGGTTTCAGGCGATACGGGTTGAGGAATCAGGCTGTGAGAAGCGGATCCTGTATTACCGAGGGTAGCGCTGAGCGGGGAGTTGATAGTAACGGCATTATAGGAGATCGTATGAAAAATGGAAGTATCGGCCACGTTGATATCAAGGCGTCCGAGGCGATCGAAGTTGTTATGGAAGTAGAAAACGCGGGTGGAGTCGAACGTTATTTTAGTTGTTTTCAGGGTATCGTTTTGCAATGGCCGGGCGGGCAGGGGGGAAGAGATGCCGAAGAGGAAGGCGATGAAGATCGGGAGGCTTAACCGGGTCATTCGAATGCAAGGATTAATAGACGGAGCAAAGGTAGTAAATAGTAAAAAAAAATCCCGATCTAAAAAGACCGGGATTTAGAAAAGATCGGCGACGACATACTCTCCCGCAGAAATTGCAGTACCATCTGCGCAAGTGGGCTTAACGACTCTGTTCGGAATGGGAAGAGGTGAACACCACCGCCATAGTCACCGTAAGACCTTTCGTATAAACGATCGGATAGTGTAGATCGAAGATACGTGACATATTGAAGAAAGAAAATACAACTATAATCAAAGGATTATCACTATTTAGAGAAAGCTTACGGGTAATTAGTACTACTTGGCTTTGACATTACTGTCTTTACACCTATAGCCTATCAACGTCATGGTCTATGACGACCCTTAAAGGAAGTCTCATCTTGGGCTAAGTTTCGCGCTTAGATGCTTTCAGCGCTTATCTCATCCAGACGTAGCTACTCTGCGGTGCGGCTGGCGCCACAACAGATACACCAGCGGTCTGTCCAACTCGGTCCTCTCGTACTAGAGTCAGGTGCCCTCAAACTTCCAACGCCCACAACAGATAGGGACCGAACTGTCTCGCGACGTTCTGAACCCAGCTCACGTGCCACTTTAATCGGCGAACAGCC
>Ga0116170_10001827_pt1 | contig 21084 bp, 24 predicted proteins | sample AD_JPNHW1_MetaG_FD_89797 | JGI IMG/M metagenome (GOLD analysis project Ga0116170, IMG submission 89797) | Active sludge microbial communities of municipal wastewater-treating anaerobic digesters from Japan - AD_JPNHW1_MetaG | ecosystem: Engineered > Bioreactor > Anaerobic > Digestate | place...
AAGCCGGCCCAACTTTCCATAAGAACGCCGTGTTGGCTTTGGACCAAAGGATCGGGCCAGTGGCGTTCCCGAAAACCCCAGGCACTATCAGGTCCAGCTGGCAGACCATATCCGGATTCCCTAGCCATACGCTATAAATGGTTCCGGAGAGAGGTGCTCCAGCGAATACTATATAAGTCGAACCTATCTCAGTGATAATCCCATACCTCACACCATCACTGGTCCATATTCTTATAGGTGTACCGGTTTTAATCACTGCTGCTCTATCGACTTTCATAGTAATGCTGCAGTTGCTCAATGGCGTGGTTTCGAATGCGATATTATCGAGCCTTCGCCATCGACCATTATAACCTTCCAGCCCCAGCCCTTCACATTCTTGGGAATACAATCCGCCTTCAATGGTCATCGGTCCGATATAGGGCGCTTTGCATTTCATTAGCGTCAGCGTGCTATAAGGTGCCGTGTCGATCAATTTGGTGGTGGAGTCCTCTGCTACCAGGGTGCACCTCTCAAGATATATTTCCGGTGCTACGGATTCCTCTAATTCTCTGAGTAGCACGGCAGCCCCATTGCTGAGGCCATGTAATGTGCAGTCGTAAGCGTTAATTTTAGCCGTGCCAAATGCCTTCAATGCATATAATCCTTTGAAAGTACAACTTCGGAAATTCACATTTTTATATGTACCATCATATCTATATTGCCCACCATCCATATAAGAGACATATTGTGTGCCACTGGCTATAAACCGGCAATTGAATACTTCTATATTATGGCTACAATGAACCTGGACCCCATAAGAATGCACGGTTGCGCCAGATATGTCCATTGTGCAGTTTGTCATCACCAAACCATTTATGCACCAGATTGTTATCCCTGCCCGATAGCATACAACATCGGAGACCGCTATGTTATCGTTTGTCCGTGATGCATAATCGGTGTTTCCAAGGATCTCCAACCCTGATGACGAGTTACTTATTACACAATTGGTTATAACAGCATTCTTTGCGGTGTCAATGCATATAGCGGATTTGTAGCAATTGGATGCTATTATATTATCGATGATAAGATTATCAACAGGTCCGCTACCATTGTTCCCAGGGTAGACTCCATACCCATAAGAGTTTCGAAACTCCAGCTTTTCGTAGACCTCATTCTTTCGGATACCCCCGGTTAGAATGAGACTGGCACCATCTTTGTATTCAGTGGCCTGGTTAGCACGATTGCCGTCTAGAGTCATATTTCGAACCGAGAATCCAGTATGACCATCTGCAATAGGTCCAGTTGTCCGGTTGAGAATCATCACACAATGATGATCAGCATAATGCTGATTATTGGCCAACTTAAGGATTGTCACCCCCCGGCCCGCGCCCTCCAAGTGGGCGCGTTTCCCCTCCATTATGCCGATGCAATAATAGAAAAGATCGCTGGGATTTTCGATTGTCCCGGTCAAATAAAACTGCTTGTCTGCTACCAAATCATATGTACCAGGTCCGACAAAGATCAAACCATCGTCCGGGCACCCGTCGACCGCCTCATCAAATGCCGCTGTAGCGCTATCCCCGCTATACAGAATGGTGCCATCTGCCTTTCTGGCTATGATTTCGCCGTTCAGCTGGAATACCTCGACCGAATAGGGGCCATCGAAATAAGCGGCCCGGCCCGGAACGGCTATTCTCCGGATATTCTCATTCAATATGCTGGTGGCATTAGCCGGGATTTCGATCTCTGCCAGAAGGAGGCCATCCTTAGCGCCGAAGCTGGCAGGATAAGGTTCTTCCCACTTCAGCCAATTTGCCTCGGTGGCAGGCTTCTTGGCTTTAGCAGTGCCTTTCAGGATCTTGATAGTGTCATCTGCCGTATCGACATACAGCAAATCTATTCTAGGGTTTGCTTCGGAAGCGGCAAATTCAATATTGGTGGTGCTGGATTTGATTCTGAATACTCCCTGCAGGACATAAGAGAATGCTCCTATGTCTACACTCATATTTGCGCCGGCTGCTCGCTGGGTGATAGCCGGAGCTTTCCCAGGTATCACGAAACTGCCATCTATGGCAGAAATAAGCCCGGTCAAATGTGCTTCTCTAAAAACCTGATCCCTCAACACGTTGGTTTTCATTTATACCTCTTTTATTTTTATAACACCTTTTCTCTTCAGAACTTCCAGCAGGCTCATGGCCCGTCCTTTCCGGTCGATCTTTCCGGCCTGCAAGTCCTCATGGAGAGCTCCACAGTTTGCTATTGCTTCTTCCCACATCCTAGGGCCGGCGGGCAGCTGAAGGCAATGGATATCCAAATTTGCCTCCAGCATGATTGTATGCTGATCCACTATTTCCCGGAGCCCTGGGAAAAGCCATTCCTGCAGCTTACTCCTGAACATATTTCGCATCTAAGCGCCTCCTGGCAGCAGTCGGAGCCAACAGGGTGGGGATCTTGATCTTGATATCAGTGGCTAACCTGGGGTCCTTCTTTTTCATCCTCTCCTGGCGTTCTGCCTCCAGCCGTGCGGCAATAATTTGTTTTTCTGCCTGTGATATTGTCTGGAGAGGCACCGCTGGCAGCTCTTTGCCATCTTTGGTCTTTTGCGCCGGCCTCTCGGGCCTATATCGGCATATTAAAACCCTGCCATCCAGGGCCTCGGGATCTTGATCATAAATCGACACAAGAGGATATTCACCATATGTCTCATGATGTCCTTCTGAAACTGTAGCCCAATACCTATTTCTTCCTCGGTATTTGGCAGGTATCTCATCACCCACCGCATCATACTTCCTGTATAACCGGCAAGCCAAGTTGTATTGCTCCAGCTCTTCTATGATTTCCCGGAGTCGGTGAGGATTGATTGGCACTTCGTCTATCTCGGGAACGAACTTTGAATTTTTTAGTCCGAAATCCATAACATTACCTCTACAACGTAGACGTTAGTTTTATATACGCTATTAACGTAATATTAGAACTATGAGAATAGTATGTTTAGCGCTGGTGTTGGCGATGCTCTGCTGTATCATCGCCCCGGTGGATGGGCATGTGAGAATGGTCCAGGGGTCCAGTGATACGCATTATTTGGCGTATTCAGCTGAAATCCTGGAAAATAAGACGATGGTTGTATATATGTCTCAGAATACATATAACAGACTACCGGACCCGGCTCCGGAAGGAATAATATATAAAGTACTAGATTGGCTAGAATGCTGAAATGACAGCGTTTACAGATACGTTGCCTGATAAAGAGCACTTCACTGGATTACTTCCCAGGTACTCCGATAGCTCGAAGGTCAGAGCATTAGTTGAGCTCACCGCTACCAGATCAGATAGGTCTATATTAGCTAGGGAATCGCCTATATAGAGGCCGCCAGGCCCTGTAAATGGCGATCCCGGCACATGTTGCCCGTTGCACTTTACAGCCAGTTGCAGCAAGGCGGCTGATCCAGTGGGCAGATAGTTCAGCATGTACTCTATTTTATTATTATCCACGGTTAGAATCTGCTCGGCGTGTTGAGCCGAACCAGCACGGGTCTTTGCGCTCTCTTGTGATTCTGTATGAGACTGGTCACCCGCTGCATGTGTGTAATGTGTTGGTAGTTTATGGTTATGTGGGCCGCTCACACCTAAAAATCGGCTGGATGGGCCGAATTCGGCATATTCTTTGGATGTGGGATCTGCCATGCTCATATAACCATCTACTAGGCAATTCTCGTATTCGCCCTCCACATATGCAATACCCTCGATTATTATATCGCCTAGATCGTGGTCGTGCCCCCACCAGCCCATTGATTGCCCCGTATACGGTCCCATCCCACTGTATGCATAAATGTCGAATAGGCCATCGTATGCGGTGGTAGTGTCTTTCTCGCTCACATTATGGGCAGTCATCTCTTCATCGGAAGTTTCCCCCCCGCCGTATCCGCTATGCGATCCAACCGCCCCGTGGGAAGCACCTCCCACCGTGGCCGATTTTACAGATGACTTGAACCAATCCAGCCTAATGTTCAGGAGTACCTGGAAAGGAAAGTTTGGATCTATCTCCCCATTCTCCTCAGAACTCCGCAGGTCAAACTCGATAATAAGCGGCGTGCTGCTATCGACATTCTGGTTGCTGATCTGCCAGCTCCAGGCATTTTTATTGTGGGTGCCGTAGAAGCTGGAGAGCTTCCTGTGGATCTCATCTCCAGCTCTGAGTAGTTCTTTGATGGTCCTCAGCCGTTGGCCCACTTCCAGGAACATGGCCCCGTCTGGTTTCATCTGGATATGTTTGATCCTCCGAACTATCGGCATATGTCGATAGCGGCGGATTTCTACATAATTCCCAACGGATTGGGCCCAATCCTGATCTATAGTCCTAATATTATATATGGTGGGATCGGCATAATCCTGAAAGGCTTTTTCTGTGGCCGTTCTCAACATGGCACCATAAAGGCCAGGAGCCTGATAGATCGCTTCTCTCCATACCCCCGGTGCTGTGGTTTGCCCCATAGCCGCGGCGGCCTGTCTGGTTATACCGCTACCGGCACCTTGCCCTATGAGGGCCTGGATTTCGCCTATATCATCTATTGTGTCGGTGGTGATCTCAGCATCCACCCCTTCGGTGTAGGTGGCAATTGGGGATGTTTCGCTTCCCTTCCCAATGGTAGTTTTTCCATCGATATAGGCCAAATCATCTTTTCCATATCTGATTTGGTACTCCAGGCCCCCGGCCATTATCAAGGACTTAATAGTTGGGAAGATTTCGGTCTCGCCTACCTCGAAGCATACGGGAAAAGTCCTATCCCCGCCCTCCAGGGTGCCCAACCTCAGCATGGTATCCTTGAAATTGGGGATGTATATTGGATGGTAATCAGGGCTCTTGCTGTCGGTAGTCCATAGATAGAGATCGGTCGATGATTGATACCATGCCCCTGGGGAGGATGGGATGCCCGAGGATTTGGTGAGCAGGGTAGCATCCTGGAAGAGCTGGCTGATAGCTCCCAAATGAGAAGTTGTCCCTCTTCCAGCCCATTTGTATACGTGCCCGGAATGCTGGACAAAGGAGCCCCTGGGAACCAAGCTATTTGCCATGTCGATGAGCTTCTGAACCATAGCGTCCAAGGTGGTCCCCACCGAAAACCTGTAGAAAGCCCCTATCCGGTCCTCCAGGATAGCCTCAGCCGAATCCAGGGTTAAAGTGTCGTGCTCAGGTTTGCTCTGATCCAGCTTCTTAATGTGCCCCAAGAGAATGGTCTTACCGCGCCTGACAACTTTCACCGTACCCCTGGGATGGGCGGCAGAGCCCTTCTCTATTTTGGCTACCATCCTCCTGGGTCGATCCGTATATTCATCATATGCCGGTAGATCAACCATATTAGGATGGATCTCTCCGCCGTCTGGATTGGTGATGATTATGTCTAAGGTACTCATTGAGCATGCCACCTAGATCTGAAAGTAGTCTGTAGTCTTGCCCTAGCTGATCCAGAGCCTTCCACCCGGATCTTACGGGATTCTTGAGCCGGACAAAGGGGCATTTGATCATACTGGCTGCTGATATCCCGGTCGAATGTGAAAGAGACATCCTGGATAGTCATACTTGATCCTGCGGGAGAATAAAACCGCACATAAACGGTTTGGAGCTTTTCGGTGCCGGTTAGATAATATTTTTTCGTACCATTCACAATTTCATCAGCGGTGATAGCTGTCTGCCATGTCGAGCCATCTGTCGAGTATTGGATTATTGGCGATCCAGTCTTTGTAATGGTAGCCTCCAGCTCGATGTCATCCTTCAGTGGATGCCCCTGGAAAATATAATAAAACCATTTGCCTGCAGGGATGCTTACCTGCCCACCCACAAGCGAGCAACCAATCTGAACGGCATCATATTGCCAATAATTGTTGCTACTATAATCATCTGAGTAAGTGTGCCTAAGATAGCGTTTAAGCCAGCCATCCAGGGTAAGTTCCACCTGCTCATTGGACAGCAGTCCAGGACCGATATATAGATCACTTTCTTCAGTGGCATTCCAGGTCTTCACATGGGGATGTGTGAGCTGTCCACCGGAATAAACACCACCGATCTTGAAAAGGATGGGCGTTGGCGTTGTGCCATAATTGAATTTGTAAGTGCTATCCTGAGGCAGTGCACATATCCCCAGGGCTAACCCCTGATCCCAGGTGTGATAGAGACAAGGATCTTCCATCCAGCAGGTCACTCTCTGCACCGGGCCCCTGGCAACCTTAATCTTCTCGGGATTGGTTGCCATCTTCTTAATATAATAGAATCTATCAGATCTGCCTATATGGAGCACATAATCCTTAGCGTCGTTGTTCACGACCTTCTGGAATGCTTGGCGGTCGCTGTCATTGTTTAAATATACGTAGAAAGTATATTCTCCCCCTTTGATACCCTTATCCCGGAGGTTTACCCTCCGGCCTTCCAGCATCCCGGTCTTGGATGCTTCGATCCCGAAACCATCCGGCTTAGGATCAGCCACTTTGCCGGACAGGTCCAGGACTCCACCCTCCGGGCCTATGGCCCAATAATGGACATCTATCATATCGAGCCCTACCTTGGCAGAGCTAGCCCTGTGATCAGATATGTTTATATTGGTATTAGTATATATATCTTCATATCCTGATATGCTCATGCATGCCAGAAGGGGCAGCTCCATCAATTCTGCTATGTTTAGCCCGATGGTCGAAAACGTGGTTTCGTTGCCCAATACCGAAATACCCGCCCGGACCGATATATATTTATTACCGATTATGGATAGGGCTGCTTTCACACTGTGGTATCTCACAGCAACGATAGAAATGGCAGTAGGTGTTGATTTATACATTCTCCCTGAAATGTTCAGACTGGCAGAAATCGGTATAGGAATCCTACCGAGAATGCTTATGCTGGTGGGAAGCAACCTTTGCCCGTAAGGTATTATGTCCAAGCCCACGGATGTTGATATTATATCCACATCTATTATATTTAGGCTTACATTCACGTAAGGGCTGTTGGTGCCTAATATGGATATGCTAGCCAGTGCTTCCAGTAGCACCCCGCTGGCTGTGGCTATCCCTATTCTTCCAACTCCTATCCGACTTCTGCCAATTATCATGTTGCCTCAGCTGGTGACTGAATATCTCATGTAAATCACGGCTGGAACGGTAGATCCAGGCGCACAAGTTGGTCCTAGGGACCCTTGCACCCGGACATACTTTGAAATCCTCTGAGCTGCTATGAGCGGCCCTATCGAAGCAACCCCGCCGACCAGGCCCACGGATTTCATATTTCCGGCGTTATAGGTCGCCAATAGATCGGTCTTTGAAGACGTTACCCCCTGGGCAACCATTTCTGTACCGTTGTCATCAGGTGTACCCAAAGCTTGAGCATAGACATCATCCACATCATCAGCAACAAATAGCTGCACGCCTGTCCATGCTACGTATCCACTGGGGTTGGGATCGGGTACTGAAGGAACCCCACCGGAATAGAATTTGATATCGCTGTAGATCTCGGATCCCAGGACATCGCTCTCCAGGGCCAAAGTGGCAAAATAGGTGTTCTTATTGCCTACCGCCGGCCTAGGTGTCGGATGCTCAGCATCCCAGGTATAGGTAGCAATGTTGTTGGCATCATAAGTCTTCAGTTTCAATCCTATGGGTTCCGCTCCTCCGGAGATATTGACCTTGGAAGGCCCGTTGCCATAATAGCGCCAAATATCCACACCCATCTATACCACCTGTTTGAATCTGTAAGTGTCTAAACCATTCATGTTCTCAACCTCACTGATAAAATTGTTAGTAGATGTAAAATCCACTTCTCCATGACCGTCTTTGAATATCCGAAGCTCCGCCCGGAACCCATTTTTCATTGGGATGCTGGAGAGGGGAACTTTGCCAGGCTCCGCCCATTCGCCCCGCTCCAGAGCCATTACATAAATGATATCAGGAGCATTGTTGATGGGTTCACCCGCTCCAATGGTTATAGCCATTATGCGGTCGGTCCTCAGGAACATCGTATATCCATCTGGAATCTCAGCTTCCAGGGTAGCCTGCACCGAGAGTGTGCTTATGGGTTCGATCCTTACCAAATTCGCCTCTTTGAATTTGGGATCGTTGCTGCTATATTCTTCAGCGCTGATCCAGGTATCTTTCAGCAATCTGGCTAACCAAAAATGCGTATCCCAATCATGTATCATCTTACCATCGCCCTCAATTCTTCCGCTATTATGGCTCTGATCTCAGAGGCATTTGCTGTGACATCCAGCTCTACCGGCAATCTGACTGTCATTCCCTGGATATCCCGAACCAAAATATCCCAATCCTCGCGGGCCTGGGTGGTGTTCAGGGCAACGGTCATGTTGATGGGCTCAATTGACATCTCCTCAAACGCAGTGTCAATGTCCCTGAGACCCCTAGATAATCCTGCTATTTCGGCCTCTATCTCGGTGATATTGGCCCTCAATTGGTCTATATCCAGGGATGACAGCTCTTTTAGCCGGGCCTCGGTGTCCATTTCGACATCCACACCGGCCTTGGACAATTTGAGCTTATCAACCGTGCCCCAATCGCCTGCGGCTTCCGCAGATTCGATATCAGACAGCCCGGTAAACTCGGGATTCTCTTTCAGCATGTCATAGATAGCACCCACCTCATCCCCGGCAAATTCGCCGTGGTGGATGTTTCGGCGGTCGATTTCGACACCGTTTTCAGATGTGAGTACTATCCATGTGTCCTTGTTCGTGCCCTTTTTCTCAGCAGCGATCTCAACACCGCCTACTTCAAAGACACTCCATGCTTCGTCCAAGCCTTCTTTCCACTTAGCCCCCCGCTGGCTGCCATATACCCGGCCTGTGGCGGCATCTATGGATTGTGCTATCGGGATATCTTTCCAGTAGACTGGATCGGAGATCACAGTGCCCAACTGAGCAGCTGCCTTTTCAACCCTGGCCATCGCCTCCTGGCTGCTCAGGGCTTCGCCCGGTGCATCAGAGAGCTTGGAGTCCTTGATCCCTGCCGCTATCTTTTCCCCGGTGTCTTTACCAAGCTTTTTAGCAGCGTTTTCATCTACATCCTGGAAGAATCCAACTATACCATCGGCCATGTCGGCAACACCGCCCAACCCGGCCTTATCAAGCAAGGTGCCTATCGCCCCAGCGGTGCCGGTTATGGCTGTCGGTATAGCATTGGTGAACCCATCAACCACCTTGCTGAATACTTCAGCTGCACCATCTCCCAAATCACCTATGGCAGTGGTGACATCTTCAATAGTATCGGTGGTGGTCTGGAATGCCGTGGTATTGGATATTATCTTCCCTATCTCTTCCTGGAAAGCTCCGGCATAAGCTGATCCTGTCTCGAATGCGGTATTGATGGTCTGCGATGCTAAGACCAGGCCATCCAGCTGATAGCCTGCCAGGGTTCCCACCAGGCCAACGACAGTGCCTAAACTGTCAGTCATCGGACCAATGGCGGTGGTGAAAGGCCCCCAAAGGTTCTCCCCGATCTCTCTGATATCATTCAGGCCATCAGTTACACCCCGGATAATAGGGGTGAAGGCATCGCCTATAGGCCCACCAATATCAATTAAGATAGCATTAACAGAATTCTTTAATTCCTGGATGGCGGATTTGGCGTTATCTGATCCGCTCTCAAAGGATCGTCCTATCGATTCGCCTTTCTCGCCCGCCTCAACGACTTCCTCAATCTTACCACGCCACTCATCAGTGTGGCCGATCATCTTCTTGAAGAAGTCATCGCCATACCCACTACCAAGAATGTAAGCAGCCTTGGTTGCCTCTTCGGGATCTAGCCCCTCCAGGGCATTACCTAGCCGCAGAACCGTGTCGGTTGGATCTGTGGCCATCAGGTGAAGAAATTCTTCTGCGGTGATCCCCAGGAGTTCAGCCGCTTCGTTCTGAGCGTTTATACTGCCTTTGGTGGTGCCCGTCAGATTCGTCAGCGCTGCGTTGAAACTGCCGGCTGCCAGCTGGGAAGAAGAGAATACCGAAGCAGTAGCACCGCCCCATCCAGCGATTTCATAAGCAGTTCCCCCGAGAAGGGAGAGAGCACCCGCCGTCCTGGTGGAGAAATCAAGGACCTCTTCCTCGGTGGCATTCATTGAGTTGCCGGCGTAGTCCACCGCGCTTCCAAAATTGCGGGCAAACTCTGCTGAGTCACTGATGCCTTCCGGGAGGGCCTTGAGCTGGCTTTGAACTTTGCCAACGGAAACTGCCGCTTTCTCAGCCGATATGTCGAAGGCCGAACCCATTTCAAGGGCTACCTGGGTGAAACCGGCAATAGAATTAGATTCGATACCCAGGGAGCCCGCGGCTTTGGCAACGTTCTGAATTTCGGCTGCCGTTGTGGGCATCGTGGAATAAAGATCCTTAAGATCTTCATTCAGTTTATCAAATTCCCAGGTGCCCTTTTCAATCCCGGTGGTCTTGCTGATCTGTGAAAGACCCATTTCCCAGGCCGATGAAGCATCCCAGGCTGCTTTGATCACCACGGCACTGCCAGCTATTGCAGCCGTGGCTATCATGCCAGTAGGCCCTAAGGCAGTCGCCACCCCATCCAGGGCGGTCCCTATAGGCCCGAGACCTGCTGTCAGGCCGGATATGTAATTTCCAGCGGTATTCTTCCCGAGACCGGCCCAATCAACAGCATTGGTCAGCCCGGAACCGACTTGGCCTTTGACCCCCCGCTCTATTCCAGATACGGCATCCGTAGCGGATTGTCTAGCCAGGCGGAGGGCAGAATTCAGGGGTGATATATCCCCGTCTATTAATGCCGTTACCCTTCCAACTTCGACCATTTCAGCTCCAGGAGTGATATCTCTCTAAAAGTTTGGAATTGTCTTCCTCTGGAGAGGTTACCCTCTCCTTGGAATCAACATTATAAAAATCCGAAAATTTATCTAGTTGCCCACCGACTGCCAGGGCAACCGCCTTGGCCGCACAATACCCGGTAAATGCCGCTTTCTCGCGTTCCCAGGCCCGCGCTTTCTGGTGGTGGGCGTATAACGCCGTAAGCGTATTTATATCCAGGGAATAAAGGGCTTCAGGGAGAAGCCCCAGTTCTACATATCCGATTCTGTGGACTGTTTGCCAGAAGCTTTCATTTCCTCGATCTTCTTCTGGTCCGCTTCCAGCTCCAGGCGTGCTATCTCCAGCTTCGCCTCTTCCTTCTTCTGGTTGATCTCCATCACTCTGATATTTCTTTGGATCTCTGCCAACCAGATGGGAATAGAAGAAGGGTCGTTCTTCTCCAGGAAAGCCAGATATATGGCTCTCTGCAGTTCATCCAGGGTTCCACCCTGTTCCAGATAATCCTCTATGGCCTGCATGGCTTCTGAAGGTTCGCCTTTCTTACCTTCCATACCATTCAGCCCGGTGGAAGCGGTGATAGCTGCCTCCAGCACTTCAGAGATGCGAAGATAGTTTGCCAGGAAGTACCCGGTATGGTTTGCGCCCGGCTTGATCTCCAGCTTCTTGAGAATGCCTTTTGCTCTGGCCTCAAACTTCTTCATAGCCGCGAAGGTCCACACTATAGGCTTATCAGCCAGCAGAATGGTATCAAATTCTATATCTTCCATATAAATCACTCTATATACAATTCACCAGCGCCGCGCACTGTGATAGTAGTCTTTTGAACATCGGTGGCGCTCGCAAGTAAATGCTCAGTTGTCTGTGCAATGCCTTTCCCTACGGCAAAAGGAACATCGTCGTTCAAAACAGAATAGAATTTCCATATGTATTTGGTGGTAAGCGCCTCAAGCGGGATTTTCCCGTCATAGTAATACAATCCTGATGTGATCTCGAAGCGTCTTGATCCGGTGGTGGAGCTTCCCCATCCATCGTCATCGACTGAAGAAGAATCTATATCGGTGCCCTTGATCGACAGCTTGCCATCGAATACCCCTAGGATCTTCTCGAAGGCAAGGATGCTCCGCCGCGTGCCATCGATGGTGATTGTGTGCCCTTCCATAGAGTTGTCGAAAGTCACCATGCCCCGAAGGAAGTTCACCTTAAAACCAGATGTGACTGTCACACCATCGGATTTTACTGTGAGGGAATAGCGATCATCCCAATAGCGGAGATTAGAAGCCGCCTGATATATCAGATGGTCGCCCGAGTCCACCAGCTCTAACCCGGTGAATCCTACACCATCTGCCGCTGTCATCTCTGCCAGCGCGCCAGTCACTCCTCCGCCTTTAGAGCCCGGTGTCAACCTGGCAGTGAAGAGGGCCGAAGCATCAACATCCTCATTGACAGCATCGACTATCTCCGCTGCCGTGCTGGTTGCCGTGCCATCTACATTGGCGCTGGTTATGGTCAACTTGGTTCCGGAGACACTGAGCGAGAGAGGGGCCGTGGTTGCACCTACAATGATCTCCACTTTGTTGGCCTCGTCGTCGGCGCTCACAAAGCAGATATCCCTGGCATCACCCAAAGCCGGAGTTACAGCATATTTCTTTGTTTCATCCCGAAAAAGAGCGGCGGATAGGCCGCTCACTGCATTGGTCATGTCTCACCTCAGGATAATTTGCTCAGAGCACCGCGTCCCTTTATGGTCCAAGATGCACTCTGTTGTGCTGTGGTACTTGCCAGGAGAAGATCAGCGCCCTGTACCGTGGCCTTGCCGCCAAATCCCTTTGCCCCTACGGTGGGTGTGCCTTCGGAGAGAGCTTTGACGAATATATCCTCACCGGATATCATAGCACCCTCGATGATTGCATAGGCGCTATCGGATAGGATCAAGTTGTTCTTAGCTCCAATCTCCCAGGTTCTTGCTCCGGCGATCTCAGAACCCCATCCTTCATCATCCACATTGGATGTATCTATGGGCTTACCAGACAATTTCAGCCGGAGTTCTGAGACTTCGGCCAACTTTTCGTATAGTCCGTCCGCGGTAGCGCAAATCCAGAACGAACCTTTCATGCCGCTAATTGCATCAGTCATTTCATACCTCCAAGTATAGGGTTTCCCCCTCAGAAATGGGTTTATAATAATATGATGATTAAAATATCTTGAATTCTACAACTACCTTATGCCGCCCATCTTCCAACTTCCCCAGGTATATGGGTGAAGACCTGGCAGCCCAAATAGCCTGTCGTATTGTATCTTTCCGATTACTATAATAACTGTGAATACTATTTGCCTTGGTCCATACTGTCGAAAGGTCCGAGCCAATGATATAGACCTGGACCCCTGGCTGATCTGTTGCACTGTCTACCGTAAGGATGGGTAATTGCCCGCCTGTGGGGATAACCACCAGCTGTTCATCTGGCGCTGGCTGAATACGCAATGGAAAGATATCTGTCCCTTTGACCGTGGCAAACCCGACTGATATCAGGGAGTCCATCATTTCAGTTACTATATCAGCCATCACAGAACCCTCTTCAATCGATCCCCCACCTTCTCAGGCAGCTTGGGCTTTTGCCAATTGAATGCATTCTCCAGCCATTTGTGCTGGCCACTTGGGTGATTCAGGGTCAGATCTTCATGCTGTCTTACTGTATACGGCGCAGCCGGCCCCCCGAATCCTATCTCTATGATTTTATCTTCCCTAACCACTGATCCAGTCCCCTTCATTGTGCCGGAGGCGGTAGGGCAATTCTCTTGTGATAGTGGCAGGACATCCGCCCTCGCCCACTCTTCGGCCCCATCCAATGCGGCCTCTTCGATGAGCCGCTGGATAAGGTCACCATGCCACTCTACTTTAGGCATATATCCTCCTAAGTATATATTACCCTGGCATAGATCTCAGAAGGATCTTCTATGCCGTATTCTTCGCCCACATCCAGGACCTCCAGGATCTTCCCCCCAAACTCTACCTTATCCCTGGCATCAACTTGTATCGAGCCGTCTAAGTGGATTTGCATAGATGAAATGTGGATATCCCCTCCTTCCTGTTTTATTTCAACCTGTTTGCGGCAAACTGCGCATAAATGGGATACCCCCGTACCGTATTTATCGCCCCAACCATCATTAGATAAATATGGATGGATGGTTACAGTTTGGGCCATCTCATCCTCAAAGTCGTCTACCAGAGACATCGTATATCACTTGAACACGAAGTAATTAATCAAAAACCCTGCTGTGGCAATAGCCAGGATAGCCCATTCACGAATGGTGAAATACGCAATACTTTTACCCTGGTTGTTATGTGCATAGATGCCAAGGGTTTTAAGTTCGCTCTGGATATTTTTAAGAGAGTCTTTTATGTCTGGTAGACATGAAACGCATATTTCCAGAGAGGCTACTTTGCCCCGAACTTCCCCGATCTCATCGCAATGCCTATCCACAGTGGACTCCACCACACATAGCCGGGCATTGATATCTTCAATCTCCGCCATTGCCATATCCCCCTAGGGCTGGTTTAGATCCAGCCCTGAGGGAATATTCGAGTGATAGAATCCTTGGTCCACAGCACCCGGACTATACCGGCCAAAGCGAGACCTGTCGCGTATATTTGCTCGGGCGTGATGGGGATTTCTATCCCTGTGGCCTTCACAATCTGAGCGACGATGAAGGTTATCAATACAACTACTACTTCTTTGCTGGTTATCACATTGTCCGTCATTTTTATACCTCACTTCTTGATTTCGAAGGGCTTGGTTTCCCCGTCCTTGTTCAATTCACGAATGATAGCCAGTTTGAGACCATCGCTACGATTGAACTGTTTATACCATTCCTCTCTTGTCATCCGCCCACCATTGGCGGTGGCTATCAGAATCTGCTTAGATCCGTAAGTCTCCACCAGGGCCTCATAGACATCCTCATCAATCTCTACCTTGAGGACTCCACCAGAGCGAGTCCTCTTCACGCTGCCTTCCTTCAGCATGTCCATAACCTCGATGCCAGCCGGCAAATGTGCCATGCCGGTAGGCAGCATAGATTCAGGACCATCGAACCGAAGACAATTAAGCCAATCAATTTCGCCCATTTTCAATCCTGCCAATCTGCTATATCAGCATCAGAATGCTGAAATTCTATAGGATAATTATCAACATCCGCAACTTTGCCACCCGATACCTTCCCGGTGGATGGCTTTGCATATGCCAATCCCTGCCGCCTGATCTTGTCCTCCAGGAGGGCAACCAGGGCTTGATAATGGCCCAAAAGGTCGGAGTAATCGATCTTCCTATCACCTATCTTTTTAGTGACCTTATGGGCCCCCCTGGCAACCAGGGCTTCGGCGCAAGCCAGGGAGGCGGTCAATGTATCCCCGCTGGCGGCTATAAGTTCATCATAAATCTCTTCATCGCTTAGCAGTGGCCGATCAGGGTTTTTATCCTGGATCGCCCGCCGCACATTGTTAATGGAGATTGCATATGAGACATCCAGGTAATGCACCAAGACCGGCTTACCAGGATGCTTGGAGAGCTCACCCCATTCAACGTAAGCCTGGATGATGTAAATTCCCTCATCGACCAGCTCCCCCTCTTGAGTTGTGTGGGTGATGTTCTCGGGAGTTGCATGGGCGGTTGCTTCCCATACCTGGCTGGAGCCTGTCGGAGTCCTTACGTGCATCTCGATTTTAGTTGCCCCGATCAGGCTTTGGCCGATATCCAGAATTATCTCGCCCAACGATCCTTTATATATAATCATAGTACACCATCTCAGGTATATACATTCTTAATAATACTTTTTGACATTTATAATTAGGAGAATCCAAAAAACATGGCGGTAGGCCCTTAAATGTATCCCACAATAGTATTTCTCGTCATAAGTTCTGACACACCATTGTCAACAATTTTAGACTTATCAACACCAAGAAGGGCATAATTCTGACCGCTGTCTTTTTGGAATATCACGGCGGTGTCGGGTGCCCAATCCCAAATCATTGCAGACAGTCTATTATAACGTCCTGATATGCCGAAAGCGAGTAGCATCCCTTGCATATACTGAACATGGAAGTCGTTCATCACGTTTCCATCTATGCCTTTAGCGCCATCTACAGCATCGAAGTAAACACTATACTTCGTACCTGTGAAACTAAAACTGTTGAATTGATTACCGTTTATAAAGCTGTGATTGATATCGCATCTGAGCCACAAACCGTGATCGAAACCAAGTACATTGACATCGTGTGCCGTAACGCCACATATGTATCCACCCAACCCGTTTTCACCATTGTATCCAGGCGTACTTGTTGCATCCAGTAGAATCGCTGTTCCATTTACCCCCCACATATCAACATCTTCTATCCGATAACGATATGCGGCGGGAAAATAATCAGAATACGGATCGTCCGAGGATATATATATAACAGAACTGGAAAATCCTGCCAGCTGACGCGGCTCAAATATCCCACCATGAAGCGAGCTACCCGGATGCATCCGTATCATATCGAAATCATGGCATGGTATCAGAGTCGTGCCATGCTCACAGTTGAGCGATATACCACATGGGATATTCAACGTTTCAGATAGGTAGTATTCCCCCACGCGAAGAAAGATCTCTCCTTTACCTATTTCATTTACCGCTTCCGAATATATATCATTGAAATCTGCGGTGTGCCCCAATAACCCCGCATCGGTATAAGCATCATAAAAACTGCCGTTTTGCATGATGATGGCAGATGCCGGAAGTTTACCATCCAACCCAGTAATATCAGTCTCAATAGTCACATTAGATACTATTTTAACAGCCAGACACGGCTGCATAAGCATCAATATCATGAAAACCATGATAAAAATAATTTTTTTCAATATCTCGCACCACCGAAATACAACTTCTCAAGCTCAATAGCAACAGCGTCAGCAATCGCCCCATACCCCAGGGTCGTGCAGTGGACACCATCATCGTAATAATCCGCATCTGTCGGATCATCCAATTTGGGATCGAGGGCGATGTCTACCAGAGCGTCCGCAAAGGTCGCCCAATTCGCCCGTTCCCATGCAGCTACAGCGGTATGCGTTTCGTTCAAGACCCCAGTACGAGGAAGCAATGTAAGGAGAATGACTTTCCATCCAGCGGCGCGCCTGGCAGTGCAATATGTCTGGATAGCAGTCTCTGTCTGTTCGGCTGTTCGGCTGTTGGCGATATCGTTTGCCCCGCCTAGGAAGCAAAGGATGTTCTGGCCATCTGTAACCTGGTATGAATCGGTTACAGCCCCATCATTGATCATATCAGTGTAGACAAGCTGGCCAGCAACAGCAACATTTACGTATCGTCCGGGGTGGTCAGCCATCAACTGGAATGGATAGCAGACAAAATTATCTGTTCTGGCAGTGAGGCTGTCGCCTTCAAAACAAACCAGATCACCCCGCCTGTTGGGGAAGAGCTGCTTATAGATATCATCTCTTTCGGCGGCGGTCAGGACTCGCTCATAGATGGCTAGAGCCCCGAATAACATCTTCATTTTGTTGCCGATGGCAACGGTATAATTTGCGGTTGCTTTTCCGGGATACGTAGCGGCCTCGTATGTTAATACATTGTTAATATACACCCTCCGGACGGCCCCGGCTTTGCTCATGTCGAATTGCCACAGTTCCCAAAACCCGCGATTCATCAGCATGTCGCAGGCCATCGTGTGGCTATCCCCCCCTATTACGATATAGGGCCTAACTGCTATGCCTCGACACGTAAGATTGAAATAATTATTGGAATCCAGAGCAATGCGGCCAGCAGATTCCCATGCAGGCGGCAGGCTCTGAGAATTGACCAGCACCAGGATACTAAGTTCATCGAACTCCAAAGGGACGGTATCTACCGCCACAGTATCGTTTACTCCATCCAGATAGAGGCAGTCGCCCCAGGCCCCCCTATGGACTACTGGGCCATTCAGCCAGCCATGATAGCCGTTGCCGGATTCGTCCTGGAGATATTCACCCACAACGCGCCCAGTCCAGAGCAGTGTTGCCCCAGAAGGCCATTGGATAGAGGACATGGCTGCTTTGTCATCCAGGTACTTCCCGGCTTTCTTCACACTGATTCCTGATGATCCTCTTCGCATTTCTGATCACCCAAGGAATTCATAGTGGAGGACACCAGCGACCACGTAAACCTTCACGACACTGGCAGATGTGACCGGCCAGGGCATAGACGATTCGTCAGAGACATAGATATGAGAAGTAGTAGAGGCATTACCATCATCTACGGCGACATAGACCTTACCACCTTCAGGCATGAACACGATGCTTTTTGCACCGGACGGAACAATTATCGTCTGGCTAGAGCCCGTTGTAGACACGACCCCACCGCCGCCGATATGGACGCCAGCAATGCTTTTTATTAACCCTCTTAGTAATTTAGTCCATTCTGACATTATATCAACACCTTTATAATTTTATGACATTGCTACGAAGCGACATATTTGAGTTTATTATTAAAATGTTTGAGCAGACCGCTCTTGAGCGGCTGCCTTCGCTTAAATTGGCACTAAGTCAGATCCAGGTACAGGATGATAAGCTGATTATTGGACTCATCCGTACCCGCGGCTTTCACCAACTTACCCGCACCCACTGCATACTCTGATGTCCTGTTGGTCATGGTGGCTATGGATGCCTTGGTAGCCAATGCAAGCACCGCTACCAGCTCATCCCCCGCAGCCATACCGGCCACAACAACATCCGTGGCCGCAGCGGTTCCATCTGCCAATGCTGTCTTTAGGAACCCACCTGCTAACTTGTTCTTTGCTATGGTCTTGTTGGCAATGGCAGTATTCGATACGGTGCCCGCCATTAGACGAGCACCATTTAGCGGAGATTGTCGCTTCAGCCATCCTCTTGGATTAGGCATGATCAACCCTCAGTTGATGGCTACCTGCACGAATCCGGCGTTATCGTGGATCTCAAATCCCAGCCAGCCGCCGATTTCGGCGTACCTATTCTTGCCCTTCTGCCTGGGATAATCGGCATCCACATCATAGTCCTGAGCAATGACTATCTCACCAGCGTTCATGTGCTTGGCGACCACGTAGACCACGTTAGCGGGCACATAATCGCATGGGATGAGGAAGTCAGTAGACCCGTCTGCCCGGCCAAAGAGACCGGCTATCTCGGAGACATAAGTCTCCCTCAGGTCGTTCTTGCTCCAGAGGAAATTGAGAGATTCCGGCCTACCCATGAGGTTCAGGCTAGACCTCGGATATTCGGGATTTATCATCCCTGTGGCCCGCCTCAGATCTTCATAGGGGTCCATTACGCTATCCACTTCAGAGCCATCCCAGGCACCCGAATTGTTGACGGGACCACCAGCAGCCACAACAGATCCCCGAGGATTGGCCTGAGCTGCAGCGATGATACCAGTGATGTTGTGGGCCGCATCGCCTCGGAGGGCTGTCCAGTTCTCTCTCCTCTGACATTCCAACATGGCAACCCTGGTGTCAAGGTTCCAGCGCGTCGGGTCCAGATTGATCTCCGCCTCGTTCATGATGACAGAATCAGCTATCCACCAGATCGGATGGAAGTCATCCTTGGCGGCGGTGTGGACCTCTTCAGGAATGGTTCCGCCCGCCGAAATAACGGCAGTGGAGATTCCGTCAGGGGCAGCGCTCTTGTCTACTCTCCGGATGATATCCCGTCTGAGGTTGGGATTATCAAGAGTCCGGACATACAGGGCCTGCCTGGCAATGTAACCATCGATATTCACATCCTGGAACTCCTCGATGGTCTTTCTCATATTGGTGACGGCTTCCAGAGGGACCCCGGCACCCCAATTAAGTTCTCCTACCATGAATATACCTCAAAGAATCCTTACTCTGATCTGAGCAACTCTCTGCACGACATCGCTATCAGCGAAAGTCAACGTCACCGAAGAAGGCATCTGGAGAGTGATTACAGTCGCTGTCAGGGATTCCACCCTGTTCAGCTGGGTGTCTCCATCCAGGTCTCGGAGTATGATGTAATCCCCTTCGACCAGGCCCATAGCAGCTATGGCCCCCGCGGCCACTGTGATGGTGGTATCCCCGATAGCCACCCCGCCCGGAGGAATTGCCTGGGAAGCTGCCAGTGTGCAGGGCTCCATTGCCTGAGCAACGGATGTTAAGGTTCTGGTCGCTCCTGCAGGTCCTGCTCCGGCCTCTGCAAGAACACCCCATGCGCCTGATCCGCCCACTCCCAGAGCGGCCACTTCCAGGAAGTCGCTCTTGAGAATGTTTGTGGCTCCAAGTGCTACCACCAGGGCGTTTATCTCGCCGCTGTTGGCATAGGGCACATCATCGAACTGCTGATAGAACCCATCTTCCGGCAGGACAACACCATTGGCAGGCTGGCAGGAGAATCCTATGATCTCGTCGGTATCAGCAGCAACAACGGAAATGCCCTGACCAGAGCCATTGTCCATTATGGCAACACCGAAGCCGATTATTCCGGCTGCCGGCGTACTGCTTAGAAGTCCGGTCTTGGCAGTTGTGACTTTTCTAAGAGCCATCGCTTATCTCCTCCTCTGGTTGAACTTCCTGTTGCGTTCCGCCTGCTTGGCTGCCAGGTTAAACTCCTGCTCACCATCGGCCATTGCGTGCCCCTTCAACTCCTTGGTTTGGTAGTGGACTATCATCTCGGGATGCTTGACCTCGAACTCCAGATACCCGGCCTGCTTGCACTCCTCCCAAAGCTCGTCGGCCTTCTGGTGAAATGCCGGCTTGAGCTTGGACAGGAACCTCTCCTTCTGCTCAGCCTCAACCCTGGCTGCCAGGGTGCTCTTCATGTCCTTCTGTTCGGCCTCCAGAGCGGCGTTTTTCTGCTCCAGGGCATCGATTCTGTCTAACAGAGGCGGAATTGCCTCTGTCATAGATTTAATATGTTCTTCGTCCATATCGGCTCCTCCTGGAGCAATTGGTGATTTGGAATTACAGTCCTTACACTGCATATTGAAACCAGCCCCGTCCTGGGTGCTGATTACCCCTTGCTTCACGAATGAGTACTCATGAAACACGTAAGGGCCCACTTCTTTGACATCGTACTCTTTGGTCTCCCCCGTTACTGGATTAGTCCAGCTGCCAGGCTCATCGACGAGATAACACTCCCAACACAATGATCCATCGTGCGGATTGCCAGAAAGGAGAGTATCCAACTCTCTTTGCGTGAGATCAATTTCATAGAATCGCGTGACAGCTGAGGTTTTCCTGCCATCTGGCTTATTGGCAATATCAAATAATTGTCCTACTCTCCGGGCC
>Ga0116170_10001831_pt1 | contig 21063 bp, 22 predicted proteins | sample AD_JPNHW1_MetaG_FD_89797 | JGI IMG/M metagenome (GOLD analysis project Ga0116170, IMG submission 89797) | Active sludge microbial communities of municipal wastewater-treating anaerobic digesters from Japan - AD_JPNHW1_MetaG | ecosystem: Engineered > Bioreactor > Anaerobic > Digestate | place...
ACCTACGAGATCGTGGGGAAATTATCCGAGCTGGACTTTTCCGCGGACCGGTTCGACCGGGTCTCAGACTTCCAGCGGAACCTTGCGATCGTACCGGTCAGTGCCCATACCGGTGAGGGAATACCCGACCTGCTGCTCGTCATGATCGGCCTTGCCCAGCGCTACATGGGCGATGCACTGAAGCTCTCCGTTGAGGGACCCGGCGCCGGGACCGTACTCGAGGTCAAGGAGGAACGGGGCCTCGGGACCACGCTGGACGTGATCCTGTATGACGGGACCCTTGCAATCGGCGACGAGATCGCGGTGGCCACGCAGGGGGATGTCGTGGTGACAAAGGTGCGGTCGCTCCTCAAACCCCGGCCCATGAAAGAGATCCTTGTCGAGGACCGGTTCGAGCGGGTGAAGTCGGTTGCCGCAGCATCGGGGATCAAGGTCACCGCCCCGAATCTCGAGGGCGTGATCGCCGGCTCCCCGTTCTTCGTGGTCCGGAACAACCGGGACGAGATCGAGGCACGGATCAAAAAAGAGATGACCGAGATCCATGTCAACCTCTCCGATGAGGGTATCACGATCAAGGCGGACACCATCGGCGCCCTTGAAGCGCTCTGCAAGGAACTCGAGGGAAAGGAGATCGGGGTCATGCGGGCAGAGGTGGGGCCCGTGAGCCGGCTCGACCTGATCGAGACCGAGACTATCAAGAACCCGATGTTCCGCGTCCTCCTCTCGTTCAATACCCCGATCCTTCCCGATGCCGCCGATATGATCAAAGATCCGCTCTACACGCAGGTCAGGGTTTTCGAGGGACGTGTCATCTACCAGCTGATCGACCAGTACGTGGAGTGGCGCGACGAACAGAAACGCCTGCAGGAGAAGCAGCGGTTCGAGCACGTCGTGATGCCTGCGAAGATCCGTCTCCTGCCCGACTGCGTCTTCCGCCAGAGCAACCCGGCCGTGGTCGGGGTGCGGGTACTGGGCGGAAAACTCAGGAGCGATGTGGACCTGATAAAACTGGATGGGAAGAAAGTGGGGCACCTCAAGTCCATGCAGCTCCGGCAGGAATCGATCCGTGAGGCGGATCCCGGCCTTGAAGTCGCAATCTCTATCGAGGGTGCAACCGTAGGGAGGCAGGTCAGCGTTGGAGACGATCTGTTCGTGGATGTGCCCGAGCGCCACATAAAAGTGCTCGAGCGGGAGATGGTCAAGACCCTGAATACCAGCACGCAGGAGATCCTGACAGAATTCACGACCATGAAACGGAAAGGCGAGCCTTTCTGGGGCAGATGAGCCCTTTTTCATGTCCCCGGGTCTGCCCCCGGGGGAACGCGAGGGTTTAATAGCGTACCGGTATAATTAAATAGATACTTCTCATGTGTAGGCGGAAATGCCGGCAGCCGGAGACGTGAAAAAACCCGGATCATCAGGGTTTTTTTAAGAGATTTCCAATAAGGAGCAGACACGTATGGTCGAGTTCAAAGTCGTAGTATCAGACCCGAAAAGCGGTCGCGCGTATAACGTGGACGCCAGCGGCGGTGCCGCCGGCGCAATCGTCGGGAAACGTATCGGTGATGAGATTGATGCAGGGACCCTCGGGCTTGCAGGGTACAGGATCCTGATAACCGGTGCTTCCGACCGGACCGGGATAACTGCAAAAAAAGGTCTGCCGGGGGCAGGACGCAAAAAACTCCTCCTTGCAGGCGGTGTCGGGTTCCACCCGTCCATGGAGGGGGAACGCCGGAGAAAGACCATCCGGTCAAGCGAGATCACCCAGGATTTTGTCCAGATCAATACGCAGGTCACCACCTACGGCGAGAAAACGCTCGATGAGCTCTTCCCGAAAGTAGAGGGCGAGAAGAAAGCAGAGAAGAAATCAAAAGTCAGGAAATAACATACCTTTTTTGGGATTTTCCCCCCTGCAGGGCGGGAAGTTGCGTTCAGTACGCACATTTTGGGAGAGCGCCCGGTTATGCCGGCAGAACCAGCATGTTACCGGGAAGACCGGCACTGCGGTCCCTATCCCAATCACCCTGCCGGGAACCTATTCTTTTTGCAGCGTTCACGCCCACCTGCACAGGGAACTTCCGGTTCGGGATAAAAAAGGATTATACTGGATTATACTGTTGCGGTAACGCTTGCCACACCGTACGATGAGGAGTTCCTTGCTTCCTGCAGGGACTTGCCGTCTTTGTAGATAGCGACAGCAATCTCGTGCGTTGTGGAGGCATCTTCCTTGTGGAAGGTGGCAGATACGACGCCGGTTGCATTTTCAACAGCAAAGACCCGGTTGCCCGAGTTCCCCGTGGTGGTCATACTGCCTTCCGTCCCATAGGTGCCGGCAAACCCGCCCAGGTAACTGACCCTGACATATACTCCCTCATCAGGTACGTTAACCGGCGCCTGCGTTACGATTTTCAAAGGGACTCCTCCGACCACTACGGTCTGCTGGGCCGTGGGACTCGCAGGGGTCGCCTGAGGCTGGCCGGAAGATTCCGCCGGTGCTGATGACCCGTCCCCCATAAAAAAGATCAACGCTATTACAATCACTGCGATGATACCAACAACCGCAGCGATAATAACCCACGGTTTCTCGAAAGGATCGTTTCGTCTTCTCATAATGCTCCCTTGTGTCAGATGCCTGAAGAAATGTAATGGAGAAATCAGCAAAATACTTTGTTATCAAAAGGGGGCAATCTCCCGTCAGGGTTGGAATCTTCCGGTGAGAACCCCGGGCCGTTCACTTTCTCACGGCCCCCTTGAGCGCATCCAGAAGGTCATCAAACTGAACCCCGCTGTTTTTCGCAACCAGGACCAGTGCAGCAGGCGGGAGGAGGTGCATATCGAAATTGTCCTTGATGATCCGGTTCATCTCCGACACGACATCCGTTTCCTCAAGGGATCGTGCCCGTGCAATCCTTGCAATCAGTTCCTGCACGGGATCATGGCGTTCGAAGATGCCGGAGGTCGGTTTGAACCCTACCGGAAGGGTCAGCCCGGCAATATCGAACCTTGGGGAATACAGGCCGTTCTCGGTGCTGATGAGCCCCTCCTCCTCTGCCCGTTTCAGGAGCAGGTGCGCCTGCTCGGTGCTCATCCACTTCCGGTCGAGTGCATAATAATACACCAGCTCGTTCTTGCGCATCCCGGTCTTCCGGGTATGCTTGAACGGGGCGGCGATGGTTAACCGGAGGGTCACTTCTTGGCACCCAGGAGAATATTTTTCATATCAAGGGCATCAAGGCCTTCACCGTGCCCCTCCTTGGCAATATCGATATCCGTCCGCGACACCTGGTCCGTGAGGCGGAGATAGAAGATATCATTGGCAATCGGAACCTTGCCGCCACCCCGAAGGGCAAGGGCGAGCACGGAGACCTGCAGGTCGGCCGCTTCCGTTATGATGCCCGGCCGCAGGACATCGGGTGTGACTTCCCCGAATGTTGCCCGGTCAATCGCGATCCGGATTTTTATTTTAACCTTTACCAGTTCTTTCCCGGTGGTCTTGGTCGATTCCTCGTTGTCCAGGCTGGCAATATAATTCAGGGTCTCGTTAAAGGGCATGCCCATGGCAAACGAGAGATCCACCCGCTGGGGGAAACGATAATAGATCCTCCGCATACCTAGAGATTTAGCGACGCTTGAAGAAAAAAGATTGCTGGCACGCGTAAAAAAACACAGATACAAAAATTCTTCACATGCGAAAAAAGTGTTGAATAGTATAGGTTATTCGAGTAACAGGGCGTTGATGATGCCGTCCTGACCCGGGCGGCTCATGATGCGGGCGCTGCCAAGCTCGGTCTTGATGATTGCACCCTTGGTGAGCAGGTTCCGGCGCACGTAGTTCGGGTTTGCCGTGTTCTTCTCCACGGTCTCGATCTTTGCTTTTTTGGTCTCGCCGGTCTTGGGGTTGGTGACATTGGCAAACATTGCCCGCAGGGCACGAACCTTGTCATTCCCGCCGAACGTGCGGATAATACGGTGCCGTTCCACGCCGATATGGGTGTCTGCCGGCGCAAGCCCGATCTCTGCTCTCCGCTTCATCGCTGCCGGGCGGCGTCTTCCGCCGGTCACTTTCCGAACTGATTTTCCCTGCCACTGCATGGTGTTACTCCTCACATTTTTCTTGGGGAATCCTTCCCGAAGATGGTGCTCTATATATTCCTTTCAGGATTATTTATAGTATTTCCCGATTCTGTGCAATCTCCTGCCGGGCCGGCAGTGACAGGCTGGTGCACGCTTGTCACGGTGAGAGAATGGTATCGAGTAATGCCACGACGCCATCGCCGGTCTTCAGGTTCGTCCGGAATACCGGCATCTTCGGGTTGTACCGTGCGATGTCCTTCTGCATGCGGTCGAGGTTCGCACCCACCAGCGGGGCGAGATCGACCTTGTTGATGACCCCGATTGTACAGTCCCGGAACATCATCGGGTGCTTGTTCACGACGTCGTCCCCTTCCGTTGAACTGACCACCACGATCCTTTTTTCGGCACCGAGCCGGAAATCGGTCGGGCAGACCATGTTGCCCACGTTCTCGATAAAGAGAATATCGATCCGGTCAAGCGGGAGGTGGTCAAGGGCATGTTCGACCAGGTGGGCGTCAAGGTGGCATTCCTTCCCGGTGTTGGCATTGAACGCAGGGATGCCCAGCGCAACAATCCGTCTGAAGTCATCGTCCCCGTACACGTCACCGGCGATGGCCCCTGCCTTCAGCCCTTTTTTTTCAAGGAGGGGGACAAGGCGTTCGATCAGGGCGGTCTTCCCGGAGCCAATGGCCCCCAGGAGGTCGAATGCCCTGACGTTGTGGGACTTCAGGTGCCGGGCGTTGTTGTCTGCAAGCGTATTGTTGGCGTCGTAGACATCCTTCTCAAGCCGGACGTCAATATGGTGCATACCAATAGGTTCGAGCGTACACTGTTTATACCTTGACCCCCCAAACTCTCCTGCAATGGCAAAGGTTCAGGGAGAGTGCATACTGTATCCCTGCTATTTCAATGCAGGATATTCCCGCGTGGACGGGCGGCGGGTCAGAAAAAGTCTCGGGGTCAAGGCACCGGTAATCACCGACCTGGAGCGCGCACTGAAACGCGCCGGTGTGAAGTACCGCGTGGAGGACCACCATCACCCTGCGCACTGGGCACGGAGGGAAGGGAGGATCGTGGCCGAATGGACGGAAGGAAAAGAGGCGCTCATAAAAAAGATTGCACAAAAACTGGAGTTCCGCAAATGAGCGGCCTGTACGACCTGCACACCCATTCTATCCTTTCCGACGGGGAGATGCTCCCGATTGAACTGGTCCGGAGGATGGCGGTGCTGGGGTATTCGACCGTTGCCATTACGGACCATGTCGATACTTCGAATGCCGTGCCGGTCGTCGGGACCCTGAAGCTCGTGCAGGAATCCGCCCGGCTGTTCGGGGTCAGGCTGCTCTGCGGGGTGGAGATAACCCATGTCCCGCCGGTACAGATCGCCGATCTTGCCCGGCAGGCAAAAGAGGCCGGGGCACAGATCGTGGTGGTCCATGGAGAGACCACGGTCGAGCCGGTCGCTGCCGGCACCAACCATGCTGCCTGCAGCTGCGGGGATGTCGATGTGCTCGCCCACCCGGGTCTGATCACGATCGAGGATGCGCTGCTTGCAGCAAAAAACGGCATCGCGCTTGAGCTCACGTCCCGCGGGGGCCATAACCGGACAAACGGCCATGTTGCCCGGACAGCCCGCGAAGCCGCATGCCAGCTGGTTGTCGACTCAGACGCGCACGCGCCAGGCGATCTTCTGGACGAACGCGCGAAATTTATCATTGCCAAAGGGGCCGGACTTACCGAAGCGGAATGCAGACAGGTTATATCTTTAAATATCGACCAATTCCTTTTTTCCTAAATTTTCTATTTATACTTTCACGCAAGGTTTAAATACCGATATGACTGATATATATAGATTACTAAATTAAATCAGCATGAATCATAAATCCGGGGTTGTTGCATGAAGGTTGTTGGCCGAGCGATGAGCACCATTGGAAACCGTATGCTCATCATCCAGTGTGACGCCGCCCAACTCCCGCCGTTATACAGCGAAGTGACTGACAGGAGAATGAAGCCGGTCGGGAAGATCCTGGATCTCTTCGGGAACGTGAAAGCGCCCTATGCGGCAGTACTCTGCCGCGAAAAATGCTCCATCAGGCCTGATGAGAAGCTCTTCGCACGATAAACGCCCGGTACCGGAACAGGCCGGTCCCCGCAATCAGAACAATGTACCTTTCCAGGTTGGTGAATGTGGATGCAGGAAGTTGAGAAGTTAAAAGTCCTCCAGTCTGAGCGGGAAGCGCTCAAGACACGAATAAAGCAGAAAGAACACGAGAAGAAAGCCGAGAACCACACGGAGACCGTTTGTCCGGAGTGCGGCGGCCGGCAGCTTGTCCACGACTACGAGCGTGCAGAACTGGTCTGCCAGAGCTGCGGGCTTGTCATCGATGACGACTTCATCGACCGCGGCCCCGAATGGCGTGCCTTCGACCACGACCAGCGGATGAAGCGATCGAGGGTCGGCGCACCGATGACCTTTACCATCCACGACAAGGGCCTTTCGACCATGATCGACTGGCGCAACCGGGACTCGTACGGCAGGGCAATCTCATCCAAGAACCGCGCCCAGCTCTACCGTCTCCGCAAGTGGCAGCGGCGTATCCGGGTCAGCAATGCGACCGAGCGGAACCTTGCGTTCGCTCTCTCGGAATTGGACCGGATGGCCTCTGCACTGGGCCTTCCCCGGAATGTCCGTGAGACCGCTGCGGTGGTATACCGCGACGCGGTCGATAAGAATCTCATCCGCGGCCGGAGTATCGAAGGTGTTGCTGCAGCAGCGCTCTATGCCGCCTGCCGCCAGTGCAGCGTGCCCCGTACACTCGATGAGATTGCAGAAGTGTCCCGGGTCTCAAGAAAGGAGATTGGCAGGACCTATCGCTTCATCTCCCGCGAACTCGGCCTCAAGCTCCTCCCGACATCCCCGATCGATTATGTGCCCCGCTTCTGCTCGGGTCTCACCCTCAAGGGAGAGGTGCAGAGCCGTGCCGTGGAGATCCTCCGGCAGGCCGGCGAGCGGGAACTGACGAGCGGCAGGGGGCCCACCGGTGTTGCCGCGGCAGCTATCTACATCTCTTCCATCCTCGGCGGCGAGCGCCGCACCCAGCGCGAGGTTGCCGAAGTGGCGGGGGTCACTGAAGTCACTATCCGGAACCGGTACAAGGAACTTGCAGAGAAGCTCGATATCGAGATCATTCTCTGACCTTTTTTTCGTACGGCAGTTAACACCAACAACTATATTCGATCGGGTCAGAATCTATTATCCACAAACGGGCTCGTAGATCAGGGGTAGATCGCTACGTTCGCAACGTAGAGGCCGCGGGTTCAAATCCCGCCGGGTCCATCTCATTTTTTTCTGCAATGAAAATCGGTACGCGGGTTTTTGCGGATGGGCCCCCAACGCTAAACCGGCGGAACACGGTTTTTCCGGCCGTTTTCCAGGACCGGATCCCGCTGTCTGCAAAAACGGCTTTATCACTCATCACCAAAAAGCAAACGGGTGTAAAAACAAAAGGGGGATTCTCCGGAACCACAACAACTGCCGGCGGGACCGATTGAGGGTCAGCCGCCATTGGCGCATGCCCGCTCCGATCACTTCTTCTGCTGCATCAGTTCAACTTCGCTCATAAGGGTGGATTTCAGCTTATCTACTGCTTCGTCCAGATCGTTTGTGGTCGTGATGGTGAACGAGTTGTCGCTCCTGGGATCGTGATAATTCACGATGTACTCGATCTGCCCGTCCTTTGCTTTCTTTAATTCGATGATCAGCTTTGGCATATAGGTTCAGGAAATGTTTATTTTCGTCCTTCTTCTGCCTTGCGGCGACCCGATCAGTAACAACTATATGGAATCCGCTGAAAAATAGTATGCCGCAACCAGCAGATGCGGGCTCGTAGATCAGGGGTAGATCGTCACGTTTGCAACGTGAAGGCCACGGGTTCAAATCCCGTCGAGTCCATCTCTTTTACTCATGGTTTTTCCCCATCCGGGAGGTCTTGCCGGATGCAAAGGCCGGTTTATGCCTCCCTTCCTGTTGCCGGAATTTGAACACCGCTCTCAAACCGCAGGGAGGGGATCCCGGGGATTACCCGACACGGAACAAGGGAAAACCCCCGCGTCTGGGACCGAACTCATCGCAGTCCCGATAAGGCGATTCCTGACTACCGTCCGGGGGCGTGCAAAAGTTTCTTCAGCCGGATCTTCCCATCGATGCATTATCACAAAGAACGCTGGTGCGTCCGTCTTTTGTCTTCATGACTTCGTAATCCCGACCCCGCCCTGGAGCGTTATGACATCTTTTTTTTATAGTCTCATAAAAAGCCAGAAATCAGTCCACCCAGTCGAGGAGGTGGCGGGGCTTCTCCTTCTCCTCCCGTGCAATGATCTTCCGCTTGACCTTGTTCACTGCCACCGTTGCCGGTGACGGCTGGCGTTCGAACTGTCCGTAGTCCATGTAATCAAGGGTTATCAGGTCGATCCCGCCACCGATCTCCTGAAACGGGGCGGGAGCTGCCTCGTCTCCGACCAATGGCGCTGCCCGCCCAGCGGTACGGGAAAGATCCTCCAGCCGGACCAGCCGGGATTCCTCACCAGGTACCGGTTCGATCAGGCTCAGCGGTGGCGGCGCCACGTTCAGAACGGGAGGGGAATCGCGGGATGGATTCAGGGGGGCATCCACCGTCCCTGAACGGGAGAGCAGGAAATCCACAAAGTCCTCAGTCTCCTTTCGCTGCTCCGGGGAGAGCCGGTCCAGTTTGCTTTCCAGGGATTCCATGACATGCACTCGTGGTTCTCAGTAGTAAAATGTCTCTCGTTTATGGTATTTAAGAAACGTCCGGGCCCATTATTCCCACCGGTGCTGGTAGCCCCGCTTCTGCACGGGCTGTCCGTCCATGGTAACGGTCTTTTCCGGAACCACCGTTCCGATCACGGTTGCCGGAACGCCCGGCACCGGATACCTCTCCGGTGCGATAGTGAAGATCAGCTCGTAGTCCCCGCCGCCGTACAGGGCAAGCTCGCGGGCCTGTTCTGCGGGTATCCCTGCCGGGAGCGGCAGCTTTGCCGATTCGAGAGAGAAACCGCAGTCGTTGACACTCAGCAGGTCATACAGGGACAGGGCGATCCCGTCGCTGTCGTCCATCATCGCGCTTACACCGGCCCTGCCGAGGCGCTGTCCCTCACTGACCCGGGGCTGCGGTTCGAAGAGTGCCTTCTCGAACTGGTGATACCCGTCGAGCCAGGCCTGTGCCTGCCCGGGAGTCCCGGTAATGCAGACCAGGTCGCCAGGCCAGACGCCGGTCCTCCGGGTAATATCCCGCCTGCTGACAAGGCCAAGGCCGGTAGTCACGACTGTAAGCTCGTTGTGATGGTCAATATCGCCGCCGACGATCTCTGCACCGAACTTCATGCAACAGTCTTTTGCACCCTGCATCACGCCGGCAAGGCACTTCCAGTCATCCAGCCCGACCGCGATGAGCAGGTATTTTGGCGCCGCACCCATGCTTGCGATATCCGAGAGGGTGACTGCAGCACTCATCCAGCCGGCCTGCCAGTCGGTCATACCCGTGACAAAATCGGTTGTGCGGTGAAGCATGTCGGTTGTTACCACCATGACCTGATCTCCGCAGGGAAGTTCCGCACAGTCATCAAGGCACTTGTCTTTTCCAACGATCCGCATTACTATGTTCAGGAGCTCCCGGTCATCCACCCTTCCGCACCTCTTTACCCCGTTCGCTTTTGTACTCCTTGAATATGTGCTCGATCATCTCGGACTTCTTCTGCCGCTCGTGCTTCTCCTGCTGGCCCTGCCAGTCCCGGAGGGCCAGCTCAAGGGTTCCTTTCCCGGCAAGTCCCTGTTTCCCCCGGACCTGGACACCAGCGCGGACATCGGAGAGCAGGGGAACACCGGCCTCCCGGAACAGGGGTACCATCTGGGGGTCGCTTGCCACAAGGGCGTCGGATGCGGCAATCACGGCCCTCACCCGGAGTTCCGCAAGATCCCTGACAATATTGCGTCCATAACCGTCTGTTCGGGTGACGAAAATGATATCTCCCTCCTCGATCCCGACGTCCTCCGCCAGCCGGCGGAGCCCGTCTTTTGTCAGGGCATCCATCACCTTGACCGGGAGAACCTCGCCTTCCATGGACAGCTCGGCAAATTTCCTGATCCGGGCAAGACGCTTCAGGAGATTCCGGTTATAACGCTCCTCCTTGTGGAGCCGTTTTTTCAGGCTCTGGATCACCGCATCCTTTTTTGCAACTTCAGTATCTTTTGCAAGCTCGGCGTCCCGGGCTGTATGGATATTCCGGAGCCGTGCCTGCAGGCGGTGGATCTCGTATTCCTTTCCCTTGACCTCTTCCTGCAGCTCGGCAACATACGTGCGGAGACGCTTCACCATCCCATCAAGCATCCGTACGCGTTCATCGTGCCTGCTGCTGTCGATCGGCACAGGTGCGGTTTCCGCCGTTTCCGGTTTTCGTACCGGGACCTTCATCTCTCCGAGAACCGAATCGAGGGACTGGCCCCGGATGACCCGCGCACGGACTTCGTCAAGATCATGCCCTGGGGGGATGCGTTTTAAGAGGTTCTGGAACTTGTGCCGGTACTGGCGGTACGCGTCCAGAGCCGCCGAGAGGGCGTCACGCTCGTGGTCGTTGCTGTACGCGAAAGGGGCGGTCAGCTCCACTTTCGTGTCCACGCTAACATCCTGCTTGGGAACGAACGCGATGGCGGAAAATGCACGGCGGATCTTCTCTACCGAGTACGGCATCTCCTGCACGTCGGTTGCAATAATGAGGGGCTTTCCCACCTTGTAGAGCGACTCGATCACGTCAGACATGGTCATCTGCCGGGAACTTGCAAGGTGGAGCAGGTTACCGTCAAGGTCAAGTGCGGCTGCTGCCGTTGTCGTGCCGGGATCGATACCAACGATCAGGTACCGGGGTTTAATGGAGAGCGGCCGGAACCGGATGCGTTCGAGACGTTTCCCGTGGATCCGTACCTGCACGTCCGCCCCCCGGTAGGTCGTGACCGGGATCTGGTCGCGGGTGGCAGACACCCGGAACGCCACCCGGCTGCACCCGCCGAATGCCCGGGTCTCCTTCTTCTCGTACCGGAGACCGGCTGCAACAAGGGCCATCTCGATCTCCCGGCCCTTCAGCTGCACGGCGCCATGCATCTTGCGCACATACCGGTTCTGGCTCCATCCGCCCTTCCCCGGAGAACGGTGGCGGCTCACGACCACCTCGCTCTCGTTCTCGAACGCGATAACCTCGGCACCGGCACCGAGCGATGCCACCTGGGCAGTTGTGCGGGCTTCGGCAAACGGGTCGAAGCGGTTGAAACTGATATTGAAGCGGGCAGCAACCTTCCCGAGGGTCTCCTTACGCTCGCCTCCGGTTACCTGAACCAGACGGGTCTGCGGGGGGAGTCCCTGCAGGAAGAGGTAGAGTTCGCGCTGGTCCGCTGCGATCTCCTGGAGGCTGTCCACGGCAAGGATATCCGGTCGCTCGTCCGTCAGCATCCGGAACAGGCGGAACATCGAGACCTCGCTCTCGCTCTCGATTATACCGCCGTCCATCCGGACAAGGGCATACATCGGGCGGCGGGAACGGGACCGTACCGAGCCTTTGATGATGTCGATACCAAAGACCTTCAGCCGGTCACGCATCGGATCGCATCCTTTCGGTCATAGGCTACCCGGTATTTTCTCTGGAAAAAGGTGAGGATATTGTCGATGTCCCGTTCAAGAATAACCTGCGCGTTCTGGTGGCCGGTCTCCATCCACTGGGGCCAGTCGATGATGACGCAGTTCCCCTCTTCCATGAGGATATTGTACTCGGAGAGATCGGCGTGGATGATGCCGGCACGGTAGGCTTTCTGAACATTTTCCAAGATCTCTGCCAGCACTTCGCCCGGCGCATCGAGCCGGCACCGGTTCAGGTTCTGGCCGTTCACCAGTGACATGACGACCGTGTGCCGGTTCTGGGCAACCGGCAGGGGAACGCTGACGGCAGGATGCAGCGTTGTGAGGGCGAGGTATTCCCGTTCTGCCGACTTCTTTGAGGCGATCAGCCACGGGCAATGCCCTTCTTCGGGCATATATTCCCGGTTGAGCCGGGCTGACGAAAACGAGCGCCCGCCAACCCGGTGGAACTTGATTGCAACCGGCCCAAGCCCGAGGGCATCGTAGACAACGGACTCTTTCCCCTCACCGATCTGGGTCCCGAGGGCTGAGATGGTACCTTTCCTTGTCAGGGTGGCGAGCGCAAGGGTGTCGTAACCGCCGAACACCAGAGCGTACCCGTCATAGGGTACAGGGTTGAACCGGACCATGCCCCATTCGATCAGGCGCGAGAGCCGGTAGTTGATCTCGGACTCCGAGAGTTTTGTCGCCGTCTTTATCATTTCCAGCGGCACCCACGAGTACCGTTTCATCCCGCGTTCGAGCGCAAGGAGGATGGTTTTCTCATATTTGCTCAGGGTGCGGATCCGGTCCGCGGCGACGACCATATCACCAGAGTGGTTATGTGGCAGACTATAAAATCGCATCTTCGGGTACACTCCTGCCGTGCAAGCACAACCTTAAACATCTCTTATCTGCCAGAATAAAAAAAGGGAAAATTCATGAAGTGTGATAAGTGCAGAGATGAAGCGGTCCTCTTCCAGCCATACTCGGGACGGCACCTGTGCGGGCGACACCTCATGGCCGATATCGAGGCCCGGGCAAAACGTTCCATTCGTGCGCACCGGTGGTTGAGCTCCGGCGACCATATTGTCGTCGTGATTTCAGGGGATAAAAAGAGCTGTGCGCTCCTCTCCTTCATGAAAAAACTGATTGCCGACCGCCACGACATCCGGCTGAGCGCGGTACCGGCAGGGGCCGTTACCGGAAAGAACACACAATCCGCTGCCCGGAAGGTTGCTGCAATGCTCGGGATATCCTGCCAGGGAGCGCTTTTGCCTGACGGGTCTCTGGTAGCTGCACAGGATAGTATCACAAAGATTGCGTTCGCGATCTCGCTCGACGATATCGCGCAGGGTGTCCTGGGAGAATTCCTTTTTGGCAACGCCGGGCGGTTCGTGCATCCCCGGCCGGGCGGACGCAGCCCGCTCCCCGTGATCTGTCCTTTCATTTCCGTCCCTTCTGACGAACTCGACCTCTACTGGGACTGTCAGGGTATGGGGATAGACCTGGTACCTGGAACACCCGCCCAAGGAGATCCGCAAAACGAGATCCCTGCGTTTCTCGAGAAATATTCCCGTCGCCACCCTGCCACAAAGTTCGCACTCCTGAATCTGGGGGAACAGCTCAGCAACGGGAATGCCGCTGCACTGCCATTCATGGATACGGACAGAGGTAACAGCGGGGACGGGGGGAACGGCGTGAGCCGTCTTTTGGGCGGGGTGACGGGCCGTGGTTCATAAACGACGCGGACGGGTCTGGCGTGCAGTCCGTAATTCCCCCGGTATCCAGATCACGCTCTATTTCGTGGCCTTTGTACTGCTTATTGCACTCTACACCTATATCTTCCACCTGTTTTTATCCGGTTCTTGAGAACAAGCCGCTCTCGTGGGCCAGTGCCCTGCTGTTTGTCGTCAACTCCATGACAACGGTCGGATACGGGGAACTCCTCCCGTTTACCAACGACTTAACGATGCTGCTTGCGATCCAGATTATGATCTCCGGTGTTATCATGATCTTCATGGTGGTACCACTCCTCCTCGCCCCGTTCCTGACTACCCTTCTTGCACCCACCCCGCCGAAAAAGACGCCCCACGTGCTGAACGGCCACACGGTTGTATTCGGGTACGATGATCTCACCCGTTCAATCGTTGACAGCCTGATGATCTCGGACCATGATATCGTTATCATCGAGCAGGACAAGGCAAAAGCCTTCGAGATAGCGACCCAATACCGGAAACAGGCATATGTTGTCTGGGGGGGGTATACCGACCCGAATACATGGTCGGCAGCCCACATTGCGCATGCCCGCTATATTATCATCTGCAAGGATGAGCGACAGACTGCGAGTATCGTACTCGGTATCCGCCCGGTAACAAAAGGAAAGATCATCTCAGTCGTGGATAAACTGATCTTTGACCGGTATCTCCGTTATGCCGGTGCAGATTTCGTTCTTTCTCCCAAACATACCACCGGAAAAATACTGGCACGCAACGCGGTCCTCAATCCAAGCAGCGATGAAGAACAGGATATCCCGGGAGTGGACCGGGTAAAAATAAACGTGAATCGTCCGGCAGGACAGGAACTCAGGCTGATCAACATCCCCGTTATCTCCGGGTGCAGCGCTACCTTCAAATCCCTCGGAGATCTCGATCTCTTCGGACGATTCGGCATTACCGTTCCCTTTCTCTGGAAAGACGGAAAATTTATCCCGGATCCGGCCCCGGATATAGTCATCGATACCACCACATCGCTGTTCCTTTTTGGCAGGGCGGAATCCATCATCGCAGCAATACGGGAAGTATTCAATAACGATGGCTGCAGGGATGCTCTTGCGGTGATCGCTGGGTTCGGAGATGTCGGTGCATCCGCATATCAGGAACTCCGTGCATCCGGCATTTCCTGCATGGTTGTCGATTCGAAACGGCAGGGCATGGAACAGGTAATCGGGAATGCTGAAGACGAGGAGATACTCAAAAAGGCACACATAGAAAGGGCGCAGTTCTGTATCGTTGCGCTGAACGACGATGATGTCAACATTTTTACCACGCTCATGGCCCGTAACCTCAACCCGGTTATCCGCATCCTCTCCCGTGCCAACGAACCGGCTTCCGTCAAAAAGCTCTACCGGGCGGGTGCAGACTATGTTGCCCTCCTTCCCATGATCGGGGGGCAGACCATTGCGCGGATCGTACTCGAAGGACAGGTGACAATCCTCCTTGACCTGCCGGATGGCGACATTGTCGTGATGATGCGGGCGGGGAAAAAACGTTCGGGATCGATCCGGAGTTTCTGCCGGAATACCGGTGTCCGCATAATCGGTATCGAGAGCGCCAGCCGGTCCATTGTCGCACCCGGCCCCGATGAAATACTCCTTGCCGGGGACGATATCATTGCCGTAGGGGATACCGAACAGTTGAAAAAGTTCATTCATCAATTATAACCGTATGCAGTGTTCGGCCGAGGATTTTGGGTGCAGGATGGGGCAGGTGGAGCAGATGATCCGGTATGCCTACTGGAACAGCGGGTGCAAAGGAATTGTCATCGGCGTGAGCGGTGGCGTGGACTCGGCAGTCGCTGCTGCATTCTGCTGCCGGGCAGTCGGACCGGAAAGGGTGCTTGGCCTCTCTCTTCCCTCTGCCGTGAGTACCAAAAACGACTGCGAGGACGCAGCCGCACTCTGCACTATGCTTGGCATGGAGCACCATATCATCAGCATCGAGCCGATGCTCGCCGGGTTCCGGCAGCTCCCCGGGTTTGCCGAATCCCCCTACCTGCTGGGCAACCTGATGGCACGGATCCGGATGACCGTCCTGTATTACCATGCCAACCGGGACAACCGGCTTGTCTGCGGAACCTCGAACCGGAGCGAGTACATGCTTGGCTACTGCACCAAGTTCGGGGACAATGCTGCGGATATCCAGCCCATCCTCCATCTGTATAAGTCTGACGTGTATGTCATGGCAAAGGAACTCGGTATCCCGGAACCGATCCTGAAAAAGACACCGTCCGCCGGCTTATGGGAAGGCCAGAGCGATGAGAAGGAGATCGGGCTTTCGTATGACCAGATCGATACCTCGCTCCGGGCGCTGGATGATCAGGGCTGGCAGCCGAAGAATACAACCGAGGAAAAAGTCCTCGCATGGGTGAAAAAGAGCGGGCACAAGCGGATGGGCGCACCTACCCTTTTAGCAGTGCCTCAAAAACCGGCTGGTACTGCTCCGGAAAATTGAGAAATGCAAGCGCATCCCCGTTACCGACAAGATCATAAAGGGGTCCTTTACAGATCCGCGATGTTCCCTGCCGGCAGCTTGGTCCCTGTCTACGAACCGCGGGAACAGGGCCGTAGGCCGGGTTCTTGACAAGCATCCCGTCCGACAACTCGTACCAGGCAGCGCCATGCAGCGTCTCGTACTCCCCGTACTCGCTCTTGAATGCGGTGGAGACGATGTTGGCCATGGAAAGTGTCCGGTCCGGTGACGGGTTGATCGTGATATGCCCGTAATCCGGGGGGATGATGACCAGGTCACCGGCATCGGCTGCAATCAGGACGATATCGTCAAGCCTGCGGGACTGGAGCAGGTAATGCGCCGTACCCTCGAGCACCTCGTAAATTTCAGGAAAGCCCACACCGGCTGCATTCTTCGGGTGGTAATGTCCTTTGGTCTTGACCCGTTCGCCGCAGAGGTCGCGGGGCGGGATCACGGTGAGATCGTAGCGGAGCCGGTGCTCGCGCAGCCACTGCCAGTCCGCGTCAGACCTCGACAGGTCGCGGTACATAAAATAGAGAGGATCGCTGCACGGGCACTGCGGGTCGAACAGGACGGGGCGCATCTCTTCCACCGTCCTTTTCGCAGGCTGCGGAAGCTCCCCTTCCCACCCAAACATCACTTCTTCTTTCGCATTACAAGTAAATAATACCCGGCGCCGATGACAAGTGCAGCAAGGAGGAAGACCGGCAGGAATGCGACAATTACAGTCGGCTGCGACGAGGGTGAGACACGGATATCAACCTTGAAGGTATCCGAGATCTGGCTGTTGTCCAGCGCATTCCGGTACCTGACTTCCGTATCGAGGGCATGGTCCCGAGCGGTTGCCGCACTGTCCGTACTTATCCTGAATTGCGCAACGGCAGTATCCCCGGGTTTCAGGTCACCGAGGTAGGCATTGTTGTCCGAACTCGTGAACGGATCCACTACGGAAAGGCGGGCCTGTGCATGGTAAGCTGTCCGGGTCCCGGTATTCCGGTACTGGACGGCAATCACGTTCTCGGATCCCGGGGTGACGCTGACCGGGTCGGAGACGACGGCAAAGGTGAGCTTTTCCATTACCGAAACGCCGATCGTGTCGGATGCGGACGTGATCATGTCCCCATCATTGTTCTCGTAGGAGACCGCAATATCAACCGGGTAGGTCTGGTTCTCGGCATCGCTGGAGATCGCGACCTTGTACCGGCAGGTCACCGTCCCGTTCCGGGGGAAATCCCCGATATAGACATTGCTGTCCGTCGGGATGACAGGGCTGTTGCCATTGCGTATCAGTCTGACCGTTGCTTTTTTCCCGTCATCAAACCCGGCATTTTTTATCTTCAGGGTGAGGTACCCCGCGCTCCCGACACTGATGTTCTCCGGTATTGCTTCGAGGACCTCGATCTTCACCGACGGCCTGATTTTTATCGTGAGCGGGATCGTCTCGTTCCTCCACTGGTAATCGGACTGGAGGATATCGGCTGCCTCCTGGCTGGATGCGGCAAGGTACAGGTACCGGATGGTCAGCGGGAGCGTGTATTCTCCATCCGTTGCATCGGAAGTGATCTTAGTCGCAATCCTGACGGTTGCTGTTTTCTGGCTGGGCAGATCGCCGATATTCTGCGGATCGGATTTTACGATAATGGGGGCATTCCCCGGTAAGAGACCGACCGTGACCATCTTTGCGGTCGTGGGGATATCCTCCCGATCAATGGTTCCCTGCATGACGAATTTATCGATAGTGAGACCGCGGTTCTGCACAATTATGGAGATGGCCGCTTCCTGGCCCGGGAAGAACTCGTTTGTCCCCGTGATTGCCGCCGACATCTGGGGCCCATCGCTCAAGTAGGTGGTCACTCCCATCACCGGCATGCTGCAGCATAACACGAGAGCAAAGGAGATGAAAGCAAATCTGGAATAGTCCATCTGGGATCACCGGTTGTTATTACACCATTTGATGGGAGATCCCCATAAAGACGCCGCCAGATGAGCAGGCCCGGCTTCCTGATACCTTAAAATCCACCCTATTGACAACACATAAGGCACCCGCGCGCGTCGCAACCGGGGTCCGGTGGTTTTACGGTTCTTTTATTGGTAGTACGGCCTCGTCATCAAACGGGAAAAAAGAGCGGGTATACAGGGAAGGGATCAAAAGGAGCGGATCTCTTCCATCTGGGTAATATCCATGAGACCTTTCATGGCCTGTGTCTGTACCCATCGCCCGCTCTCGCGGATAGCAGCCATCGGGTTTGTGCCGCCGACCGCAGCGATCGCAACGTACTGCGGACTTACGGGGACGCCAAGGAGGGGCAGGTTCGGCATCCCGACCTCAAGGATGCCCGAGTAGCTGCTGCTTGAGAGTTCGTCAAGCACGATACCGACCAGCGGTTCGGCTTCCATGTGGAACTCGCGGATATTGGCAAGCATGTTCCCGCTGCCCTTGCGCATCACATCGGTCACAGATGTGGTCTTCTGGGAGATGAGCACCTGCAACGGGTCGATGGTCGTATACTCATAGAGGATGATGTGGGTGAAGCGGATCGGCGTACGGTTCTCAATCTGGACGACACCCCCGCCGATAGGGTTGAGAGGGATCCCGCGACGGACAAGGAGACCGTCAAAGGTGATACTGCACATCGTGCAGATCCCGGTGCATCCCTTCGGGATACGATACTCAGCTATCTCCTCTCCGGAAGAAAAAAATTTTACAAGACCGCTGACACTGACACCGGTTTTATGGGCAGCCTTGAGAATGCTTATCGCAAAATCGAGATCTTCGTTTTTTATCAGGGAGAGGTTATAGACGATATTACCTTCTCCCGCAACCGGATCGAAGGTGACCTGCATGGCATAATCTTCGATATTATTGTTCACGAACTTGAGCGGGAGGGTCATTATTCTAAACTTCTGACATCGCAATAGAAAAATTGTTCTATAAGCGTAAGGCAATTTATGTATAATGGAACCTGAAATGCGGGAAAAAGCCAAGAATGCAATGCGTCTCATTCTTGAAGCGGCACGGTTCGATGTGGAGGAGGTAGATGATCCCCTCGACCTTTCTGCAGTCCGTGAAGGGGTCTGTCTTCTGGTGCTCTGTTCCAACGACAAGAACCTGATCAGCCAGTTCGACAAGACGAATTACAGCCTCATGATCGATGACCATGAGATGAACTGCAAGAAACTGCTTTTCTCGATCGATAAGGACATCTCAACGGAGAATTGCATCCAGTGGGGGGTCGATGAATTTGTCCGGTATACCGGTGAAGCGGTTCTCGCGGATATCCTGAACCGTGAACTCGCGCTCGATCTCACTCCTTCGAAAAGCAAAAGATCGCAGGCCTCTTCCTCTGCCGGACCGTCCCAACCCCCACAGGAACCCGCCGGCATCTCCATCCCCCATTTCCCGATAAAACTGACAGAGCAGGCAGCGATCCGGACCGCCGGCGTTCAGGGTACCGCCAAGCTCCGTTTCATACCCTACTACCTGTTCCATTACACGAGCACGGGCGAGCAGGTATACAAGGACCGCCGCATCCCGTTCGATGCCGACGGCTGGAGCGCGTTGAACGGCATCAACGGGATCAAGATCGATCTCGACGGCAAACTGGTTGAGGATTCGGATATCCCCGGGGGTGCGGAAGTCTGCAACCCGCATATCAGGAAAGAAGAAGCTTCCGAGCGGATGGTCAACGAGCTGATCGAGCGCCTGACCCAGAAGGTACGCATCAAGCAGGAGAAAGGCGATGCGATCTTCTACGAAGAGAAGGTCCTAAAGCCCGACAGGAAGAATATCACCGTGGATACAAAACAGGTGTACATCCCGGTCTGGCAGATACGCGGCAAGAAGATCGTGGAAGTGAACGCGTTCACGGGGGAGCTGCTTTCGGAGCCGATGGATGAGGGTGTCGAAGTCTTCTGATCCCCCCGTCCCGCTCAATCCTTCGGTACCGGAGGGTATCATCCCGCAGCTTTTTCTCACACGCATGATGGCGTCCTCATGAATGATCCGGCACGGCTCCCGCAGCCGTCACAGGCCAGGCCATGATCGTAGTTATCGGTGGCGGCCCCGCAGGAAGGCTTGCATCTATCCGCCTTGCCTCTGCAGGAAAGGAGGTGACCCTCATCGAACACGGGGGGATCGGGGGCCAGTGCCTCCATTCAGGGTGCATGCCGGTCTGCGCCCTGAACGACGTTGCACGGCACATCCGTTCAGCCCGGGAACTCCACGACCTCGGTATTATCGATACGGTTCCTGCCCCGGATTTTCCGGTCATCCTTACAAAAATGGGGGAGATCCAGCAGAAAATCACAGCGATCCTTGACGAGGAGACCCGCTCTGCCGGGGTGGATGTCATCTACGGCAGGACCGGCAGGCTTGAGGGGAAAACTGTGTTTGCCGGTGACGAGCCCCTGAAGGCAGAAGCGGTCATCGCGGCAACCGGTTCCCGACCCCATATACCGGAAGTCCCGGGTGTCAATCTGCCCGGTGTCTTCACGTCCCGCACCCTGCCCGGGATGAAAAAACTCCCAAGGAAGATGGCCATTATCGGGGGCAGCGTGGTAGCGGCGGAGTTCGCCTATATCTTCTCCGCGTTCGGCTGCGACGTAACCATTCTCTCCCGGAGCACGTTTTTAAAGGACACTGACAAGCATATCAGGGCCCTCGCAATCAAGGAACTGGCCGGGGTAACGATCCGGGAGAATACCCCGGTGATCTCGATCGATGGCAAAGATCAGGTCGGGTCGGTCCTCATTCCGCGCGGGCCGCTGGAGGCGGACGCTGTCTTCCTCGCCGCCGGGCTTGTACCGAACTCCGGAGTGCTGAACGGACTGAAGAAGGGGCCGCTTGGTGAAGTAATTGTGGATAACCACATGCGGACAAGTGTTCCGGACGTTTATGCCTGCGGCGACGTGGCCGGCCCGCCCTACCTCACACCGGTTGCCCGGCACCAGGGGATAGTTGCCGCCGACAATATCCTCGGGATCCCCCGGACCATGGATTATCAGAATATTCCCCGCTCCATCAGCCTTACCCACGAACTCGCTTATTGTATCAACAAGAG
>Ga0116170_10001832_pt1 | contig 21040 bp, 14 predicted proteins | sample AD_JPNHW1_MetaG_FD_89797 | JGI IMG/M metagenome (GOLD analysis project Ga0116170, IMG submission 89797) | Active sludge microbial communities of municipal wastewater-treating anaerobic digesters from Japan - AD_JPNHW1_MetaG | ecosystem: Engineered > Bioreactor > Anaerobic > Digestate | place...
GTGGATCAGGCTGCGGCAAGCCCACAAGAGCGAACGGTGGATGCCGGGGTATTCGTACTTGTGCCCGGCCTCGTTCTTGGAAGCCGCGTACTTGGAGGTGTATTCGTCCTTGTGGCGCCCCTTCCCGAAACCGCCGCAGGTTCCGCAGGGGCACTTGAGCTTCTTGGTGAACGAAATGGGATGGGTGGCGGCGAAGGCGTCCAGCGCCTTGGCGAAGTCCATGTCCACCTGCCCGATCGGCCCCCGGCCCATCACGTCCTTCTCGAACCGCTTGACCGCGCCCAGCAACGCGTCGTCGAATTCCGTCCCCGGCAGGATCCCTCCGAAACCCGCCAGGCGGATGCGGAGCTCCTCCACGGCCAGGCCGGAATTCCCCTTCTTGATCTTCTTGAAGCCGGAGAACAAGCCGGGCTCGGGTTCGACCGGCTTGGCCACCGCCGGAGCGATCCGGAAAGGATTGAGGGGCTCCACGATCCGCACCCACGACGCGAAATAGCTCTCCAGCTCCGCCTCCAGCTTCTCCAGCTTGGTGGGGGCCTTCTTGCCCTTGGTTCCCGCGTCCTTCTTTTCGCCGCTCATGCTTCGTCGTCCTCGGGAGGATGGCTTCCGAACTTGGCCGCCCCGCCCGCGCCGGCCTTGAGCTTGATCTTGCCGGAGGAATCGGTCTTCACCTTGTGGACCTGGCCGTTGGGCTGCTTGACCTCGATGGTGTGGTTGGGCATGGCCTTGCCTTCGTGGTCGGTCATCTCGATCTTGAAGGCCGTGTCCAGGGGGATCTGGGGGGAGATCCCCAGCGCGCCATCGATCTGCGCCACCACTTCCACCGCGTGGAAGGAAAGGCTCTGTTCCTCGAAGAGCTTCTTCCAACGCTCTTCCTCCAGGGTCCACTTGCCCTCCACCTTGCCGCCCGAAACTTTGACAGGAATCGTCCCCATGAAATACCGGGAATGGTCCTCGGCCACCAGGCTCACGTACAGCTCGCCGGCGGTGCCGTCTTCGGCGTCGGTCTTGCAGCTGAAGGTGGTCTCGGTGCCGATCTCGATGGGCTTGGCGGAGCTCTTCACCTCGCCGGTGGCCAGGAGGGTGAGCTTGAACGATCCCTTCTTGGAAAAGCCTCCGTGGACGATCTTCCCATCCTGGGGAGTGGATCCTCGAATGATGTTGCCGTCGGGATCCTCGATCTTGTAGGGCACGCCCATGATGGGCCGCCCCCCCTTGTCCTTCACCGTGGCCTGGATCTGGTAGGCTTCTGTGGGCGACTTGGATTCGCTTTTGATCTTCACCGGCTCGATGGCCTTGGGGCCCTTGGGCGCGTTGGTGGAGGCGGCCGCGGCGGCACCGGCGCTGCCGGCCTGCGAACCGCTGCCGACTTCGCCGATCATCACCGTGAAGCACCCCAGCACGATCTGGGAAGGGGGCCCCACGCAGATGGCCATGTCGCCCAATCGCGCGGCGGGCTTCTTGCCCACCAGCACCCCTGTGCTCCCCAAAACGATGGGGCCTCCCACGTGGGGAATGGGCGGCACACCGGGAGTGACCATGGGGCAGATGTGCTGGTCGCCCATGGTGGCGGCGGGCATCTTCCCGATCAACACCGTGGGCACTCCAGGGCCCATCACGGTGCCTCCATGGGCAGTCATGTCGGTGAGTCTGGCGGCGGGTTTTCCCATCACTTCACCTCGGATTCGAGTGCGGCCAGGCTGAGCTTGGCCTCGGGGTAGCGGCGGTTGATGTCGGAGAGGATGTCTTCCAGGCGGGCCATCTCCAGGCTCCACCCCGCATCGGATCGCGAGGCCAGCGCCAGGATCGATCCGTCGCGCGAGATCGCCAGATTCCGGGTCTTCTCGAAGGAGCGGACCCTGTAGGTGGCGGGAACGTAACGGTCCTTTTCCTTCCGGACCACTCCCATCCAGAGAAGCAGGGATTCTTCCCCTTCCCTGACGGTGGCGAAGAACAGGTCGTGGGTGGGCGACACCACGAGTTCCTCGATGCGCTCGGGAAGGGGTGTCTTGGCTTGGAAGAAGATTCCCGCCGCCTGGGGTGGATCGGAGAGGGTCAGGATGGATGTCTTCGCTGGCGGACCGTTGGGATAGTCGGGATGGGAGAAGATTCCCCAACGTGCATCCAGTCTACGGACCCACAGTCCATCCGGGCGCCAGTCGCTTCCCTGAGGGCCCTCCAGCTTGGCACCACGCTGCCAGATGGAATCCAACAACCGCGGAAGGACACCGGTCACCGCCGAGCCATCGGCTCGGAAGACCTGGTATCCTGGAAGGTCCGCTTGGAAGGGGCCATCGGGCACCACGGCAAAGCCATCTCCCAACGGCAGCAATTCCTTGTGGATGGGGAAACTGGAAACCACCTTCGCCCGCAGGTCGGGCGTGTAGCGGCGGATCTCCAGGGCATTCTGCGCCTGGTCGACCGAAGGCGTGCGCGCCATCGAGGCCAACAGCGATCCATCGGCGGGATCGATCCACAAGAGACCCGGCGTACGCAAGGTGACCACCTCTTCCCCGAGCAGGAGGTCCTTGGCGACCTTGGGGCCGGAGGGATCGATGCGGGCCATCCCCATCAGTTCGAAGAGATACGCCGCGCCCGGGGCCGCCACCAGGTCGTAGTCGGAATCGAGTCGCCACCCTTCCAGGGGCACGAAATCCTCCACCGGACCCGATTCCCCCAGACGCAGACGCTGGAAGGATTGCTTCGCCGAGGGAACCGCGTGGAAATCGTCCAAGGCGAGCCCGGGCCGGATGGATTGCAGCTCCGGTTGGAACTCGGATGGCGAAGCGGAATGGAAAACTGGGTCAGTCATGTTGATGTCTCGCATGCATCCGGTTTGAAGCGTTACGGCGGCGAAGGTCGCCGCCAACGCGACCGCCCTACGGAAGGGCATGGGCCAGGGACTTCTCGTGCTTGTAGAGGAGCCGCAGCTTATCGGCGGTGAAATCGGTGAAGATCGACTCGGGCAGATCCGAAAGCCACGGCCAGGGGTTGGCGACACCCGCCTGCCCCACCTTGGCCGGAAGCGAATGGAGACCCAGGTACTGGATGGGGTTCAGGAAGCAGACCCGCAGGAAGAAGTCGCCGGGCATCGACGAAACCTGGTCGCGGAAGGCCCGCGCGTAGCGGTGGAGGATGTTTTCCTTGGTCCACTTGTAGTCCTTGACCATCGATTCGTTGCCCAGGAGAGGCCAGTCCGTTCCCCAGAGCACGCGCTCCAGGAGGATCGGCTTGTGGATCCGCGCCCAATCGAACAGTTCCTGGAACTTCACGGAGTTCCGTTTGTTGAGCATGACGTAGCTCAGGTCGATGAATGCCCGGTTGGTCGGTTGGACCAGGTCGATCAGATCGGCCAGGAACCAGTGGCTGTTCGCTCGGTCGATCTGGGCTCCGGAGAAGGCGATGGTCAGTTTCTTGCGGGTTCCTTTCGGCTCGCGGACCTTCCGTTCCCCCCATCCGTCCTCGTCCAGATGAGCCGAGTCCCCGAAATGGGCCAGGCAGAACTTGAGCTTCGGGTAGGCTTTCGCGACCGCCTTCCACGCGTCGGGAGACACGTAGTTCTGCGTGAACCACCAGATCTTGTCTTCGGTCGTCGAGGGGGCGACGATCTTCCCGTCCGGACCTGGAACGGTGGACGGAAACTGTTTTGGCCAACCGTCCCCATGGCGTGCCGGCGTCGCCGAGACCATCCCCTGCTCCTTGAGCAGATCGAAGTAGAACCTGCGGTCGTGCGAATAGAAGCCCACCGGCGTGCAGTGGTTCAGGATGGGGATCTGGTCCGCTTCGCACTGCTTGTAGAACGGCTGGAGGACGTCCTTGAGGTAGGGATCCATGGGCGCCCATCCCATGGCGGTGTAGAGCTTGTACCCGAACAAAAGGGAGGCACGGCTCCAGACGGACGACTGCACCGCCTTGGTCATGGAAAGGGCCAGCAGGGTCTTTTCGGCCGGATACTGCGCGAGGTTGGCGTGACGGCGCGGTTCGAAGTGGTAGAACGGCAGGCTCGAGACCCGTGGCACCGAAAGGCTGGCTTTCGTGACGCGTTCGTGGTCGGCCAGTTGCGCTGCCCAGGGCACGTACGCCTTCGCGTCGTCCTTGGAAAGGAAACTCCAGGTCTCTCCGTGGGTGGAGGCGGGGGTTTCGGTTTCGGGAGGGATGATGGTGGGCGGGACGTATCCGTACATCGAGGGACTTGCGATGACGGTGGGGGTGTTGTTGGTGCGCTTCTCCCACTTCTTGTTCCAGCAGTACCACTTCTTGCCGTAGGCCCATCGAGTGATCGGGATCCCGAAATAGCCCAAGAAGTGCATGTATTCCATGTCCATGGGCATGAGCGTACCGGAGGCTGTGTGCGCCTCCTTCAGATAGGGAAACACCTTCTGGAAATTGGCCGCGCCCATCTGCTTGGCGAATTCGGCCGCGATGGCCGTGGTGGAACGCTTGCCGATGTCACCCGCCTCCCCCATCACAAACCAGAAATCGGCCATGTAGTCCTGGGTCCCGTAGCTGGGCTCCAGGAACAGGGTGGCTCCGCTCTTTTCCCAGATCCCGACCACGGGAGCGCAGTGGTTGCTCATCACGTGGCTGTGCATCTCGAAATGGCCGGGGATCTCCTTCCGCCACAGACACACCGCCGGCAGATTCGATTTGGAGAGGAAATTGTGGGAGACCGCCCATTTTCCCGGCCCGGAATGGAAGTGCGGAAAGATCACCTGCCCCTTGGGCGGCTTGGCCGCCTCCTGCACGGTGGAGGCGAACACCCGCTCGAACTCGGAGGTGATCCTTCCCGTGATCGTGACGAATCCCTCTGCTTTGCCTTTGGGTCGATATCCGATCTCCAGGGCGGTGTATTTCGATTTCCAGGTGCCCTTGCACAAGAGGTACGGCACACCTCCCGAATCCTTGACCTTGTCCAGACCGACCACCACCACATCGTCGGTATTGGGATAGGTCACCACGGTTCCCCATCCCATGGTCGCCACCGCCTGGTAGTCCGTGAAATGACCACGCACGACCAACTCCTCGCCAAAGGCCTTCACATCGCCGATCTTGTGGTTGAAGACCACGATGAACTCGAGGATCTCGTGTTTTTCGCCATGCACTGCGTAGACGGGAGTCGGCATTTCAGGCTCCTACCGGATCGATCGGGTCTTCCACGACGGATTTTCCCACGGGAAGATCGGGCGGCACCGGCGCCACGCCATCCTCTCCCAGCTGCATCTCCTTCTTCGAGCCGTCGGGCAGGACGATGCTTCGCTTGCCTTTGGCTTTCCGGAACTTCAACTCCATCGAGGTCTTCGCCAGGAGCTCCGCGCTCTTGGAAGTCGATCCCAGGCAGCTGAAGGTGGCTTGGAAAAAAGCGTCCTTGTACGTCTCGGAGGTCACCTTCAGTTCCTCGCTCGACTTCTTGTAATGCTGCTTGAAGGGGTAATGGCTTTCCCAGACCACCTCGCCGGCGCCCTGCTGGACCTCTCCCTTTCCGCGGGCCACCACCACGCGATGGGCGGCGTCCTGGTGGCAGAGGATGGTCCAGGAAAACGGCGTGCCATCGGGGATGCCCGGCATCTTCGCCTTCCAATGGGTTTCCTGGCCCAGAGGCACCTTCTGCATCGCCTTGCCCTTGGAATCCACGATCTCCACAGGCCCCATGGCCACCTGGTCGCGCACCAGGAGGGTGTCCGAGCGGGCGCTGATCCCCACCGAACTCGCCTCGGCCAAGAAGAAGTGTTTGCCCTTGGCCTTGGCGGGGATCTTCCACGAGGCGGAGCAGCAGTTGGCTCCCGCCTTCCCCTGGACGGTGGCCACCACCGAGCCGTCTTCGGCGTGGATCTTGAAGGTGAACGGGCAGCCCTCTCCGACATATCCTGTCAGAACGGTCATGGTCGCCTCGCCGCCCGCCATGGCCTCGGAAAGACTCCAGCGGCAGGAAAGCAGGAGGGAGGGCATGGTGGCGTCGAGCGGAGTTCCCAGTTGGCCGTTGAGCTTGGGCATGTCAGTCCTCCGCCCCGATGGCGAGCTTGGTCCATTCGGTCATGGAATCCGGGCCGTCGTAGCGGCACGATCCGCGCCACACCATGGACAGCTGGTTGTTCCCCTTGGTGATGATCACGCTCTGGAGAACCGTTTCCATCCATTCCCTCCCCATGCCCACGTCCATCCACACCATGGGGCGCTTGCCCGGAAGCGGAAACTTGAAGATGGGGTGGTCGGGATCCAGATAACCCAAGGCCACGTCTTCGTCGCCTTTCAGGTGGGGGAGCTTGAGCCCGTCCGGCGCTCCGCAATGGAATTCCGGGTTCACCACTGGCGTGGGCGTGTTGCCGGAAAGACCGTTGGATTCGGCCCGGGTCTGCAGGCGGGCGATTTCGGCTCCCGGCGCGATGTCCGGAGGAAGACCCGCGTAGGTCACCCGCGGGTGGAAGTTGCGGCTGGTGTATCCAAGCGCCCAAGGCTGGGGCATCTGGGGCCACTGGTCCAGGGACTTCAGCACCAGGTTGTCCGGAGTGAGCACATGCGCGGGGTTCTCCAGGTTGGGAAGCCGGGCATTGAAGATCTCCTCCAGGGTGGGATCCACCAAAAAACCGGTGCCCACGGGATTGCGCGGATAGACCAGCTCGGCCTGGGTCTTGGAAGACAGGAATCGTCCCCCATAGGCCTTTCCGAAATGCATGGGCATGGTCTCGAAGAGTTCCGGCTCCGAGAACTCGAAACCGAAGGTCTTGGGCACGATCTTCCGGTTCCCGAACACCCGCACCACCTTGCGGAACGCGCCGATCTGGATGCCCGCATCGAAGTACTTGCCCTGCTTGCCCCGCGGCGCCCAGGCGTTTCCGATCACGATCACGTCGGTGCAGGGCTTCCAGGGCACCAGTTCGTTCTCGAACTGGGTAGGCTCGGTGGCGGGGTTGTTGGTGTCCCAATGGACGTCCGCTTCCACCCAGTCCACGGGATCATCCTGCAGCGGAAGGTCGTCGGGAACCAGCGACCACGTGGCCTTGGCCAGCACCGAGACGATGGGCGATCCATCCGGCATGTGGCCGGGAATCATGCGGGTGAGCCATTTCATCGGAGTGTTCCTGGGGTTCTGACGAACCATCGCCACATGCGGGGTCGACGCAAAGCTGACCTCCAAAGGGGGGGGGGACCAAAAGGGATTTCAAGGCCTGTTGATCAGGAATATAGTCGAAAGAACCCAGCCGTCCCCGCGTGCTACCTTTGGGCTTTCCAAGCCCCCCAATGGAGCCCCAACCATGAAATCCTCTGGAAAAACCGGCGAGCTGCTCCAGATCAAGGTCCCCTCGCAGATCCTTTCGGCCACCTGGGGAGAGGGGAAGGTGGCCGCGGGCGGCGAGGTGGTCCTGGAAGTGCAGACCCACCTGGTGGCCGACGGCTCCCCCATCAAGATCGAGATCAAGACCGTGGGCGGGAAGACCGTCTCCACCACCGACGGCAAGGTCTACGCCGACATCCACAAGCGCCGGATCCAGGTGCCCTCGGACACCCAGGAAGACCTCGTCTACCAGGCGAAGCTCCCCGAGCACAAGGTCGACAAGGTCTCCAACCGCCTGGTGGTGATCCCGGGTCTTTCCATCACCGACACCAAATGGATGGATCCCGACGGCAAGGAGCTGAAGGCGCTCCCCGACGGAAAGCCCGCCCAGGCCACGGCCAAGATCCAGGGCCGGCCCGATGGCACCGAATGCCAGGTCTCCGTGGTGTTGACGGAAACCGACGGGTCGGAATCCGTCATCCAGAAATCCCGCCTGAAGATCAAGGACAAGTCCCTGGCCTTGAAGCTCAAATGGATGTATGGCGACAGATCCCGCTCCGTGCCGCCAAAGCCCGAGCGCGACCGCCACGCCGAGGCGTACAAGGAACCCACCGTCCACCTGAAGGTGGTTTGCGACGGCGTGATGGCACTGGGCCCCAAGATCCCCGTAAGCCAGGAAATGGTCCTCATGTACCAGTCGGGAGAAGGGATCGCCGGCCCCTTCGAGGGCAAGAAGGTTTCCGTGACCGCCCCCGACGGCGAGAAGAAGGAATTCACCATCCCCTCCGACGGCGTGGTGAAGGTGGGCGAAACCAAGCCCGGACCCTACGAGATCGAGCATCCCAAGCTGGAGGAGGAGGCCGAGTAGCTCCTCGGGCGTAGTCAGATATTGTCACGCAAGCCCAATCGCCCATGGATGCCGTGGCGGGAAACAAACCACCCCGAAGCAAGCCCTTCGTCAAGCTCAGGACAGGCATTCGGGGAATGCGACCCGAATACGCTTCACTCGTCGATGCCGTACTCCAGGCGCGTGAAGTTCCGCATGGCCTCGGGGCCGCCGTAGTAGACGCTCCCCCGCCAGGTCAGGGCGATCTTTCCCAGATCGGGCCGGATCTCGACCGTCTGAAGCACCATCCGCATGGAATCGGCGCCGCGTCCGGTGTCCAGCCAGGCGGTGGGCGGACCGCCCGGAAGCTGGAACTGCCAGCTGGGATGGTCGGGATGGAAGTAATGGAGCGTGATGGATTCGCTCCCGTTCAGAAGCGGAAACTGCAATCCCCGCGGCGCGCACTGGTGGTATTCGGGGTTGAGGATGGGCGGTGCGGAAGGCGGGAAGGTGCCCGGTCCCGCGCCCACCTCCGGCATGCTCTGGATCCGCTTGCGGCGCTCGATCTCCTGGTCGACCGCCTGGTCGGGCGACATCCCCGCCAGGCTGCAGCGGGGCCAAGTGGTCCGCGGAAGGGGCCCCAGGGAGGCGGGCATGGGTGCCTCGCGCCACCTCTCGAAGGATTTGACCAGGAAGGTGTCGGGAGTCAGGACGCGCGCGGGATCTTCGAAGTTGGGCAGGCGCACCTCCATGACGGAATCCGTCCCACTCACCAGGAATCCCGTTCCCTGGGGGTTGGGCTGGAAGACCATGGGTTCCTGCGGCCGGGTGGTGGAATCCATCCCTCCGTAGCAACGCGAAAGTTCGATGGGCACCGACTCGAAAGGAACGGGATCGGAAAAGCGCACCGAGCTCCCCTGCACCAGGGCCTTGCGGTCGCCGAACACCCGCACCCCGAAGGAGGCGCCGTTCACGGTGACCCCCACGTTCATGTGCAGGGCCTGCTTGCCGCGCGGCGCGAAGACGGATCCTGTCAAGATAACGTCCGTGAGCGGCTTGAAGGCCACAAGGTCGCTTTCCAGGGCGTCGTCGGACTCACGGAAGGGGATTTCCTCGTCGGCGTAGGTCAGCACCTCGCCGGGGACGAGGTCGAAGGTCTCCTTGCCCAGCACCGAAAGGATGGGCGTGCCGTCGGCCATGTGGCCTGGGATGAGGTGGGGGGTCATTTCTTCTTGAACTCCGGGATCTGCAACTGAAATTTCGGCTGCACGGTCAGCGCGCTGCAGATGTTCTTCATGAACTCCGAAGCCGTGATCGCCCACTTCACTCCGGTCCCATAGACCCTGGAGTGGCCTTTGAGGTCCCAGCGCATGTCGTAGAGGGTTTCCCTGCCTGTCGTTTCATCGTAGATCCAACCTGCCAGGAACTCGATTCCTCCTCGCATCGCCTTTTCCTTCGAATCCCAACCGTGTGTCTTGGCGTAGTTCTTCCCATCCTGTACGCCCTTGGCACCAGCCGTAGTCACGCTCACCCCAAAGAAGTTGTAATAGGTCTTGTCCCCTTCCACAACACCCATCGATGGAGCGGAGAATTCCGTGCAGATATGGCTTGCGACGTAGACCGGACAGATCGCGTTCTCGTAGGCGACGTCCACGATCAACGAAGACATGCCCGGAATGAGACGCAGGAACGCCTCCCCTATCTTCTTGATTTTCGGATCATCGCTGTTCGATCTCCTGGCTCCGTACCCTCTGTAGAAGGATTCGAGTTCGGCCGCATCGATCTTGTACTTCGCTTTCAGTTTCGCGAATTGAAGCTCGTGGGGAATGGGCCCCTTCGGATCCATGCCTTCGTGGGGATCCACCGCGGCGATCACCTCGGCCAAGGTCGATTCCCTCCAGATTCCGTCTGTCGCTTTTTCCCCTTTCTTCACATCCGCTTCGGTCTGCGACGACTTCAGCATGATTTCGGCGTACTTCTCGATGGTGAATTCCTTCATGTCGACGATTTCGTTCTCACCAGCCTTGGAGATCTTCAGAGGCTTCGGACGGAATACGTCATCGTATTTCACCTTTTCGGAGGTGAACACCTTCTCCAGGCTTCCATCTCCCGTCAGGGCAGCGGAGCCCAGAGCCAAGGGGATCTCGCTGTCCGCCACCCTCGTTCGGTCGTCGGAAATCTTCACCACCCCCTGCTGCAAGGACGGAAGAAGATCCAGCATGTGGCGGAAGGGGATCTCCCGCAGGAGCCCTTTCCCGTCGGGACGCGGGAAGGCGAGAACCATGAAGATGTTCTTGATGGGCCCCAGATACGCGATCCCTTCGGGGGCGATGGGGGCAAGGCCCGAAAGATCGACGGAAAACCGGGTCAGCTCCTCCGATCCGATGATGCGGATCGCCTTCGGATCGTCCCTGGAGGGCACGATCGCACCTCCCCTCAGCAAACCCAACCAATGCGTGTCCTTGTCGCCCTCTGCCGCGACCTGGGTATAGCCCACATAGGCGGTGAACCCGATCTTCGATCCAGGATGGACTCTCTCCAGATGGAAGATGAGGTCCGCATTCTTGACTCCGTTCGCCGTTCGCTGCTTCACCTCCAGGAACCTCTCCTGCTGCCCCGCCGACATGGACCAGACGGAAGGCGAAACCCAGGAGGAATTCTCGAACTCTCCCCAGGATTCCCTGGGGTATCGGTAATGGCGCATCTGGATCCGATGCGCTTCGGCTTCCGCATCTTGCCAGGAAAATTCCCGCACGAAAGGCTTGGGAATGGAGGTGGCCACCGGAATCTCCGCCAAGGTGACGAATTTCGCGGCGTTCTTGGGATCGGGTACCTGGAAGGCCACGCGGACATCGAAATTGTTGAATTTGGTCGCCAACGCGGTGTTCAGATCACCCGTCAGGGTCAATCCCAACTTGTAGCCCTCGTAGCAGAGGGAATCTCCTTCCGCAAGATCCTTCCAATGAAGAAGCTTCTGGCCTTCGGCTTTCTCCGAGGCCAGCGACCACTGGATCTTCGCGGTCTTGAGGAATTGGGGCAATTTCAAGACCGTGATTTGCAATGGTGTGCCCACCAGGAGTGGATCCGGCACCAGCCCTCCCTGGCTGAGCGCCTTGGCCCCGGAGACCTCGGCTTTGCTCCCGCCGTACTCCACGTGGAATTCCAAAGGATTGTCGATGGACAGCCAATCCGTTCCCAGATCGAGCTGGGTGGGGATCCCGTGGATGGTGGTGAGACTGGTTTCCACCACCCCTTTTCCGAAGAACTTTTCCTGGCACAGGTTGATCGAAGGATTGGCCTTTTTCTCGTCGACCACGAACTTCGCCACCTCGCCCAATCCACTCAGGCTTTTGAGCCCGGTTTTCACCAAAAAACCTTCCCAAGTCTTGTTGATCCCCTGGAAGGTCACCGAGAACGTAGCCGGCATGGGGCCTGCCAGGTTCTTGGCGAACAATTGCACGGTGATTTCCGTCGCTGAAGCGTAGTCCTTCTGGACCATGGTTTGCTTGTCCTGTCCGGGCCAGCGGGAAAGGCCCGCTTCCGACCACAAGGACAACGTCACGATCTCGTCCGCTCCCAAGGGAAAGTCACGGCAAACCAGAGGATCCACCACTGGTTCCGGCTCGCTTTGGACGGGTGGAGTCTGTTTTTTGCTCATGGCTTCTCCTCCGCGGGAATGGTCACGGTGACGGAGACCGGATTCAAGGAAGTCCCCCGCACGATCGGTGGCGGACAGATTTTGCAGTCATAGGCTCCCGGAGCCAATTGCAGATCCCACCGGAGGACATGATCGGGATCGGAAAGCCTTCGATTCCCTTCCGGAGCACCGGGCACCTGGATCAAGGATCCGCTCGGCCCTTTGATTTCCAAACGACAAACCCCGGCGACCTCTTCGGCCGGGGGAGAGTTGGGGTCGAACCCCGAGGCGGCGGTGAACAAGCCTCGGGTGGGAAGGGAGATGCAGGCCAAGGCGCCGTTGTAGGACACGGAAACCTGTCCCAGACCTGGAGTCAGGTCCAGGTCGCGCTTGGCTTCCGCCTCGGATTCCGACAGCATGCTGGATGCGGACGACTTGAGGCCATCGAGCAATCCCGAGGTGGATTTGGGGACCGCGCCTTTCGAAGCCTTGGTGGACTTGGGAACGAACATGAGCTCCAAACCGAACTTTCCCGTTTCCAGGAATTTCGGGTTCTTGGATTTTCCTTTGGAAAAGACCGCTCGAGCCCGTCCGCCCAGCTGATTGGCCGTTTGCCAAAGAGTGTCCTCGGCGGCGAGTCCGGAATCCAGATTCGCCTTCTGGCACAACCGCATCTTGATTTGACCCGACTGCCACAGCGACAGATCGCCCAAAAGCTCCACCTCCACCTCCCAGGTCAATTCCTGTGGGGCATTCTTCCTGGCCGCCACCTTCACCCAATTGGGCGTTGCGAATGCCTTTCCGAACGCACGGCTGAAGGTCCCCAGGGCGTCCGGCAAGGAATGGCTGACCACGGATCCCTCCGGGATTTCCGCGGGCAAGCGCATCAACTCCTCGTTGATGTGCCCGAAATTGCGCCCGAATCCGCGCACGAAATGCATGTCGAAGCTGTAGTCGCTTCCCACCCAATCCGGATGGACCTCCTCGAAGACCTTCTTCAACAATGGTTTGGGAGAGAAGGTGAACTCGATCTTGGATCCCGCGAAGGGGGGGATGGTCAGGTGGTATTTCTTGGTCTTGGCCGATTCCGTCCCCTTGACCGGAACGAACTTGCGGAAGGCGTTGATCTTGTAGACGGCACCGGCCAGATCGTTGGATGTGGAGATCACGCATCCGTTGCCGTCCGCATCGATGGACTCCACCTTGAATTGGGCCTTGGCGAGCAGGGCCAGATCGTTCAAGGCGCGCAGCAATCTTTCGTGGATGCGTCGGTTCTTGGGAAGCCATCTGGACAGATCGTTCCAGCTGTACTCGCTGGTGATCATCAGAGGCGGAGGTGTCTTCTGCTTTTTCTTCGGATCCTTCGGTGCGGGTGGCTTCAGGGAGGCCAGCTTGTCCTTGCCGGCCTTCGACAGGCCCTTGATGTACAAGGGATCCATGTCCAGCAGATCCTTGTCCAGAAGCTGTGATTGCGGATCCAGCCCCGGCAAGGAGTACGCCGGAACGCACAGGCCGGACGGCGTCCGCGCGCCATCCTTCACGCGCACCAGCTCCACCAGGGTGCGGAATCCGCTGCGCAAGGGAGGCAGGCCCCAAGGGATCGCCCAGGAGTACAATCCAGGGGTTTCGGAAACCTCCTCGATCACATCGATTCCCGACTTGATTTCCCCGAAGGAAGGCGTGGGAATCTGGATGGCTTCCTTGCCCCAGACCTTGGTGTCGTCCAGGTCGTCGTCGTGGTCGGGGATCACCTTCCAGACACCCCAGAAGTCGGCGCCGATTTCCGTCGCACCGATCCCCGTCCCGCCGATCTCCACGAAAAACCGCAGCACCTTGGGGATGAAGACCGTGCGGATCTCGGGATCGTCGGCTAGGTCGCTGGAGGTCAACGCGTCGGACACGCTGCTCTTCACGGCACCCAGAGCATCCCTGGCGGTGGACATGCCGAAGGACATCGCCTCGTCCTTGGCCTAGCTTTTCAGGGAATCGAGCGAAAAATCGGACGGCGCGCGGCTCAAGGCACTGGCCGCGAGGGAAGGCGCCGGTGCCGGGGTCTGCCCGACGGGCGCGTACACGGGATTGTCTGCCTGTTTTTCCAGTCGCACACTTCCCACCGGAGCGGTTTGGCCAGGCTCCATGATCCGGTAGAGGTCGTCGGACAACACCACCAGGAAGGAATCCCCGAGCATCACCTTGGAATCCCGCACCAGGAAACCCACACCGACAGGATTGAGAACGGAACTGGGAGAATTGTCCTTCTGGGCCTTGCGCTCGAGTGGATCCCGGAACAGGGGCCAGATCTTTTCGGAGGGGTCGATCTTCGGGGGTTCCTGCACCTCAGGATCGGCTTTGCCCTTTCCGGTCAGTTTTTTGGCGGCCTCCGCGGCTTTCTTGGCTTCCGCCTGTTCCTTGAGCTTGGCGGCGATCTGGTCGGAGATCCGCTGGAGGCGATCGATGTGCAACAGCTCCAGGATCCACTTCAAAGTGACCGGGTGCATGTTCTGGACCATGCCATTTTCCGGGAGGTCCCCTCCGATCAGATGCTTGGTCGAGCCCATGACGGGAGATTCCGCCTTGCCGCTCCACCAGGCCAGCGAACCATCCGGAACGGCTTCCTTCACGCCATCTCCCAAGGCTTCCTTGTTGGCGGCGGGAACCCAGTCGCTCGCCTTGTTCAGGATCAGGTTCCGCCACTGCTTGGAGGTGAGCTCCTTGAAGCGGGCGAAATCCGCCGTCAGGGCGGGGCTTTCGCGGGTCCCGATCTGCGTCCCGGCCGTCACCCGTTCGATCTGCAACTGCTCGGCGTTGAGCGGGCCCTCCAGGAAGAATTCCACCGTCTTGGGGATGTGCGCGGCGGTCGGGAAGTTGCGGTCCCAGTGTTCGCTCGTGAGCGCCACGTCCGGCGGCAGTTTCTTGACGGCATCCCCACCCTCGTGGGTGATCGACGCCTTGGTGTCGGTGAGGTGCAGCAGATAGACAGGCCCCACCTGCTGGGACTTGTTGTTGACTTTTTTTGTCCATCTCAGGCGCAGTCGGTGTTCGTCCAGCTTGGGATCGCATTTGGACGGCTCCACCAGATGCCGAAGCTCGAAGCGCACCTGGACGGCCGCCCCCTGCTTGGTGCCCTCGTTGTACAACACCAGGAGATCGCCGGGATCGAAGTCCTTCGGAACCTGGTCCAACCCCTGGGGGGCGGACGTCTTCAGGTTCGGAACCTGCGCATCCCGGAACTCCTTGCGGATCTGATCGCCATCGAAGAGAATGGCAGGGTCGGTGAATTCTAGAGTCGGGAAAGAATTGCTTTCGATTGAACGCTTCGAGGCTTTCTCCAATCTTTCAACTAGAAGCGAAAGGACGCCACTTTCCTGTGTGGAGAACACCTCCCAGTGGATCAGGCGGTTGATGATCTTGTATGCGGTCCCATCTTTCCCTTTGAGGGGAGGAAAGGGCTTGGTGGGGAAGTTGTCCGTCCGGCCGATCACGTCTCCGGCCTTGACGGCAACGAAGGGCCGATCGAAACTGACCATGTTCCCTTCGCGCAACCGCGACCAAAGATCGGCCAAGTGGCGTTCCGGGGCCTTCCATTCCCACCAGCGCATGGCCCTGCCCTCGGCATCCGTTTCCGATTTGACGGAAACCGTCACCAATTGGGAGCCATCCAGGGTCAGGGCCTTCACCTGCAGCTTGTCCTTTCCCGCCGCGTCGGTCAGGGGTTCGGCCGGCCACAGGCAGGTGCCCAACGGAAAGGAGTCCTCCGGTGGAGCTCCCACATCCGAAACCCGGATCAGCACGCCAAAGCGCCCCAAAAACAGGGAGCGAAGCCAGGGAATCTCGGCCAGGTCGCCTTGGATCTTCTGGGGAAGGGGGGCGTTTCCCAAGGCCGGCGACTGGAAGGCGGCCAGGTGCATGTACAGGGAATAGAGCGGGTAGTATTCCTTTTCCCCATCAGGCGACACGTCGTGGCGCACCAGCACGAAGTTGTTCCAGTTGCGCAGTTGCTGGTGCACGGTTTCGTTGGTGGAATTGTTCTCCATTTCGGCCATGCGCGCGGCCACGATGTAACCCGGAGCCATGGCCACCACGGGGTCGCCGTGGCGTTGGGACGCCAAGTGGATCCCTCCATGCAGGGACGACTTCCCCCCCGACGGCAGGGCCAACGGAAAGAATCCCCCTTCGGTGCTCTGCGATTCCGTGCTCCGCACCTCATGGAAGACCTTGGTCTTCTTCGCGTTTTCCGGATCCTTCTTGTGGGCGTCCTCTTCCTTCTTGTTGGCCTCCTTGGTGGCCGCGGCATCTTCTTCGGTGTGGATTTCCAGATGGGTGGTGGATTCGTTGTTGTCGTAGTAGAGAGCCGGATTCTTGCCGTCTCCCAATTGGATCGGAAAGAAGAAGGTCTTGCGGATCTCGTCGGGGGCGTCCAGCACCGTATCGGAGTACTCGAAGTGCATGTAGTCGCGACGGCCTCCGTAGAAGCCGCCCCAGAAGAACTTGTGGTTCTGGAAGATCTTCACGATCTCGGGATGGATGTCGCACTTGCCGTTGTTGTCGTATTCGTTGTTGCGACCGTTGATGTCGATCGCCGATCCATAGGCGTGGTTGGAGAGGCGATCGAATCGATCCTTTTCCGTTCCGTCGATCTTCACGTGCAGGCGACCCATCTCGCGGTCGCGCCGGGCGTAGGTGATGTGTGGATCCTTGGTGGGGGAAAGCCCCGCGTAGTCCGGGTGGTTCAGCCAGGCACCTGTGACGGAATCTTTCACGTAACGGAACGAATATCCATGCAACGCGGTGATGCGGTAGTCCAAACCCGCCGCCAGGATCTCCCGGAAGATCTGCTCCATGATGGGCACGACTCCCCGGTGGAGCTCCAATTCGAAGGTGCTGTCGCGCCTTTCGCCGCAACCCACCAGATACGCCTTGCGGATGTATTCGGCCTCGAAATTTTTCTGGGAGGGATCCGTGAAGGTCGCGGTCTTTTCCGGCACCTTGAGCTGGCGGAAGTAGGTCTTTTTGTAAACGGCCTCGACCTCCTTGGCCGAAGCGTAGCGCCGGATTCCGGGTCCAGGGATCAGACCTGTGGATGCATCAGCCATGGTTCACTCCGTTTCCTGAACTTCCGATCGCGCGTTTGGATGGCTCTCTCCGAACAGATTCATTCGTCCTCCACCGGAGGTTTCGGCTTGATGTTGACATACCCTTGCAAGGAATCGCGCCAGACCAAACCGAAATGGCGAGGAACAAACTTCTTACTGAGTTCGTCGCCATCTGTTGAGCAGTATTCGTAGAACCCATCCCCGTTCAGATCGAACAGGTGCATCCCCAAGGTCCATTGGGTGGCCAGGGCGGTGCGGAATTCCCCCGTGGCGGGACGGAAGGTGCGCACGTGCGAGATATGGCGACGCACCGGTTTGTAGCCGGGCTTGCGGACGATTTCGATCCGGATCATGTACAGCAACTGCAGGCCCCGACCGATCGGGTAGAACGCGTAGTCGTCCAAGGGCTCCACCTCGGTGCCCAGGGTTTCCGGCGCGCTCCAGCGTTTCTCCAGGGTGTCGAACACCTTAAGGCGCGCTCGGTAGTACCCTTCGCCTGTGGTTTCCGCGTACAGTCCCGGCCAATAGCGGTCCGGGCCGTCCAGCAGGTTGTACAACCCAATCCGATTGGCCGAATCGATCAGGCGTCGGTAGCGCACCAGGTCGCCGCTGGCCACCTTGGCACCCGTGGTCTTCACGACGCAGCCCAAGGTTTTGGCGGCCCGCTTCAGGCGCTTCAGATTGTCCGGATCCTGGTTGGAGGGATAGTTGTACAAAGCCGAGACCCCGTACCAGCGGTCGCCCTTCAGGCCATCCACCCCCAATCCCGGTTGGCGATATTTCAGTTCGTTGGTGATTCCCGACGGATTGATGTACTGCTCGTTGGGCGCCGACGGGTTGTCGTACGCATACGCCAAGGGCTTTTCCACCAGCTCCGATTTCTGTCCACCCTCCGCGCACACCAGAAGCGTTCGTTGGCCCAGATCGGTGCCGAGGTCCACCACGGCCGCCAAGGGGGACAAGAGCTCCGGATCCGCGGCTTGGGACCCGCCCAGCGAAACCAGCACCAGGACGCCCCATGCCGCGAACCTTGGCCCCGTTCGAGTGGCCTGCAATGATACGGATCCGAACATGTTCACTCCACTTTGCCACGAGGCTTTGGCTGGATATCAAAGTACCCCTGCAAGGAATCTCGCCAAACCAGACCGAAATAATCAGGCTGGAATCCTTTCCGGATACGATCCGTGCTCGATACCGCACCGTAGTCGTAGAACCCGTCGCCGTTCAGATCGAACAGGTGCATCCCCAGGGTCCACTGCGTGGCCAGGGCCGTGCGGAATTCCCCCGTGGCGGGGCGGAACGTGCGCACATGCGAAATGTGGCGGCGCACCGGCTTGGTGCCGGGCTTGCGGACCATTTCGATCCGGATCATGTACAGCAACTGCAAGCCCCGGCCGATCGGGTAGAAGGAGAAATCGTCCAAGGGCTCCAGCTCCGTGCCCAAGGTTTCCGGGGCGCTCCAACGCTTCTCCAGAGTGTCGAACACCCGAAGGCGCGCCCGGAAGTACCCGTCGCCATTGGATTCGGCGTACAGTCCAGGCCAGTAACGGTCCGGACCATCCAGCAGGTTGTACAGTCCAATCCGGCTGGCCGAATCGATCAATCGCCGGTAGCGCACCAGGTCGCCGCTGGCCACCTTGGCACCCGTGGTCTTCAGGACGCAGCCCAAGGTCTTCGCCGCGCGCTTCAGTCGCTTCAGGTTGTCGGGGTCCTTGTTGCTGGGATGGTTGTACAGGGCGGACACCCCGTACCAGCGCTCGCTCTTGAGCCCCTCCACCCCGAAACCGGGTTGGCGATATTTCAGTTCGTTGGTGATCCCTGACGGATTGATGTACTGCTCGTTGGGCGCCGAAGGATTGTCATACGCATACGCCAACGGCTTCTCCTTCAAATCCGATTTCTGTCCAGCCTCGGCGCACACCAGGAGTGTTCGTTGGCCCAGATCGGTGCCGAGGTCCACCACAGGCGCCAAAGGGGACAAGAGCTCGGGATCCGCGGCTTGGGAGCACGCACATGCCAGCAATCCGAAGATCATGGAGCGTTGCATACTCGTCTGGAAAGATTTGCAGACGCTCACATCGACACCAACGGCGCGCGCGTATTGATCGGCTTGTCCTCCACCGGCTCCCGCTTGGCCACCGGCGACACCGCCACGACAAATCCTGCCGCGACCACGAAGCGGAAGCCCGCGATCCCTTCGGCGCCGTCCTCGCCGCAGGTGGAAAGCTCCGCGTCGCGGTAGGTCCAATCGACCTCGGCCGATCCTCCCTTGAGGCTCGCCACGTACACGCCGTGGGTGTATTCCTTCTCGTCCAGGCCCACCGCCTCCACGCGGAAGTCCACCCGCGTGCCGTCCTCCAGGCCCTTGGCCTTCACCTGCATCTTCACCTTCTCGCCGGGCTTGATGGAGGCCTTGGAGAACTTGGGTTCTTCCAGGGAGCAGATCTCCACCTCGAAGGATCCCTTCTTGGAATAGCCTCCTCGCTGGAAGGTGCCCTCCATGGTGGAACAGCACATCGATTTCTGTCCGTCGGGGTCCTTGAGCGAAAACCAGACCCCGGCCAGCGGCCTGCCCGACGCGTCCTGGAAGGCGACCTTGATCTCGTGGCTTTCGGAAGTCTTGGCCTCGTGCTTGGGCGGAGCCACGGTGTTCACCGCCTTGGGGCCCTTGACGGAAGCCGCCGCGGCCGCCGCGGCCGCTCCCGCGCTGCCCGCCTGGGAGCCGCTGCCCACCTCGCCGATCATCACGGTGGGGCACCCCATGATCACGCTGGACGGAGGCCCCACGCACACGGCCATGTCGCCCATGCGCGCCGCGGGCTTCTTGCCCACCAGCACGCCCGTGCTCCCCAGCGTGATGGGCCCGCCCACGTGCGGGATGGGAGGCGTTCCGGGGGTCATCATGGGGCACATGTGCATGTCGCCCAGGGTGGCCGCGGGCATCTTGCCGATCAGCACCGTGGGCACCCCGGGTCCGGAGATCATGCCGCCATGGGCGGTGGGGTCGGTCAGACGGGCGGCGGGTTTGCCAGGCATGGGGAGGTCTCCTCGTTCAGTCGGATTCGACGGAAAACGTCAACTGGGGATTCTGGGCGAGCCACTCGGATCCCGGATAGCGGGCGCTGCCGCGCCAAAGCAAGGTCACCTGGTTGGTGGGCTTGTAGATCTCCACCGTGGCCAGGCTCATGGGAAGCTCCACCATGCCTTCGCCCAGGTCCAGGAATCCCCGGGGGGGGTCGTCGGGCAGGGTGAACTCGAAGCGCGGATGCTGGGGATCCAGGTATCCCAGCACCACCGGCTCGTTTCCCTGCAAACCGCGCAAGCGCAAAAAGGGCGGCGCGCCGTTGTTCTGCAGGTGGTTGCGGGGGTGGGTGGGCGCCGGGGCGGGCACCCCCAGGAGGGCCAGCGGCATGTTCTGGGAAATCCTCTGCCGCGCCTTGTGCGCCTCGGTGCTCTTCAGGGGCGGGCTGGTGGCCATCGCGATGCGGGGAAATCCGCCGCGCGGCGTCCACCCGAACGCGGCAGGAGCCGGCGCGGAACTCCACCGGTCGAACCTTTTGACAAGAAATGTCTCAGGGGTCAGGAGCTTCTGGACGTTCTCCAGGTTGGGAAGTTCCAGCCCGTGCAGGGCATGGGGGGGCGGATCCACGGCGAACCCCTTGCCCACGGGATTGGGCGGGAACACCAGGGGCACTTCCGGGTGGGTCCACTTGTCCACGCCGCCGTAGGCCAGACCCCAGTGCAGGGGCATGGACGGGAATGGTTCGGGATCCGTGAAGCGCACCGATCCCCGCGAGAAATCCACTTTGCGGTTCCCGAACACCCGCACGGCCCCACGGATTCCAGCGAGTTCCACGATCGCATCGAAATGCTGCCCCAGCCTTCCCGTGGGCGCATGGGCCAGGCCGTGCACCACCACGTCCACCAGCGGTTTCCAATCCACCAACTCCATCTCCTGCTTGGGAGCGTCGGTCTGGGGATTGCCTTTGCCGTGGAACTGGTCGGCATCGAAAAAGGGAATCGGGTTTTCGAGGTCGGGGCGGGCTCGCCCGCCGGGTTCGAACGCGTAGGTCCGCTTGCCCAATACCGACAGGATGCTACGCGCCTTTCAATCCCTGGGACGGCCCCGGCGCCTGTCCACTGGATATCCGGAAACTGGCGATCACCGGCCGGGTCACCAAGGTATTGGATTTTTATGGCGAATACTATGTCTA
>Ga0116170_10001840_pt1 | contig 20997 bp, 14 predicted proteins | sample AD_JPNHW1_MetaG_FD_89797 | JGI IMG/M metagenome (GOLD analysis project Ga0116170, IMG submission 89797) | Active sludge microbial communities of municipal wastewater-treating anaerobic digesters from Japan - AD_JPNHW1_MetaG | ecosystem: Engineered > Bioreactor > Anaerobic > Digestate | place...
GCTCTGCATAACTACGAAAAGTCGTACATAGAATTCTGTCTGAGAGAACATAACGGAAACGTCACCAAAACCGCGGAAGTTCTGGGGATAGACAAATCCAACCTCTTTAAAAAGATCAACCATTACGGGATAAGCACGAAACAAGCAGACTAAGTCAACATTACACCATGGCAATAATTACACCCTGAGCGGTAAGAGCTTCAAGCGTATCTAGCCATCTATCAACAAGTTGAAACAATACACACGATTGGCACTCCATTTGCAACTATTCTCCCCGTCTGTTCTGAGGTGATGCATTGTTTTTGGTGGATCAGCACGAACAGTGGAGATATTCAGTAGGTAAAATATAGGGGCTTCTCTGGATGGTCTGGGTCGGATACTTAATGACTCACGTTTTTTTGGGTGTAGGCTGAAATGCAGGGGCAAAGAAGGTCTAAAGACAATGGTCACAAACCCGGAGAGCGGTTGCTGCTCCGGGTTTTGTTTTTTACGCGGAGATTTAGAGACTAAAAAGAAGGTTGAAAAAGAGTAAAGAAGTACAAGAGAAAAGAATTGAGAAGGGGGAGCAGAGTAGCAGAGTCATCCTGACTTTCTGGCAAACAGAATTTGCCAACCCAATACTGCTACTTCATATATAAGTCGGGAGTTCAATTCGGATAACCGGCTAAGTTTGGAGTTCAAGACGGCTTGCTGATCTTCACACAATGATTAATCTTAGTGCCGGCTTGGACTTCAAAAACGTACGGCATATGATGATAGCTAAGCTATAGTTACGCATGTAATTGCCGCATGAAGTCCAAATCGCCCTTCAAGATACGAGGTCGATTCAAGACTGATTACGGCGCTTTGAACTCCATGCTCAGTTTTGTACTCCATGCTTATTTTTGAACTCCGTATATACATATCCACCAAGTATGAAAGTGAACAAAAGAGAAGGAGTAGAGTGAAGAGAAAGAAAGCCCACTTGTTTAGTAGGAAATTCTGATTATACTATAGATAAAAAAGACTTCAACGACCTCCGGATAATACCTGAAGTCGTGAAGGGAGATAATAAAATGAAGATACTCGTGTTATTCTACTCAACTTACGGACACATATATAAAATGGCTCAGGCAGTTGCCGAGGGCGTGAAAGAAGCCGGCGTCGAAGCCGTGATCAAGAGAGTCCCGGAAACACTTTCTCCGGAGATCATTGCCATGATGGGAGCCACTCAGGCTCAGGAGCAATACCAGCATATCCCGGTCGCCAATCCTCAGGAACTTGAGGAGTATGACGGGATCATCTTTGGCGCGCCAACCCGCTTTGGCATGATGGCGGCTCAGATGAAATCCTTCCTGGATGCGACCGGAGGTCTTTGGGCAAAAGGCGCGCTGGTCGGTAAGATCGGCTCGGTATTCTCCTCCTCCGCCACTCAACATGGTGGTCAGGAATCCACGATCCTGAATTTCCACACGGTTCTGCTTCATCATGGCATGGTGCTCGCGGGCTTACCCTATAGCTTCGCCGGACAGACGATCCTGGACGAAGTGACGGGTGGATCACCCTATGGCGCATCGACGATCGCCGCCGGAGACGGATCCAGATTGCCCAGCGATAATGAGCTCGCCGGAGCGAAATATCAGGGTGCCTACGTCGCCGGACTCGTCAAGAAACTATTTGGTTGATAGCAAAGATACTCCCATAAGTGCATTAAGCTCCTCCTAACCGGGGAGCTTTTTGTATTCTGACTCGCTTCTCCCGGTAAAATCCCTTATCGATAGCTCATGATCCACTCATCATGCACTGATCTGGCGAGAGCTTCATGAGAGGGTCATGAGAGGATGATGAGGGATTTGTTTGACAAATTGTATCAAGGTAAAAAATCTAATCTAGTCTGGAAAACCGATATTTCTGCAATTACTGTCCCGGAAGAGACAAATCTGTCCCTCCTTATATTAGTGAAGGGTGATCTCTTTCTGTTCAAAAAAAGCATGAGAGTTCTTTGTAAGTGTATAGTGTGTATGATTGAATATGTGATCAGGGAGCCTGATTTAAGCATGATGGCTTGATCACTCACCGACTAAAGTCAGTACAACGACCGGCTGAAGCCAGTGCTACTGGTATGTGCAACGATCTTGGTCAGATAATTTTAACTCAGCCTCAGCGAGAGCAGACTAACCCACTAACCCATTAACTTATTAACCAATAAACCTGATCGTGATCCTCTTTGGCTCTTTTTTCTCTGTTTTGAGTCACTTTCCCACGCAGAAATTGCTGAAGATCTCGCCCAGGAGATCGTCGGGAGTGGAGATACCCAGGATCTGCTGCAGAGCGGAAGCGCCGGCGATCAGATCAAAAGCGACGAATTCGAAACCGAGCCCATTCCTCAGGGCGTCCAGGGCTTTCTCCAGACAGGATATTGTTTCTTTCAGCGCCGCTAGTTGGCGGGTATTGGTGATGATGGGGCTGTCAGTCCTGAGTTCCGGCAGGCTGAGACGCTTGATCAACTCCGCGGTGAGGAGGTTCAAGCCACCAGCCAGGACGCTGGAAACAGGGATGGGTTTCCTGACTTCCGGAGGGCATCCCCGGCTGAGCAGGAAGTCTTGCCACTGATCCTCCGTGGGGAGCTGGTCAAAGCCCAGTGTATCAATCTTGGTCAGGGCGAGCAGGTGCTTGTTTCCTGTGGGAGAAACAGGATCGGCAAGGAACTCCGGAAGTTCCCTTAGTTCAACGACGAAGTCGGCGCTTTCCATGAGTTCCCTGGTTCGGCTGATGCCGATCATTTCGATCTCATCCGTGCTGTTTCTTAGTCCGGCGGTGTCATAAACGATCATGGCATAGCCTTCGAGGGAGACGCTTTCTTCCAGATAGTCACGTGTGGTGCCGGGGCGGGGGCTGACGATCGCCCGGTTTTCCCTGAGCAGGGCGTTGAACAGTGATGATTTACCTACGTTCGGGGCGCCGCTGAGGCAGACTCTGATGCCTTCCCGCAGGTACTTTCCGCCTTTGCTGTCGGAATAGAGGTTCCGGGCTCTGGAGTGAAGTTTTTCCAGGTCTGTTTCCAGTTGTTCCAGATCGATCTGAGGCAGGTCCTGATCGGAGAAATCTATCGCAAGTTCCATGCGTAGCCGGGCATGCTTGATCCCCTCGAGGAGTTCGAGCAGATGCTTGGTCAGATAGCCTTGAAGCTGAAGCAGGGCTGATGTTTCGGATTTACTGCTCTGCGCGTCGATGAGATCCCCCACGGCTTCTGCCTGGATCAGATCAAGCTTGCCATTGAGATAAGCCCTGCGGGTAAATTCTCCCGGTTCTGCCAGCCTGATACTGGTGAGCAGAGTTTCCAGAATGCTGTTAGCGATCAGGGGATTGCCGTGGCAACTGATCTCCAGGACATCCTCTCCTGTATAGCTGCGCGGGGCGACGAATTTGGCTATAAGCACTTCGTCCAGAGGCTCTGAATTGACGGAGTAAAATGTTCCAAAGGTGAGGGAATGCCCCGCTGCGAGCCTAAGTTTATCCGGTTTGGAGAAATGACCGGCGATTGTTTCCAGAGCGTTTTTCCCGCTGATCCTGAGAGTCGAGACAGCGCCTTTCCCCAGAGGTGTGATGATCGCGCAGATGGTATCGAAATGGCTCTGCATCAGGCTTCTGGCAGCTTGGGGAGAATGTCTTCGAAGATCGCGGAAGCGGAGAAGCCGATCAGATTGTTCAGCTCGTTGATCTTGCCATGGGGTATGAATTTATCGGGATAGCCGTAGCAATGCACAACCGTAGGCTTGTCCGCAAGGTGTCTGGTTATCTCCGCGCCGATCCCGCCGATGAGAGAATTGGTTTCGAGGCAGATCATCACGGAGCAAGTCGCGCTCAGGGTATCGATCAACTCATGGTCAAAGGGTTTGAGCGAAAGGAGATCTACAAGTACGGGAGCATGGCCCTTGTTAGTGAGGAGTATGTGAAGTTCCTCTGCGACGGGAAGTGCGTCTCCGGCAGAAAGGATAGCTATGCCACTGCCCTCACGCAGGACAAGCGCTTTGCCGGGCGTGAATTCGGCTGGGGACGCTCCTTCGCAGACGGCGGTTCCGCGGGGATAACGTATCGCGACGGGACCTTCCTGCCACGTGGCAGCCCAGGCGAGTATCGCTTCGAGTTGGGAGGCATTGGAGGGAGCAAGAAGGGTCAGATTGGGGATGTAATTCAAAAAAGAGATATCGAAAGCGCCATGATGAGTAGCTCCATCCTCTCCCACGAGTCCGGCGCGGTCAACGCAGAAGACGACGGGAAGGCGTTGGAGAGCCACGTCGTGAATGATCTGATCCAGAGCGCGCTGGAAGAAGGTAGAATATATCGCCACGAAGGGTTTGATCCCCTTGCTTGCCATTCCGGCGGCAAGGGTCACGGCATGCTGTTCGGCGATACCGACATCGAAGAATCTGTCCGGGAAGGCTGATTCAAAGATAGAAAGTCCGGTTCCGGCAGTCATAGCGGCAGAAATTGCCACGATCCTGGGATTATCCTCGGCGAGTCTGACCAGGCTCTTGCCAAATACCTCGCTCCAGCTTTCCTTACCGCTGCAGACGGTCTTGCCGCTCTTGGGTTCGAAGGGGCCGACACCGTGGAAGAGTGCGGCATTCTCCTCCGCGGGAGGATATCCCTTGCCTTTTTGGGTCACGATGTGGACAAGTACGGGACCGACCATGTAGTTCTTGACACGGTTCAGGATCGAGGCAAGATGTACGATGTTATGACCGTCGATGGGGCCAACATATTTGAAACCGAGGTCTTCGAAGATGATGTTCGGCACGAGGATGTTCATCATGGATTCTTCGAGTTTGCGAGCGCCGTAGATAAAGTGATTGCGTATGGTCGGAGGGAGATTCTGGCTCTTATCCCAGATCTGCTTTTTCAGTGAATTGTAGCTGCGGCTGACGAGCATCCGCGCCATATATTTCTGAAGTCCGCCGACGTTCTTGGAGATGGACATGGCGTTGTCATTGAGGATCACGATAAAGCGGTTGGGCTGGAGGTGTCCCGCGTGATTGAGCGCTTCAAAGCTCATTCCACCGGTGAGAGCTCCGTCACCGATCACGGCGATGCTATAGCCGGGCTGCTTGTTCAGATCACGGGCGCAGGCAATTCCCAAAGCAGCAGAGATCGAGGTGCTGGAATGACCCGTGCCGAAGGCGTCACAGGGACTCTCATCCCGGTTAGTGAAACCGCTGATGCCGTTCAGGGTTCGCAGAGTGTCGAAGCGATCATTGCGTCCCGTGAGGATCTTCCAGGCATAGCTTTGATGCCCCACGTCCCAGACGATGCTGTCCCGCGTGGTGTCGAACACCGTGAGCAGGGCAATGGTCAGATCGACGGTTCCCAGGGATGGCGCGATGTGTCCCCCGGTTTGGGAAACCACGCTGACGATGCGTTTGCGCACCTCTACTGCCAGGACCCGCTGCTGTTCCGGGCTGAGCTTCTTCACGTCCGCAGGGCTTTTTATCTTTTCGAGAAACATAATACTTCCTAAGTTATGGTTTGTTCAGGTTTTCCGGGTCGAGCTTCCTCAAGCTTGACGAGAATGATCTCGACTGCCATGAGCCCAAGAGCCATCAGCAGCAGGATCTTCCAGAGATCGTGCCCCATCCTGGAGAGAAAAATCTCTTTCTGCCAGTTGGGTGAGAGGAGGCGGTAGTTCTTGAACCGGCGAAAGTCCATCTCCCGGTAATCCGCTTCCCGGTAATCGGGATCGACCGCGATCAGCTTCTTCTGAGCCTTGCTGTCGCCAAGCTGGTAGATCCCCGGCTCAGTGAGTTTATAACCACGGCTGTCAAGCTTCAGGCTGGTGCCATCGGGCAAAGCCAGATCTGTGGCACTCACCACGTCACCTACAAGATAAGTGTCAACGGCAGAAAAGCTTGTGCTAATATTCTGCAAGGTTCTGAATGCCATAACCGGGAAACTGGCGTCCAGAAGAAACCGATTACGCCTGCTGTCCAGATCGAAGAGCCAGAGAGCGTCTTTGTCCCTGACCGTCACGAGGATGTCTTCGCCCGCGCCGAGGATACGGTTCGCGGTATTGCCACGGGCTTGGATATAGTCCGTCACGGTTTTGTTGCGGATGGTCTGGTCGGCGACGAGTGAACTGATATAGTGATGCCGGTTGACGAAGTCTATGGTCTTATCCCCGCTCTGGTATGAACCTGTCCTGATGCCGAACACTCCATCCAGATAGCTTTTGTAGCTTGCGCTCATATCTCTGCCAACGGTGTAGAGAACGCCTTTCTTTTCCTTGCTTCGCAGGCTAAGGATCTCTCTCAGCTTGGGATTCATCTCGCGCAGATTGTGAACGACAACGAGGCTTTGATCATCGAGGGCTGCTTCATTGACCGCGGCTGGATCGAGTATGGCAGGTTGCGCGCCGGAGCCGGAATAGACGCTGAGCAGGCTGGATAAAAATAGCGGTATGCCCGGGGAAGAACTGATGACCGTGACGCGCGGCGACAGGTAAAAGGGGAAGGCGAAGTAGGCACGGTTGTCATGAGTTTGGCGATCGTCCAGAACCTCGATGTATCCGCTCTGCCAGCCGTCCTGACGGATATCGAGGATGAGCGATTCATTGAGCTGTTCTCGTCCTTTGAGATCAACGAACTTCTCCGCGACCTTCACACCATTCAGCACGGCTTTGACCAGAACTTCCCTGCGCTCCCTGGCGCCGTAGTTGCGCAGGTTGAATTTGATCAATTGCGAACGGCTTTTATCCACCAGCATGGGCTGAGGTTCTGCCTGAGAGCAGCTTAGGTTGCTGTAATCAGTGATAGCGGGAAGGGGGATGAGATTGATCTTAAGCTTGGTATCTTCAGGATAGTTCGCCTGCTGCCTGTCCGTGATCAGGTAGATCTCCCGGTTCTGCATCTGAGTGTCGGCAAGCTTCTTCTCCGCTAGGCTGATCAGGGTTCCGATCTCCAGAGGCGCGTAAGTCACTGCCAGACGGGGGAACAGGTCAGCGGGGATATCCTCCGCGTAGATCTGAGTATGCAGCTTGTTCCAGCCCTCGTCCGAGGTGATGAGGATGATCTTATCGCCGTTTGTGGTGAGGGAATTGATGCGGGTAAGCGCTTCCTTGCCGGAATCCAGAATAGTCTTGGAACCGAGTAGGTAATCCATGCTGCAGGATGTATCCAGGATCACCGCGATGGCGGTCGGAGGGTGCTTGGAAGAGGATCTGAGCAGGGGAGAATCAAGCAGCGGTCTTGAAGCGGATAGCACCACCAGGAGGATGATCAGCATCCTGATGATCAGGAGCAGGATATTCTTAAGGCGGGTGCGTTTTTTCTCTTCATCCTTGCTCAGCTTGATGAAGCGCAGTGACGAAAAGACGATCTCCTTCGGCTTGCGTTTTGCCAGAAGCCAGATCAGAAGCGGGAGGATCGTCGCCGCGGCGAAGACCAGCAGTCCGGTGTTCAGGAAGGAGAATTGCCACATTACCTATTCGAATCCAATACCCAGCGAAAAGAGATAGGTGCTGTTCTTCAGTGCCATACCCCGGTTTGAAAGCGAGACATCAAAGCGCAACAGGTTATAGTTATATCCCGTGCCCAGGGTATAATTGATGTTTTTGACACCGTAAAAGTCTTTGCTGTACATTCCCAGTCTGAGCACCAGCCCCTGATTCGTGGCAGCTTCTTCGGTGAAGGAATTGTTGTTTGACCAGGTCCAGTCGTACTCCATGCCCATATGATAGCTAGTTTCGGGATTGGTGGCGATCTTGCTCTGCAAGCCGAAGAGCAGCTTCAGATTGTCAGATTGGTATTCGACCCCGGTACCGATACGGCGCTGGATCGGTTTGGAATCATAGTTTTCCCAATACAACCGGGAAAAGAGATCATAGACGCAGGCGCCCATCACGAAACTTCCAGTCTCGTAAGTAAAGCCCAAGTCCGTGCTGAAACCTTTGACCTTGTCATCGATAAAGGCATCACGGACAAGGAGATTGCCAACGCGATGCTCTTTCAGATAGATCAGCCTGCCGGAAAGATATTTCAGGGACAATCCGGCTTTCAGGGCGGTGTATTTGGAGTCTTTGGCGGCGAGGGACATCTGCACTTTATCCAGCTTGTAGTCATAATAGCGGCTGGTATCTGCAGTAGCGTTCCACTCGCTCAGGTGCACATTGGCGACGGGCTGATAGGCGAAAGCGACCTGTTTGGCGTTCACGGCGAAATACTGGAATTGTTTCTCTCTCAGGGCATTGGAGATCGCCATCGCTTCCCAGAAAGTCCTGTCTTCATCGTTGGAGAGACGGAAGGAGGTCGTAAAACTGGTGAGATCACGATCAGCCAGCAAAGCCGGGTTGTTGTAGGAAGAGAAAGCATCTGCGGCACTGGTGACGTTCATCCCGCCCGTACCCATCGTGATCGGTGAGACGTTGTTTTCTGGAAGCAGATAATCGTATTCAGTGATCGGCAGGGGATAGTATTGTGCCATCAGACTCGTGGCGCATAAGAGCATTAGCAAGGGCAGGAATTTGTTCATGTAAGTCTCTCCTGGAGCTTTTGACGTACGTATAGGGCTAGATAGAAGCCGATGATACCCGTGGCGATCCCGGCGATCATGTCGATAAACCAGTGATAGTGGCAATAGACCGTTGCCAGAGAAAGAAAGACGGATATCACGACGAAGAGATAGCCGACCTTGCGGACATGCCGGAGCGCAGAGATGGTCAGCACGATGGTGATCGCCACATGCGAGGAGGGGAAGGCTCCGCCGAGGTGACCGCTGTGGTTATAGATATAAGCCATGATCCTCGTGAATATTCCTCCCTGATAGACCTTTGTCAGTGCCATTGCCTCCGGGAAATAGCGTCCCCCGATCACCGGCATCAGAGAAAACAGGAAGTAGCAGAGATAGAAGACGAAAGTCAGGCTAAAGATCACTTCCAGAAACGCTTTGGGCTTCTTGAAATAGAGATAGAGCGGGAGACCTCCGATCATGGGATAGTAACAGAAATAGGAAAAGTGAAACAGCTCCGAAACCCATTTCTGCGGGAACATTCGGCTCCATTCCAGAGACGGCAGATAGCCAAATATCGCCTGATCAATGCGGAAGAACCAGGGGTCGATGAAGTCGCCGAAGATGACTCGGTTGACACTCTGGTTCGAAATGAAGAAGTAGCCGAAAAAGGCGACCGGATATATACCCCTGACGAAGGCGATAAGCCTCTTGAATCGTGGATGCTTAGTTCCGTCAAGATTCCTGTCCGTCCATGCCATCAGAAAGACCAGAGCGATCACGCCAATATATACCGGCAGGTGTTTCAGCGGATCATGTGCCCGGTTCAGGATCAGTCCGATCCCCATATAGACCGCGATCCAACTGCAGAACGCGGCAGTAATGACGTCTATCGCCGAGAGCAGAGATCGTTTTGGCTCAGGTAGTGACTCAGTGGATAGGTTTTTCATAGAGACGGTAGGTCTTGTAGGGAGTAGCTTCGAGCATCTCAGCGACGCGGATCATCATCGTATTGGTTTCTAGCACCCAGGAGAATTCTCCCCGTACCAGCCCTTTGGGTATGCCGGTCTTGTAGGAGATATAGTGGAAGATCGTATCGATCCCCCGGTTCTGGTATTCCTTGATCACGCCCATGGTGATGACTCGGGCTGAAGTGATCTTGCGTTTGGCGATCGCGGCTTTGATCAGGGTAAGGGGATTGACCCTGCCGTTCATAACCTTGAGAACTTCGTTGTAATTGGGCATGCAGAGGCTGAACCCCACCGGCTTGTCATCGATCTCGGCGATAAGCACCAGCTCCGGATCTGCCAGCGGAAGAAGCTCGTCCACCAGGTGATGGAACTCGCCGTCCGTCAGGGGAACATGTCCCCAATTATATTGCCAGGCTTCGGTGTAGATGCGGAAGACCGTTTCCAGATCCTTGCGCCGCTGAACTTTATCCTTGCTGAGGCAGTGGATTTTGACTCCGGTGCGCTTGAGGAGTGCGTCATGCAGCCGTTCCAGACGTTCCGGGATCTCGTGTTTCTCGCTGTAATAAGCATACATATCCATGGCTTTGCTGAGCCCGTAATTCTCGATGAGAGTCTGGTAATAAGGGAGCGAGTGCGTCATCATGATCATCGGAGGCGTGTCGAAACCATCCACAAGCAATCCGCATTCATCGTTGATCGTAAAGTTCAGCGGACCCCTCATACCATCTTTCCCTTTGGCTTTGTTCCAGTCCGAAGCTTTCTGCAGCAGGCTTGAGGCGACTTCCTGATCATTGACGCATTCAAAGAACCCGAAAAAGCCGATATTATCCTTATGTTCCTTGTTGTGCTGCGTGTTCGTATGCGCCGAGATCCTCCCGACGACCTCACCTTCCTTGTAGGCGAGATATAGCTGTGCTTCCGAATGTTCGAAGAAGGCATTATGCCCTGGAGTGAGGAATTTCATCTGATCGGGGATCAGAGGCGGAATCCAGTTTGGATCCTTCTTATAAAGTTTGAAGGGCAGCATGATGAAGTCTTTGAGGTCTTTTTTTGTACTGACTGCCTTGATTGTGATCATAGATTCTCCTTAAGAGTTGATCAGAATTCGCCCAGCCGCTTGGACAGGGTTATATTGGTGATTCCCATCAGCAGCGCCAACCCCATCATCATCGGGATGAAGTGAGGCGGACGATCCGCGTTATAACCCTTGATAAACGATTCCAACACCGATTCCAGGATCAAGGGCAGAATTACAATGCTATATTGCGCAAACCGGATCTGTTTCCAGAAAAAGACCAGCCCCCAGCCGATCAATACCGCTATCATTGAGGGTATCGGAGCAAAGAAGGCAACGATCCCTACATAGGTGAATATCCCTCTCCCGCCACGCAGATGGTTCGATATCGGCAAACAGTGTCCGATCAACAGCGCCATCCCGTAGAGCATGAGCACGTTTCCCTGGAAAGCAAGGGCGAGGTCTATCCCCGGCGCCTGATCCAGGATTTGCAGGATGAAGTTCACGATCGCCAGGTAGAAATAGCTCTTCGAGGCGTCGATCAACCCCACGAGAATGCCCATGGGGTGCGAGACATTGGTGTAGATATTCTCCGTATCCGCAAGTCCCGTGCCGACCTTATAAATGTTCAGGGAGCGGACATTCTTTGCGAGTATCCGGGCAGTGGAAAAGCCCCCGAACAGGTAGGAAAGCAACAGGATAAGTCCAATAATCAAATATATCAAGGAGTTCCTCCATAATTTCTGGCACCGAAGATAGCGCTGCCCAGGCGGACAAGATTTGCCCCCTCTTCCAGCGCCACCATGTGGTCATCGCTCATGCCCATGGAGAGATAGCGCATTTCCAGGCGTTGGTCTCCAATGTCGGCAATTTCGTCAAAGAGCTGCTTCAATTCGCGGAATCCGGGACGCGCCTCTTCCGGAGCTTCTCCCAGCAGACCGACCGTCATCAAGCCTCTTATCCTGAGCCGTTTAAGCTCTGCGATCCTGAGGATCTCATCTTTGGCGCGATCGGGAGACATCCCGCTTTTGCTGGATTCACCCGAGGTGTTGACCTGGATCAGGATGTCCTGGATTCTCTCACCGGTATATTTATCTATCACGGCGGCAAGATCATAGGAATCCACGGAGTGTATCAGCCAGGGGGAAAGACGGAGCAGGGCTTTGACCTTGTTGGATTGGAGATGACCGATAAAGTGGAAAGAGGGGAAGGGATGAGAATCGCCGAGCATGATTTGCAGAGCCGGAACTTTCACGATCGCTTCCTGAACCTTATTCTCACCGAAGTGAGTTATCCCATTCAGGACGGCTTGTTTGACGGTTTCCGCGTCATGTGTCTTCGTGACGGCAACCAACAGGCAATCATCTTTCTGCCGTCCGAGCGAGCACAGCTTCTTAGCCAGGCTGACTTCGATCCGGCTGATATTCTCGGCTATACCGGGCATTCAATCTCCCTTTAGAGTTTTACCATTTTCCCTATTATCTATCCCCAGTTTTGTAGATTCTTCACTGTTTTGAATCCTTGACTCATGTCAAGCATTATCTGTCGCCGCCTCGATCCTGCTTGACAGGCTCGCGCCATCCGCTAAGTTGCCTACCTGAGGTAAGAAGACATGACGGAAGAGATCATCGACAGCATCAGATCGATCCCCTGGGGGAAAGTAGCCGGCTATGGACAGATCGCCGCACTGGCAGGTTATCCCCGTGGCGCAAGGCAGGTGGTCCGGGTTTTGCATTCCCTCTCGGACAAGCACGATCTTCCCTGGCATCGGGTGATCCGCAGCAATGGTGAACTTGCCCTGCCTCTGGACGGCTGGGGCGCGATCCAGAAAGAACTGCTCCTGCGGGAAGGTATTACCTTTATCACGCCTACCCGGGTCAATATGAAACTGCATCAGTTCCAGAGATGATCCTTTGTTTTTTCCTTACATCTTCCCGGCATCATCTCTCTATCCCCTCTCTATCATCTTATGTCATGACGTAAGATGATAGAGAGGGGATAGCCGGATGAGTAGAGGCGACATCCTGTCGCTTAATATCCTGTCGCAAGGGACGTGTGCAATCCTAACATCCTGCTATCTATAGAGTAGATAACCGACCGATACGTGATAATTCACAGGATAAAAATATCCTTGACGCATATCGTAAAACCTCAAAGCATGCTCTTCAATAGATTTTGCCCTGCTTCTCCGGAGAAGCAATTGACACAGGAGGAACAATGAAGCGACTTGGACTGGTACTATTGGTACTGTCGATCAGTATGTTTTATTTGAGCGCGACAACGGTTTTGTCCGTTCGCGCGAATGACTCTCAGAACACATCTTCACAGATCGTTATCAAGCTTGATGAAGCAAGTTCCTACAATTACAGCGCCAAAGGCGATATGATCTACGTGACCGTTCCCAATTCTGATCTGCTCGCCAGAACCGCGGAATACAGGCGTCTCAGCCACGTCGTGGATTACATCGATGTCTCCAATGAAGCCAATAACAGCTACATTACCATCAAGACGATGGGTAATTACAATGTTGACCATTATAAGCAGGGTTCCAGCATCGTCATAGACGTCACAAATCCCGCCGCCAAGCCCGTCACCGGCGAACATCCCGTGGTAGCCGCGGCTCAGGCAAATCCAAAGCCCGCCGCTTCCAAGACTGCCGTCACTCCTGCCAATACGGATGCCAACGCGCCTCAGATCAAGACGGATGAGAAAGCTCAGGCAGCTCACGGGCAAAAACCGGATAGCCTCGCCACCCCCGCCAGGAAAGCAGAACCTGCTAAAAAGCCGGCTGTGAAATATGATAAGATCCCCTTCTGGGACAATATGGCAATGGCGATCGAACCTAATCTGGATCTTTATGGTTTGATGCTGTTTCTGATCCTGTCCATAATTGCCTATTTGGTGTTCTCAAACATGAAGTTCAAATCCTCCTCCAAACCCAAAACCAAACCAGCGAAGCGCACTGCCGATCTGGGTTTGAACGGAGCTACCCTGATCATGGATTCCGATACCAAAGTCAAAATGGTTTCAAAACTCATCAACGATGGCTGGACCAGCCGTGAGATCGCCAAAGAAATGAAGCTCTCGCTCAAGGACGTCGAGATGCTGGTCTCGCGGGCACAATCAAGTGATCACTCAGTTGAATAGAAAAATATCATCCCGTCAGTTTGGCAGAGCAGTCGTAATGATTGCTCTGCTTTTTATGGTGCTGCCCGTACTGGGTTTGCCTCTGATCGACGGTTCGGCGTTCCTCCCCGGGATCGATTCCCGCCTGAGTACAGGTTTCCTGCAGGAGCCGGACGCCTATGCCGCAGATAATCCTCTTCCTCTGCCAGCCGACCTCCCCCTCACACAGGGGAAACTGAAGGTGTTCCGCAGAGCTCTGGCAACTTATACCTATCGGGATTCCGCTCTTGCCTTTGCCTCGGAAATGAATGTCTTCACGGGATACGAGCAGATGCTTGCCGAAGATGACAACTATGGATTCCAATACACCGGATTGCGTTTCAGGGGAAGGTTGAACCGGAATTTCTCCATGCAATGCAGATTCTGGTCGGGAGAGTTCTTTGGCGATCTGGACGCCGCGGCGGGTAGCGAACTGATCGACAGCTGGTATAAGACGCAGGAGAGCATCCTGATCCTTGATAATCTCAGCGCGGACATGACCTGGCGCTCGCGAAAGCTGGGGCTTTCACTGGGACGGGGAAAGTTCCAGGTCGGCAACAGCATTTCCGGCAGTATCATCCTCTCTGATCAGGTCAACGATTATGGCTATCTTCTGGCGGAAGGCAAGCTGGGGAAGTTCAGCATCTCCCTGCTGCACGGTTCGCTTGTGCCTGATAGCACCTCTGTGGAGACGGGATTTCCTTCCTTCGATACGCACAATTATCCGGATAAATACGTTGCCTTGCATCAGCTCAGCTATTCGCCCACAGATCGGCTGACCCTCTTTGGAGGCGAAACGATCGTCTATGGGAACCGGTCTCTCGATGTGAACTATCTCCTGCCGGTGGCGTTCTGGCGCATAACCGAGCACAATCTGCGGGACAGGGATGACGTTCTCATCTATGTGGGCAGTACTTTCGAAACCACGCGTAACACCACGCTTTACTTTCAGATAGCGCTGGACGAGATGTCGCCGGAGCGGTTCTTCAGCAACTGGTGGGGAAACAAGTATGCCTTGCAGGGAGGGCTGAGCAAAGGCTTCAGACTCCTTGATCCATCACTCGCGGAACCGGCAAGACTGACCTTTGAAGCAACAGCGGTGCGTCCCTGGACCTACACGCATTATATGAACACCTCGATGTATTCTCACGATGGCAGGACACTCGGCTACACGAAGGGTTCAAACCTGCTCGATCTCAGCACGGAACTCAACCTTCCCCTGCCTTTGCGGTTGTCCTTTGACGCGGGCTTTTCCTTCTGCCGTCAGGGCAGCTATGGTTCAGATTGGCGGGAAAGCTATCTAAACGCCTACGCGGGACAAGCCTCCACGGATGCCACGGCTGACTGGTTCCAAGGGGATATCACCAATACCTTCAGTTTTTTGGGAGCGATCAGCTATCAGCCTTTCGACTGTCTGCGCATCAAAGGCGGATTGAAAAGCACGAAGATCGAGGACTGGAAACATGAACTTTCTCTGTCCTTTCAATTCAGTTACTAGGAGCTAAGCCATGCTAAAAATAGACCGCATGAACTTCCCTAACCGCTACAAGCTCAGGGACGTAACGATCATCATGGTCATCCTTGCCGCTCTCTTTGGGATTTGGCTGAATGATCACAGTCAGAAGAAGATCGCCGGGCAGATCATTATCTCGGACGTGACGATCGCGGATTACGGCACCAATTATGTCAATGTGGATTACACAGTGCAAAACCTTGGTGCTCACTCCAGAGAGATACGCCTGCTGGCAAAGGTCTTCGACGCCAGGTCGCAGGAGATCGGCAGCGCTATGTTCATCATCGAGGTTCCGCCCAGAGCCAAACAGGAACGTAACAAGCTCTTCGACGACCTGAACCGTGCCCTCGCTCCGGGAGAGAAACCCGCCGGAGCGGATGTCAGATTCTATCCGAGGAAGGTGTTCTAGACTGCTCTGTCAGCATCTAACCGAATCCGGATTCCACTATGAAGCCAGGATTGACCAAAACTCATCGTAGGCCAATTTCTTATACAATCTTCAGTAACTGTCCCTGAAAAGGTAAAACTGTCCCCCCTTATATATATGAGGGGTTGTCTCCTCCCGTGCTTTGAATAGCATGAGAGTTCTTTGTAAGTGTATAGTGTGGAAATCGGTTAGCTGTTTTTACATAAGAAAGCTCAAAAAAGAGAAGGAGAGCAACAGAGAAGAGAAGAGTGTAGTTAAGCATGGAGTTCAAAACGCCGTAGCTGGTCTTGAATTGTTGTCTTGTCTTGAAAGGCGATTTGGACTTCATACTGCAGTTGCTTGCCTATCTGAAGCTTAGCTATAAACTGAGGCTGATCGTTTTGAAGTCCAAGACGGTACTGAGACGATTTATAACTTAAAAGACTATTTAGCCGTCTTGAACTCCAAACATAGACTTGGCTGTAGCGGCTGAGGGAAAAATTACGCTTGTTATTCAAGGGAAAATATCCTATTATCTCTCGACACATGACTTTGACAGAGTGTGTCAGGGTGACCGGATCATCCTTAAGTGATTCGGTAATGAGCCACGATCTCGTGTTCTATCTGGTTTGAACCTGGGAGATCTTATGAAGAAGTTGATCTGCTTTGCTTGGTTGATTGCTTCCTTTTCGCTGGGGTTGTCTTTCCCGCAAGCCCAGGGTGCGGTGGGAAGTGCGCTTAGGATCGACCAGCCCAATGAGCGTGACATTCGGGTGACTCTGGATCTCAACGGCATGGTTCGTGAAGCGGTGGGTGAGGTATCCTTCCCGCCGGAACTGCTTCCCTATTTACGGGAAGAGGGTGATCTTACCATGATTGTTATCCATCTGGTGGTTGCCGATCAGGGGAACTACCGGGCGGAGTGCAAGGTTTGGGAGTTTCGATCCGGGTCTGATAACGATGATGCCGGTTACGCGGAAGAAGCCTCGGAATCGGTCTTAGCTCCTGAACTCATCCGGTTGAGCAAACCCTACTTGATCAGAGATATACGTGGCGTAGATCTGGAGATCACACCGTATAGATATCAGGATGGCAAGCTGCTCTCGCTTCATAGTCTGCAGGTCACCCTTGTCAACGACGATCACAATGCTTCGCTAACCAGGAAGAAGATCGATCCATATTTCGTCGATATCTGCAAGCAGCACTTCAGCAACTTCAGCAATCGTTATGAGGATATGCGGGAATATGGTTCAATGGCGGTGCTATGCCCTCCTCAGTTCAGCGATCTGATCCGTCCATGGGTCTTGTGGAAGAATCAGAAGGGGATACTCACCACGGTTTACAGCACCGAACTGAGCGGCTCCAGCTATGAATCGACCAAGGCTTTCATTCAGAACCTCTACGATAATGACCCGAACCTGACCTTCGTGCAGTTAGTGGGCGACTTCGCGCAGATACCCTGCGTCGTGAACGGCACCGGGACGCACTACGGAGGTAGGGACGCGGATTACACCTTGCTCAGCGGGGATGACTGGTATCCGGATATCTTTGTGGGAAGGTTTTCCGCGGAGACTCCCGCTGACCTCTATACTCAGATCAAGCGCAGCCTGGATTATGAGATCAGAAGCACCTCGGGAGAGTGGCTGAGCCATGCCGTGGGAGTATGTTCTGATCTCCCCCCACAAGCAGGCGACGATGGCGAACACAACTGGGAGCATTTGGATAACATACGCGCGAAACTCCTCAACTTCGGCTATAGTTCTGTGGATAGGATCTACGCCAATGAAGGTGCGGGTACGCAGGACTTGATAAGCAGCCTGAACGAGGGTAAGTCTTACGTTAATTACTGCGGAGAAGGCTATCCTACTTACTGGCTGAATCCCCGTTTCTACGTGGACGATGCCATGTCTCTCACCAATACGGACATGCTGCCATTCATCCACTCGGTCGCCTGTCACGTGGGGCAGTTCTTCAATGGCACATGCCTGGCAGAGGCATTCATGCGCAGCCGTGATCCCGTCGCGGGAGAAGCCAGAGGCGCGATCGCCATGTACGCCGCTGCGCCATCGCAGGGGATCAACATGCCCATGCGGGCTCAGGATCACAGCATCGATCTGCTTACTCACGGAACGAAGATCACCATCGGTGGCCTATGTTACAACGGAGCCAGTAACATGCTCGACGTTTATGGAGAGGAAGGTGGAGTTTACAATTTCTATGGCTGGAACCTCTTCGGCGATTGTTCTCTGGTGCTGAGGACCAGACCGGCGGATAAACTCACTGCCCAACTGCCTGAACGGATACAGCCCGGCTCGATGCAGCTACTTCTGCAGACGGGCAAGAGCGGTGTTCAGGCAGCCCTGACCCTGGGCGGAGATATGCTCGCTTCGGCTTTTGCTGATAGCACAGGGACTGTGACCCTCAACTGGACGGAAGGACTGCTCAGCGGGCAGAGGCTGTTGCTGACTCTGAGCGGGTTCAATTGCGTCCCATTCCAACAGGATATCTACTGCTATGCCGAAGACGAACCGCTCATCTTGATGACTCCGGTCGGCAGCGATACTGCACTCGAGCCGGGAGTCGTCACCGGAAGGAACTTCAGACTTCGCAACGCGGGGACTCACGCCGCACAGAGCATCATGATTGAGCTAAGCAGTAAGGATCCGGATTTTATACCGGTTGTCTCTCACCTGGATCTGGCAAGCCTGGCAGCAGGAGCTCAGGCAGAACTTACCTTGAGCTTCATGGTGTCTCGGGATGCTGAAGATCTCTCCAGCCTCGACTACAGCTTGACTATCTGGAATCAGAGTTTTAATCAGCATTATGACCTTTCTGAAACCGTTCACACACCTGAACTGCGGATCCTGAACATCATGAGGTCGCCTCAATGCAACTGGATAAATCCCGGGGACAGGTTTGAGATCAACTGCGTTATAACCAATACCGGGAGCGCTCCTCTAAGGGAGCTAAGCGGAAGTCTCAGTTCTTTATCGGGCGATCTGATCATCGACATTCCCGATACAGAAATCCTCACGCTCAGTGTTGGGATGACCGATACCCTCAGGTTTGGCGCTCAAGTTCCGGATAATGCTCAAAGTGAAGCCACTCTGAGTTCGCTGATAAGGCTCAGCTCCCTGAACACGCCGGTTAAAGAGCAGAGCCAGACCTGGCTGACGATCCCATATTCCTGCGTGCAGGAGAGCTTTGAGACCGGAGATCTGTCTGCCTTCCCCTGGGACATTTCGCCTCATCAATGGGTGATAGAACCGACCGGTCTGGACGGATATCACAGTCTCTACGCCGAGGGACTGGGATATTCGAACCCTAATCTGACAATCAGATTCATCTCCCGCGAGCCGGGGACAGTCTCCTTCTTCTACCGTAAGGACAGCAACTCCGCCGACGATCTTTGGCGTATCAAACTGAACGGCACAGAAACAGCGCAACTGGAGGACGCGGTCACATGGACAAGGCACGAGTTAAGCGTTCCAGAGGGGGAGAACTTCCTCACGTGGGAGGGCAACTACGGTTTCACCGGAGTCTTTGCTTTGGACGCGATCCAATTCCCTGCCAGGACGGTCTTCAACGATGCCAGGCCTATCGTCCCCACTGACTCCGTGACCATAGTGCTAGCGCCGGGAGAGATCAGGAGCGATCCTCTGTTCCTCAGCTCCCTGGACGGAAGGTATCTGGAATACAACGCCATCCTGGAAGCAAACGAGCTGGAAAGTGACCTGCGTGCCAAAGGTGAAAAAGAAGAATCCTGCCTGATTCTGGAAGACTCCTCAGGCGGGATCACCGACCAGGAGGTGGGAGTCCTGATCCTGAGGGCGAACCAGAACTTGCTTGATGGGGATGGGGAGGATTTCACTCTGCGTATCTACTACAACGGTAATAATTCTCTTCGTATTCCCGTTAGTGTACACTATGCAGCCGAGCCAGCGGGATTCTACGATATCGAGCATCTGGTCTGCTACCCCAATCCGATCCGTTCCACAACGATCTTTGCTTACGGAGTACCGCGAGACGGAGAGGTGGAACTGACGATCTATAACCAACGTGGACAGAAGGTTAGAACCATACAGGATGGCAACCTTGTGAAGGGATATTACCGCAGCTCCTGGGATCTGTCGGACTCTTCCGGCAGACTTGTGTCAAGCGGTATCTATCTCTGCCGTTTGCGCAGTTCCTCCGGCAGGGTCAAGGTGATCAAGTGCCTCGTTCTCAGATAGAGAGTTGATCTCAGCCGTTGATCTTCCTGATAGTTTCCGCCAGGGCTGAGTCGATCAGGTCTCTGGGCGGTTCCCTGATGAAGGCATCTTCCATCATCTTACGGCAGAGTTCCCGGGTTGCCTTGATCTCTTGTGAAGCCTGTGCATAGACCTCTTCATAGCTTAGCGAGAGCCTCGCGACCCCATCCTCGATCGCCTGCATGGCGACATCAGCTGCTTCTCTGGCAAAGACATCCGCTTCATCCATTGTGGGAATGATGTTCTCCGTGTCGATGCCTCTGTCAGAAGCGAAATCTGCCAGACTGTGGGCGGCACGGATCGCCATCTTGTCCGTGATCTTGCGGGCACGAACCATGAGAGCGCCTCTGAGTATACCGGGGAAGCCACAGGAATTATTCACCTGATTGGGGAAGTCTCCTCTGCCGGTCGCGATGATATAGGCTCCGGCTGCTTTGGCTGTGTGAGGATAGATCTCTGGAACGGGATTGGCGCAGGCAAAGACGATGGACTGCGGATTCATCAGCTTGATCCATTCTGGTTTGATGGTATCCGGCCCGGGAGTGGACAGCGCGATAAGGACATCCGCGCCAAGCATGGCTTCTTCCATGGTGTTCAGGCACTTGGGATTAGATCTTTGGGCGAGTTCCCACTGCTTGTATTTATCCGGATTCTTCTGCAGATCTTGCCTTTGGGTATGCACGGCGCCACGGCTGTCAAAGAGGATCAGGTTCTGAGGATCGAGTCCTGATTGCAGGAGGAAGGAAGCGATCGTGGTATTTGCCGCACCGGCGCCATAGAGAACCACGCGGGAATCAGCCATCTTCCGCTCCGTCAGACGCAGCGCGTTGATCAATCCCGCAAGCGTCACTGAGGCAGTTCCCTGCGCGTCGTCATGCCACACGGGGATGTTGCAGGATTCCCGCAATTCATCCAGAACCCGATAGCAATTCGGCTGGGAGATATCTTCGAGGTTGACCGCTCCGACAGAAGGCTCCAGCATCCTGACAAAGTCGATCAGCTTTTGCGGATCAGGCTTTCCTTGCGCGTCACGGTTGTTGACGCAGAGCGCGATGGCATCCAATCCACCCAAATACTTCATCAACATGGCTTTGCCTTCCATGACCCCGAGTCCCCCCGCGGGACCGCAATCACCATCACCCAGCACGCGTGTGCTGTCCGAGACTACGGCAACAAGGTTTCCACGGTTCGATAGCTGA